>Ga0209541_10003790_pt1 | contig 27444 bp, 46 predicted proteins | sample RifCSPlowO2_01_FD_184027 | JGI IMG/M metagenome (GOLD analysis project Ga0209541, IMG submission 184027) | Groundwater microbial communities from Rifle, Colorado - Rifle CSP2_plank lowO2_0.1 (SPAdes) (version 2) | ecosystem: Environmental > Aquatic > Deep subsurface > Groundwater | place... | reverse complement strand
TTCCTTTTTAGTATTTTATATTCCTAAAGAAGTTATGGTAACTGGAGAAGTTCTTTTTGACACAAAACTCATAAAGATGAAGATAGATGTTAAAAGGGCTGAGAATGTCTGGAATGAAGCACTTAAACTTTTGAATGGAGACTGTCCTAAAAAAACTTGTGAATGGTGCGAAAGAGTATAATTAAAATAAGGTTTTATTTTTTTCTTCTTTGATAAGAATTGATTTTAATATTTTCCCATTGTTATACTGATTTAGCATTTTTTTCTTTTTAAGATAATTCTGTATGTCCAATTTTTCCAAAAAGTTTTCCCTTTGTTTGTCAAATTCATTTGCAACTCTGACCGAGTTTTCAGTTATATTTACAGCTTTATTAAGGCTATGTCCTTCTAACATTTTGTAGTAATAAGTTTCTGGGTCAAATAATCTAGCTTTATGTTGTATAATTTTTATTGGTTTATCTTTCATTTCAGGAAAATATTTTGTAGACTCTCTATTCACTCCAACGATATTAGCACCACAAAGTGTTCCAAGAATATCCGAAGCAGGACTATTTTCATCTTTTAAATTAGAAATTATTTCTCTTCTTAAATTTGTAATAAAAAGGACACATTTGTCAAATTGAGGAGAATTTCTAAGTAAACTATTTATTTGTCTAATTTTAGCATAAATTGCACTATTAGATGGGTCGGCTGGTCGTGATTCAAAATCTATCCAATAATAAAAATATTCTTTTGAAAGGTAATGTTCAACAAGTTTTTTTATTTCAGTAATATTAAATCTTAATGAGATGGGAACAAAAATGTGTTTATTATTCATTTGTTGAAAAAATTGATATAATTCATCAACAAATTTTACATACTCATCAAATGAAATTATCTGCTCTTTCTTTTGAGGTTTATCTTCTTCGTAAGGAGTTCTATCTTTAACAACATTGGGGATAAGCAATACATCTTTTGAATAAGTATAATAATAATGCCAGAAACCTTCAATTTCAGAAAGCTTTTTAACGTGTTTATAAGGATTAAATTTTAAGGTAGCATGAAATATTGTAAATATGTCATCCAACCAAGTTTTCTTATCAAAATAAGAATTAATCTTTTTCTCATCAGATTCATTTAATAAGGATTGCATATCCTCAAATTTCTTTATAGTCTTTGTCTTTTCAAAAATGAGTTTATTTTCTCTAAGATCCTTATTTGTTTGCCAAAGTTTTTTAGAAGTATTTGGTATATCTATAGTTTTCATTAAAAAATCTTGATTGAGATTGCCAATTCTGAATCTTTTTATATTAAAAAAAGAATTTTTATCAGGAATAACCTCTTTTATATTTATATCAGCCATATTTATTCAAGTCCTCCTTAATTTTGTATAGGATTGTATCATCAATAAAAAATTTTGATTTACCCATTTTTTCTAATAATTCGAGGGATTGTGGTTTATTAAATATTTTGTAAGTGGTGCAGCACTCACAAATAAAACTTGCGGTTCTTTTAACATTTTCTAAAAGGTCTGGTAAATTCCTCTCAACAAATTTTAATGCTCCATTATCGTCTAGTATAAAGATAAAATTTAATCTTAGGTTATGGCAAAATAATGCAATCACTATGACCTCGTGCTCTCCTTTTTCTTCTTGTTCTTTTGAAAATAATGGTCTTAATATTTCATTAAATCTAAGATTATAAGAATTATGAACCTTTATTTTATCTTTGTACTCTTCAAGGAACTCTGGATTTTTAGATGCTTTTAACTCAGAGTATACTTTTGGAGGCATTTCTGCAGTAAAAATTTGTAATATTTTTCCCAACGATTCTTTTTCAGAGGTATCATTTACAAAAAAGGAGTAAAATGATGTGTCTGCAACAAGCCTTTTATCCATTTTTTAATTCCTCATATCTTTCTAAAGTTATTACTCCTTTTGATAATAGATTATTTAAGATTCTGATTCTATTGGCATCATTTTTCAAAAGATCATCAGATACATTTGAAAATTCAGTATATTCTGGATAGGTAGAATAAATTAGGAATAGAAGCTCTTCTTTGTTTAATCTATCATATAAATTTCTTATTAAAGCTACTCCTAAAAGAATTAAATCAAATTCTTTATTGCCTTTATTTTCTTGGATAAGCTTATTAAACTCAGCTCTGCCTTCGTCTGATAATGCTACCTTTTCTCCGATAAAATCAAATGCTTCTGATAGGTAAGTTGGACTCTTAATTGATTCTTCAATAATTTGAGAAAAGGGACCATAATAGTGCTTTTTGAAATCTAACTCTTCTTTAAGATTTTCTTTAAAATTTGATAGCAGGAACATTTCCTTTTGGAGATGTAATGCCGAAGGCACAGCTAATTGTTTTACTCCCAATAACAGCAATAAATATCTTTCAATTATTTCTTGGCTGTCCATTTTTCTTTACCTCTTTGATTATAATTAAAGCATCTTTAGTTATATGTTTATCTTTTTCCTCAATTTTTGGGACTACTTCCAAATGAGTTTTCATATCCCATTCCTTTAGCTCAGCAATCCATTTAGGTATGGTTATTCTTATTTGATTTATTTTGTTCTTCATTTTATCCTATTATAGGATATTTTAGGATATATAAATTTAACCTTCTGTTAATAATAGATCACTTATTCCTAACTTTCCCTGCAGCTTTTCAACAAGTTCAATGATTCTATTGAGCTTCATGTCAAATGTTGGATTAAATAAAGTAAATCTAACATAGCTAGAAACTGTGTTAAATCCTGCTCCTTCTGCCAAGGTCCTAAGCCTTTCAATCTGAGTCTTGGTTAACCTGACTTGAAGAATAACGGTTTTCATGTTTAATACCTCCACTTTAATCAAGACTAAAAGGATAAAAAGTTAGAGTCTTTCTGCACCCCTCCAGTAGCAAGCAGCTTTTAAAAGCAAGCTATTCGTAGCAGTTTTAAGCTAAATAAACAGGGCATAATACTTTCTATAAAACGCCCCCACGAAGCATTAAACCCCATCACTTCAAACACAATTGAACTCTTCGCGAAGTTTATAAATATCATTATATTAGATAAATCATGAGCGATAAATTCATAATGATGGGGCTTGATGATGAAAGGTCAAAAAAGATGGCAGAAGTAATGGGAAATCCCACTTGCAAGAAAATTTTGGATTATCTTGCAGATACTAATGAAGCAAGCCAAAAGGATATTTCTGATGCTCTTAACATTCCTATGAACACTTTAGATTATAATATTAAAAAACTTCTTGATGTTGGTTTAATTGAAAAGACAAAAAACTTTTTTTGGAGTGCAAAAGGAAAGAAAATTCCAATGTATAAACTTGCAAGAAAACATATTGTAATATCTCCTAAATCTACAAAGCCAAGCATAACAGCTTTAAAGACAATAATTCCTGTTATTATTGCTGTAGCATTTGTCTTTATATTAATAGGATTGATTCCAGAAAAGCAATCTGTTCAACCAACAAATGTTAAGAGTTTTGATTCTATCGATGATATAAAATCATACATAGAAAAAAATAAACTAAGAGATGATGTTTGGAGTGATTTTGAGGCTGCTGCAGGTGTTTCTGTAACAAAATCAACAACTGCTGAAGAAGCTGGTGGAGCAGGCGATTATTCAACAACAAACATACAAGTTGAAGGAGTAGATGAAGCAGACATAATCAAGAATGATGGAAAATACATTTACACAGTTGTTGGAAATAAAGTAGTTATTGTTAATGCTTATCCTGCAGATAATATGGAGATTTTGAGCGAGATTAATTTTTCAGGAAATAGTGAAGGAGTTGGAGAGGTTTTTATAAACGATGACAAATTAATTATTTTTACAATAAGCTATTCTCCTATTATATATGCTCAAGAAAGAACAGCTAAAACAGCAGAGATTGCGATATACCCGCCAAGATATCAGGAATCAAAAACAAATGTTTACATATATGACATATCAGACAGAGAAAAACCAGAACTTGAAAACAAAATTTCAGTTTCAGGAAATTACATTAATTCAAGAATGATTGAGAATTATGTCTATTTAATAACTAACCAATACATGTATGATGAAGAGATAATTCTACCTATGATTGAAAAAAATGGCGAGGTTGATGTAATCCAGCCAAATGAAATATCTTATATTGATGATATTGAAGACAGAAACTATATGTTAACAATAATAACTTCTATAGATGTTAATGACGGAGATACAACTAAAGAGACAATACTTTCAGGATATACTGGAAATGTTTATGTTTCAATGAACAACATTTACTTAACACAAACTCAATACAGCTCATGGTATACAGGAGAGGGTGAAAAAACAATAATCCAAAAGATTTCAATTGATGAGGATAATGTTAAGTATGTTGCTTCTGGAGAGGTTAAAGGACATATATTAAACCAGTTTTCAATGGATGAATTTGATGAAAATTTCAGGATTGCTACAAGCGGCAGTTTATGGGAAAGTGGAGAAAGCATATCAAAAAATAATGTTTATATTCTTGACGAAAATCTTAATATTATAGGAAAACTAGAAGACTTGGCTCCTGGAGAGAAAATTTATTCAGTTAGATTTATAGGTGAGAGAGCTTATATGGTTACATTCAAAAAAGTTGACCCGTTGTTTGTAATTGATTTATCAAATCCCCAATCACCAAGTATCTTAGGAAAATTGAAAATCCCAGGATATTCAGATTATCTGCATCCTTATGATGAAAATCATATTATAGGCATAGGAAAAGAAGCTGCTGATGCATCAAACGAAGATGTAAATTCAAGAAACCTTGACTTTGCATGGTATCAAGGAATGAAAATAGCAATATTCGATGTGTCTGATGTAGAAAATCCTGTTGAACTTCATAAAATTGTTATTGGTGACAGAGGAACAGATTCAGAAGCACTTCACGAGCATAAAGCATTTTTATTTAACAGAGAAAAAGAATTACTTGTATTACCTATAACTCTTGCAGAATACAAGGAGCCACCAACAGAGCCATGGCAATATGGAGAGTTTACATTCCAAGGAGCTTATGTCTACAAAATTAATTTGGATGAAGGTTTTAAGTTTAAAGGAAGAATAACACATGTTACAGAACAAGATGAGTTAAAAAGAGGTTATTATTATGATTGGTATACTCAAATAAAAAGAAGTTTATATATTGGTGATATTCTTTACACTGTTTCAAACAAAATTATAAAAGCAAATGATTTGGATGATTTAACTGAGATTAACAAAGTTGAATTGCCTCATGAAGAGCAAAAATATTATTATAGTAATGATGGAATATAATTCTTAATAGAAATTTACCTGCTTATTACCTCGCGGATTTTTTGGTAATTAATAATAAAAAAATGTCAAAGTCAACAAGCACCAATATATAACAAGTTTTTCATAGACTAACAATTGAGTAGAAAAGAATTTAGTTATCTGTCAATAGATGAGCAATTAATTTCATGCTATTAGTGTTAATAACCTAGCGGATTTTATAACTAATAACTTGCATCAATCTGCAACAATAGGAGCACAAATGATTTTAAAGATTTTTTTACTTAATCACAACAATGCTTATATATTTTATAATATGCAAAAAGTAGATGGAAGAATCTGATTACAACTTTATTTATCTATATTTCGAGCCTAAAAACTCTGAAGATTCAAGAGTTCCAGAAGGGATAATTCAGCTTGCAATGGCTAATTGCGGAATGTTTCAAACCAACGGAGTAAAAAACTCTCAAAGAAGAGGTTATACTGCAAGATTTGGATGAAAGAAACTTCCTTATTGCAATAAAGAATCTGAACTAAAAAGAATTCTTAGTTCAATTTATTATATTAATAAATTCAAGGAAGATTGCATTAAATACGCGGAAGAAGAAAATATCTATGTAAAATTTTTTGATGTTATTGTTTGAATTTATTTATTATCGTGTCAGAAAAGAATTAATGTAGGGACTTAATTTCCTAATCACAGAGGAAAATGTAAGGAAATTAATCCTAAAGTGACTAATCTCGTGGGAGCATATCACCTAAACTAAGATTAATCCTTGAAAATCGTAAGATTTATATAGTAGTTATAGCTACTATATAACATACAAAACTGAAGTTTTTGTCTGATTAAATTTTTACAAATTTAACATGGAAAAAACAACTATACAAATAAGCATTGAAACTCTTGAAAAATTGAAGTCTCTTAAAAATTTTGAAAGACAATCTTATGATGAATTATTAAATAGTTTAATAAATAATTGTGAAGAAGAAAATTTAAGTGAGGAAGAGATTGATGATATTAAGATTGCATTAGAAAATGTTAAAAAAGGAAAAGTAAAACCTATAGAACAAGTTGCTAAAGAGTTAGGAATTATACTTAGATAAAATGTATTCTATTCAAATTGAGAAGAATGCAGAAGATTTTCTTAAAAAATTACAAAAAAAGGATGCTGAGACTATTTTAAATAAAATTTATTCTATTAGAGAAAATCCGTTCAGATATTTAAAAAGATTACATGGTGAAAAACTCTGGAGATTAAGAATTGGAGATTACAGAGCAATTGTTGATGTAATAATTTCTATGAATAAAATTATTGTAATTAGAATTGGTCACAGAAAAAATATTTATGAAAGATAATTATTAAATCTTCTTCCTTCTCAGCAAATTAGCATTTGTTACAACACTTATGCTTGATGTCGCCATTGCAAGCTCTGCTATTATAGGGCTTAACAAACCAGCAATAGCTAAAGGAATTGCTACGACGTTGTAAAAAAAAGCCCAGAATAAATTCTGTTTTATCTTCTTGAAAGTTGCTTTTGAAAGATTTATTGCCTGTAAAACTCCTTTCAAATCCCCTCTTACTAAAACTATATCTCCTGCTTCAATAGCAATATCTGTTCCTGTTCCCATTGCAATTCCAACATTACTTTGTTTCAGGGCAGGAGCGTCATTAATACCATCACCCACAAATGCCACAAATTGATTATTCATTTGCAGCTCTTCAACCTTTTTTGACTTGTCTTCAGGCAAAACATTCGCAATAACTTCGCTGATGCCTACTTCTTTTGCTATTGCTCTCGCTGTTCTTTCATTATCCCCTGTTATCATTATAGTTTTGTAATCTTGCCTATTCAGCTCGCTTATGATATAAACAGAATCTTCTTTGACAGCATCAGCAACCCCAATAATACCTATAACTTTTTTACTAACAGAGACAACCATAGTAGTATAACCTTTTCTTTCAAACTCATCAATTTTTTTATCTATATTCTTTAAAGAAATTTTTTTCTCTTTCATCAGGTATGTATTTCCTATAACAACATGCTTTGAGCCTATCTTTCCCTCAACACCTCTTCCTCTTAATATTTTGAATCCTGTAACTTTCTTGTATCTTTTTAATTTTACTTTTTCAACAATTGCTTTCGCAATAGGATGCTCGCTTAATTTCTCCAGGCTAGCTGTAATTTCCATTAAATAATTTTCTTTATAATTAGAATATATTTCCCTTACTTCTGGTTTTCCTTTTGTTATAGTACCTGTTTTGTCAAAGACTATTGTTTTGACTTCTTTCATTGTCTGAATTGCCTCTGCGTTTCTTATTAGAATTCCTTTTTTTGCCCCAATTCCAGAACCAACAGTAAGAGATATAGGAACTGCTAAACCTAAAGCGCATGGGCATGCAATAACTAAAACAGCTATAGCAATACCTAGTGATTTCCCAAAACCTAAAGAAGAAAACAAAAACCAGTTTGAAAATGTGAAAAAGGAAATTATTAATATTGCAGGAACAAAAATATTAGTTATTTTATCTGCCAATTTTTGTATAGGAATTTTAGTGCCCTGTGCTTCCTCAACAAGTTTTATAATATGCGCAAGAAAGGTGTCTTCTCCTATTTTTGTCGTTTTAACATACAAAATACCGTCTTGATTTATTGTTGCTCCTATTACACTGCTTTTTGCTGTCTTCTCAACAGGCAAACTTTCTCCTGTAACCATGCTTTCATCAACACTGCTCTCACCTCTCACCACAACGCCATCAGTTGGGATTTTCTCTCCTGGTTTGATTATTAACACGTCATTAATTTTAACCTCAGAAATAGGAATTTCAATTTCTTGATTATTTCTTAAGACTCTTGCATTTTTAGCCCCAAGTTCAAGTAATTTCTTTATTTCCTGTGTCGCTCTTCCTTTTGCTTTTGTTTCTATGTATTTGCCTGTTATGAAAATAGTCATTATCATTCCAGAAATCCCAGAATAATCTTCAATGCTTATGAGCAAACTCAAAATTCCAGTAAAAAAAGCAACAACAGTGCCTAAAGCAATAAGAGAATCCATGCTAAAATATAATTTGTAAAATCCTCTTAAGCCTGATTTTATTATGCTAAAACCAAAGATGAATATTATAAAGAATGAAAATAAAAGAAGTGAGAGAGTCATTAAACCTTCAGATAATATTTCAACACCAAAAATTCTGCCAGAATACATTATGATTATTATAGGTATTGTGAATATCCATGACCAAATTAGTCTCCTTTTCCATCTGTAAATTTCAGAGGTGTCAGTTGCTGCATCATGATTGTGTTGGTGATTATGTTCTGCATCAGAAAAAGAAGAAGGGCTCTTTGAGCCCTCAAAAAATTTAAAATCAACCTTTCTTGGTGTGTATCCTGCATCAACAACAGCTTTTTTAAGCTGATCTTCTGTAATTCCACCCTCAAAATCTACAAAAGCCTTTCCAGTCACAGCATTTACTGTAACATTCTTTACTCCTGTTATTTTTGAAACACTTCTTTCCACATGCCCTGCGCAGGATGCACAATGCATTCCTTCAATGTTTAAAATAGCTTTTTTCATTTTTTCTCCTATTTCTTGCCTGAACATTTTTTACATTTAATTTTAATGTTAGCATTAAACTGGGAAAAAGCGTCTCTTAAAATGCACCAGCAGAATTTGTCAGAAAGTTCAAAAAATTTTTCACTTCCAACTTTTTTATAAGTGACAATTTCAAGATCATTTAAATGTTTTAACTGATGTGAGATTGCAGAAAGTGTCATTTTATTTCTGCCAACGAAAGAATAGATCTCATTAACTGTTTTTGGGTTTTTTGATATACTCAACAAAATGTGAAGTCTTGTTTCGTCAGCTAAGCTGGAAAAAAACTGCATAACTTTTTTTTCTGATTCAATTTGTGTTTTTCCCATATAGTTGAACAATTGCTCAAGTATTTAAATCTTTCTGTGGGTTAGTCAATTTGCTAACTTAACATTCTTCAACCTATCAGTTCGAAGATTTTTGAGCTAATAAATAAGTAAGCATATGCTGACTTAAGATTATAATTTCTTGGAATTTATAAATAAAAGATTATTATTTCACAATAATCTTCCCTCTCATTGTCTTATGCTCTTCTCCACACATATTGTTGCAATACCAATCAAACTCTCCTGTTTTATCAGCTGTAAACTCTAAAATTTCATTTCCTTTCACATTCAGTTCAGGAATTCTGATTCCGTGAAGAGTGTCTGTATTGTCTACTATTATCTTAACCTTGTCACCTTTGTTGATGCTTATTGTATTTGGAGTGTAACCAAACCTAAATGCTTTTACTGTGAACTCTTTTGTTTCTGACTTTATGTTATTGATAGAATTTCCTGTTATAACAGCATCTCCTGTTATGGATTTTTTAATGAAAATCCCTGCAACTATTGCTATGACTAATATTATCACTATTAGGATGTATTTTTTCATTTTGTTTTGTTGTACCTCCTTTCAATTTTTACTTCACAATTATGGTTCCTGTTCCCATACCCATACTGCATTGGAATCTAAAAGTTCCTTTTTTATTTGGAGTAAAATCAATTGTATCACTAAGAGTTTTAGAATATTTTGAAACTCCCAAATCCTTTATATTAAATGACCTTAAACAGCTCATAACGCTAGAATCAAGATAGATGCTAACTGGTTGTCCAGCTTTGACTCTAATCTCATTAAGATAATAATTTAGGTCCTTCTTACTAATTACTACATGTTGCGTTTCTCTTTGCAAAACTTGCTTGCCTTCAGAAACAGCATTTCCATTTACAGCAGAGTTTCCTCTTCTTAAAAAGAAAAATTCCCCTATAACTATTATCAATAGGATTACTCCAACATATATTGTAGATTTTTTTATTTTCATTTCTTTAATATCTCCTTTCAGTATTCAAATTTTTTAGCTTGCATACATACATATTTTTAGTTACATTAAGAATTGTAAAACTAAGTATTCCAACTGACGCTATGGATAGTTCAAAACCATCGTAAGGTAAAAAAGACAGGGCTCCAGCGCTTATTCCCAAAACTGAAGCTAATCCAACTCCACAAGCAACGCAACCAGTGGCAAATGCTGCTAAAAACAAACCAATACTTCCAAATAAGCCAATCTTCTTTCTATCAGTCCCCTGTCCAATGCTAATCTTATATACAACTAAACTAAACAACAATCCAAAAAGAATGCTGATAATCATCAAACTAACAAAAGAATGAAACATTATTGTTTCTTTGAAGCCAAAAAAGAGGGTAAAGAAAAATTTAATCGTGCCAAAAAATCCAAAGGTTGAATAAAGACCAGTTAAACTGCTCCAACTTGAAGCCAGCACATTTACTGAATAGAATACTAACACAATAATTGCTGTAAAGGTTAAATATTTCCAATTAGTAAAAACCTTTTTCCATATGTTAAGAATTTGTTTCCATTTCATATTTTATCTCTCCTAGATAAAGTTTTTTATGCGAATTTCATCGTATCATTCGAATACATCTATCTTTATTAGCATTTTTCTTTCTAAATTAATTTTCCATTTCCCATTAGTGTAGCATATTTCTCTTTCTCTCGCATCTTGGTTCTCTGTTTATTTCAATTCTTAAAACTTAAAAAAATAAAAATAAAAAATTAAATTTATGCGGCAAGTTCTGCATCAATTACTTGCTTGAATGCACTATAAGGCTGTGCTCCACTTAGAGGTTTTCCATTTATTACAAAGTATGGTGTTCCTTGTCCTCCAGCAGCTTGTCCGTCTGCTAAGTCTTTTTGTATCTCACTAGCATACTTGCCAGAGTCAAGACAACTATCTATGCCATAACCTAAGTCTTTAGCCCATTTCTTTAGTTCTGTTGCACCAAATTGCGCAGTTCCTTTTACAGGTCCTGTGATTGGGTCTCCTCCATCAATTTTATTACCTTCCTGGAAGATTTTATCGTGCATTTTATAGTATGCTTCATCTCCACCTTTTTCTCTTACACAATTAGCTGCTTCTGCTGATAGTTCTGCAGCAGGATGGATACTAGATAATGGAAAATCTCTATACACGAATTTTACCTTTCCTGTGTCAATGTAATCTTTCTTGATTTGATTGAATGTTTCTGTCCAGAACTTTCTACAAAATGGACACTGATAATCGCTAAATTCAATTATCTCCACAGGAGCATTTTTGTCTCCTAAAACTGCATCATCATCTGCACTTGCCGTTACTTGTGAAGGCTGTGACGGCGCCCCAGTAGGTTGCGGATTATTAGCCACAACATTGCCTGTTGTTGGATTATTATTTCCTCCTAAAAAGAATACAAACGCCCCAACAATCAACAAAGCTAAAAGTAGAAACGTGCTGTACTTCCATAGTGTATCTTTCTTTATTGTTAAAGTTACTTCGTCGCTCATATTAACCTCCTTTCACTTTTCTGTATATTCTGTTTATACATTTTGACATAACAAAATACCAAAAAAACAGCTTATAAGGATATCGTGAAACTAGTTCTACTGCGTGAAACTAGTTCTACTTTAAGAAAATGATATTGGTCATCCCTCTTCTCTTTCTTTCGATAATTCCTGTTTGCTCTAATCTATCTAAAATCCTTGAAACTTTTGACTTTGGAAAGTTAAAATGCTCAACAATATTACTTTGATAAATTCCCTTGTCTTTATTTTCCTTGATAAAAAAGAATACTTTCTTTTCCTCTGAATTTAATTTAGTTAGATCGTATTTTTTCTGTTCAATTATTTTTTCTGCTTTTGTTAATGAAAGATAGAAGCCTATCCCTCCCAGAAATGCAACTAATAATTCAAGGATTGAAATAATTCGCTCATTATCATTATGTTGCCCATTAGCCTTACAGGCTTCTAGAGAGCAAGAACTATCTTTTTGTAATTTACAAAATTCTATGCAATTTTCTAAGCTTTGTTTACTCAAGATATTATTAAGATAAAAAAGGCTAACTAAAACAATGATACTTATTGCTATTATTGCTATTCCTAAATATCGCGGTTTCATAAAATTATATTAGAAACCGGACTTTAAAAGATTTTCATTTTATCAGAAATTCCTCTCTCAACAACATCTTTTCTTCTTTTTTGCTTTCTTTTTTGCCATGCTTTTACTTACTTCTTTTGTATTTGCTTGACGAGCCAGATGATAAATAACACTATGGCTACTAACACCAACACTGAAAAAACCCAACCAAACCACATGCCTCCAAGTCCATAAGTTCCAGACATCATTCCTCCAAATCCTCCACAGGTTTGCTGAGCAGATGCGGTGCTTGTAATTGCTATTGCTGATATCAACCCAATCAAAAGCAACTTTATTTGTTTCATATTTCCTCCTATTTTTTTTGTATTTGTTTAGTTAGCCAGATAATTCCTAAAATAAGGGCAATAATTATGAGCGTCATGAATAACCAGCCAAATAGCCACATAAATCCAAAACCGCCAAATCCACCCATCATTCCGCTTCCATAACTCCCATTACTAAAAAATCCACTGGCTAAAAATAATACAACCATTGCTACAACAACAATCAAAATTGTTTCTTCTGTTTTCATTTTACAAGTTTATTATTTACCTCCTTTCAATTTTTTCATTTTATCATCTAGCATCTTCTATAATCTCTCTGATTTCTCTTTCAACCTTTTCGACTTCCCCTTTGCTAACTTCTGGAAAAAATTGCGAGATTAATGCTGGATTCATCCCAATAATTTTAATTTTTCCGTTTTCTTCCAGAACATTTATTTTGCAGGGCATACAAAGAGATATCATCCTATTTTTATTCAAAAAATTATTTGCATATTTACTTGAGCAAATCTCTATTATTTTTAATGGCTTTTGTTTAAATCCTTTTGCAGCCAACCTCTCCTTTACATCATAAATCTGGAATAAAGCCCAGCCTTTTTGTTCAACTGCTCTCAATACAGAAACAACTGCTTCATTAAAACTCTTTTCAGTTTCAATGATGTATGCAAAATCCTCCATTTTCATTTTTTACTCCATTATTTAATTAATATAGTATTGTAATCTTTATTTTTATATTTTACTAAGAAAACCTATACCTCCCAGATTCTAAATCAGATTTTTTTATAGAGAGATAATCTCCTTCAACTGAGCTTGGAAGATATCCTGGCCAGCATCCTCCACCTCTTAAATTTCTTGTACCTAATCCAGATATGGGATAATGATTCCCGCAATTGTTACAGACCATATCATTTCCTTCCTGCCTGTATCCTTTTTTTGCATTATAGCAAACATCACACGCATTAAACGCTGTTTTTACTCCACCAGAATCTGATTTTACTACAAAATATTCTATTCCCTTATAATCATAGAATTCTGCTTTTTTTGATATTTCAGAAAGAGGTATTTTTATTGAATCAGAATCTTCAATAATCGCTCCACCTGTAACAGAGCCTCCTCTAATAAAGAAAAAATAAATTAAGACTACTGCCAAAATTCCAACACCAATTAACATTTTTTTGTTCATCTTTATTTATTTTGTCTTTTTAATAAGTAAGACTATTAACAAGATTAGTACGATAATTATTAATGCTCCAAACAACCAGCTGAATACCCATCTGCTATTAAATAAATTATCTTCATTATTAATTGGATTCATAATATTCCCACTGCTCATCATGTTTCTCCCCATCATCATATTCATCATTCCGCTAGACATTGCTTGGCTCTCTCCACAATAAAACATTCTTCCAATGTTAATATGCACCTGTCTTAAACTTGCAGAGCCTTCTCCACCCATTCTTTCATCCATTATCTCATGCAATTCTCCAGGATGCATTTGCTCCATGTAATAATCTCCTAAAATTTCTATCTGCTCTAATGTGAGATCATCACACTGAATTTTATTCTTGATAATTTCTTTTGCTTTTGCAATTTCTTCTTCATGATTGTCATCTGAATTTATCGCGCTTATCTGAATTGTTGTTGCAATTAAAATCAACATACTTATTAATACAAGTATTTTTTTCGTATTTATGCTTTTCATTGTAATAATTAAATGGTTTTATAAAATATATAAATTATAAGTATTTATCCTAACCCATACAACCACAACCCCCTCCGCCCATTCCACAACTTCCACTTGATGTTGAGGTAGTTTTTACTGCTGAACTTATTTCTTTCTGTGTTGCAACTCCGTCTTCAGTTACTATAAATGTTCCTCGAATCATACCCATCCAGCAGCTCCAAGATATTGTTCCTGTTTCTTCAGGAGTAAAATTTATTATTTGTTCTCCTTTCTTTATATCGAATTTTAAATTAAGTTTAGGGACTTGTATTACCTTATTGCAGTTTGTTATTTCTTTTCCATTGATAATCCATTTTACAGGAACCCCTTTTTTAAGGACAAAACTATTAGGGCTATAACCATATGCATCAACATCCATTTTTATTACCTGATACCCTTCATTATCAATTAAAATTTTTGAGGTTGAAGTGTCTATGTTTTTTGTGCTTTTGACTAACGTAGTTATATCATAACCTGTTCCTGCAAGAGCCAATCCGCGGTTTAGCATTATTAATCCTAAGATTAATACAATTATAGCTGATATTTTTAGGATATTTCTTGTTGCCTTGTGACTAAGTGCGCTTGCAGCTCCTCCGAATATAAACATTATTGGGAGTGTTCCTAAACCAAATGCCATTAAGCTTTTCCCTCCTTCGAGAATGCTTCCTGTTCCTGCGGCAAAAATATACATTGCCTGTAATGGTCCGCATGCTATAAACAAACCATTAAGTAATCCTGTCATCATTGGCCCAAAATAAAAACCTTGGTATTTTTTTGCAGATAATCTTGTAAGAAATTTTGGTTTAAACTGAAATCTTCTAAAAAAACCAATCCCAAACATTGAAAATGAGTAAAATATCATGAATATCCCAGCAAAAATAGCAATTCCACCCCTTAAACCAGGAGAAAAGAAAAATATGCTTCCTATCAAGCCAAATAATGCTCCTATTATAGTATATGAAAGAGTTTTACTTCCCCCATATATTAAATGCTGTGAGAATGATTTATGCCCATTAATAGCATTTTTTGTAGTATAAGAAACAACAAATCCTCCGCACATCGCGACACAATGAAACCCTGTTAAAAGTCCTGCCGCAAACAACAATAATAAACTTGTTTTCTCCCCTATATCAGGAAGTTTTACATCAATCCCTCCAAAAAATTTATACAAAACAAAAGATAATAAAACCAGACTTGATATAAACATTATCCAACCTAGCAAATTAGAACTGCTTTTTTTTGTTTTTATTTCTTCTTTATCATTAGTACTATAACCGCATTCTTTTATTATTTTTTTAATTTCTCCTTCAGATATTTTTTCTGGATCAAAATCAATCTCTGCTTTTTCTTTTGAATAACTTACAGAAATGCTGTTCACATTATCTCTTAAACTATTTTCTATAGTTTGAGCGCATGAATTGCAGTGCATGCCCTCTATCTTAAAAGTTTTTTTCATGGATTACACAAAAATAAACTTGTTTATATGTCCTTTGGTGAAACTGGTTTCATGAAACCAATTAGTTATTTTACAGAATAAAAATGTTTTTTGATTAATTCTATTGCCTCTTCAGTATCTTTTTTATCATCATAATAAATCTTTAGAGAATTATATTTTCTGATTATATCACTTGGCTTTTTATTGCTAATTTCTCCTCTTGCTTTTTTATTATCAATTCTTATAGCAGTTATGTTAATTTCATCTAGATTACCTAATCTTTTGTCTCTCAATGCAACCTTCATTGCGTCTCTCATTTTGTCATATACATTCAATAGTTTATAATCATTTATGCAGTTTCTTTCTCCTTTTTTCTCTTACAATCAATCCTGTAATAATTATTATCATTGTTGTTAATAATGCAACAATCTGGTATTCAAATGGAACTGTCCCTAAATATGCAAGCAAAAAAACAACAGGGATAATTCCAATTATTGTTGCGAACAGATATGTTCTTGTTTTAATCTTACTGAATATTCCTAAAGCATAACTTAATACATCAACAGGAATTATAATTCTCAAGAAAACCACACTCCAAAAAAAATGATCTTTAGGAATCTTATTTTCAATCTCGTGAATTTTTTCAAGAGATACAAATTTCTTTATCAAATCAACGCCATATTTTCTCCCTATAAAGAAGGCAATTAAAGAGCCAACACTCCATGCAAATGCACTTATTACACCAGCTAAAAACCAACCCCATAAATTTGATGCCAATGCTATTATTGGAAGAGTTGTTATAGGGGCAATGACTATAGAAGTTATTTCTATAATAGTATAGATAATCATTCCAAGAATATTGTTACCTATAAAACCCTCAAAAAATCCAATATTTTTCTGAATAAGATAAGAGAAAAGAACAAAAACAAATATAATAATTAAAATTTCAATCAAACCCTTTAGTTTTTTGTTCATTATAATAGGATATTTGAAAGAGTTTTTATATTTATCATGCCTAGAAAAATAAAATTTAAAGCTAATTGGTAATAGAACATAATGGGTTTTTTATCTCCTCTTTTGACAAAATTAAAATTAAATTGCACTGCTCATAATTCTTGCCAGTTACTCCAATACTCGTTTAAATGCTTTTCATATTCTTGTACATTGTATCCTTGCTGTCTTAAAACAGAAACCTGCGTTGCAAATTTTTTGTAAGAATGGACTCTTGCTGTAAAATCCTTGCTGTGTATCTTATCACAAAGTTTTTTCAAACAGATCGCTTTATCTTGCGTTAGTTTTTGTAAACTTTTTTCTTTTGACATTTTTTACCCATCTTTTTATTTATATTTTTAACAATTATTTCTTTTAAATGTTTGTATGAATTAAAATATATATTAATCAGATTAAGAGTATCTGTGTTAATTATTAAAATTTAAGATAAAAATAAAAAAATTTTGAAGATTATTTCATCTTCATCATTGCAAAAATCATGTAAATTGCAGATACCCCCACAATTCCATAAACTATATCTGTTATTGTTCCTACACCTAATAAAACTTCTACTAAATTCCATTTAGCAATTCCAACCAATCCCCAATTAATTCCACCAATTATAACAAGTATGCCTGCAATTCTGTCAAGAATGCTTATAGCCATTTGTTTTTATACCTCCTTTCATTACTTAAACCGATAAAAAATTTAAGTATTATATTTAAAACGTATTAAAGGTTTATATAGTTTTCTTTAAAAACCTCACTCCTTTAAAACCACTATGTTATTCATCCCTCTCCTTTTTCTTTCAATTAATTGTTTTGCCTCTAATTTGTCCAAAAGCCTTGTTGCTTTTACCTTGCCTATACTAAGTTTTTCCATTAATTCTGATTGAAACATTGCTTTGTTTTCACTAAGCAACAAATCAATCACTTTTTTTTCATCTTTTTCCAATCCCTCTGTATTTAGTTTCTTCTTTTTCTCTTTAATATTCTTTATAATTATTTTTTCTTTTGGTTTTGTGAACATTATAACCAGTCCTATGACAAAGACAACAGCAACAATGCTCAAGCTAAGATATGTCTGTGTTCTTATTGTGTCATACATAGTGCATAATGGTCCGTGCGTACATGTCTGACCAACAATGTCTTTTAGGGCTGAATTAAAAATTAAGACTATAATTACCATTATAATTGCAATTCCAATCAACAATAATCCTACATTTTTATTTTCGATTTTAATTTCTCCCTTTGAGAAAATAAAATATCTTTTTATTTTTCATCTTCTTTACTCCATTTAATAGCCCATTTATCCAGATGACTAAAACAATTGGTTAGTTCTCTGCCGCTTTTAGTTAATCTATACTCTGTTCTAGGGGGTATTTCTTTAAATATTTTTTTGTTTATCAATTTCGCTTTTTGTAATTCATTTAATCTCTTTGACAAAGTTCTTGCACTAATTCCTTTAATTTCTCCAACCAATTCATTAAATCTTTTGTGATTATTAAGCTTGCTAAGTATAATCAAAACCCATTTCTTCCCAAGAATCTTCATTATATTTGTTAAAAGACAATTTTTCATAACTTTACTTTTGGATAGTGCACCTTTATAAACTATAGTTTAATTAATAAACTAATAATAGTTTAAAAAAGTTACTAAAATGTCCTCTCCGGACAAAGTATAAAATGCTTAAAAAAATAATAGAAAAACACAAAGAAAATATTTACCTTATTTCAAGAGTTTTAATTGGTTTATTATTCTTGCAGCACGGAATTCAAAAATTATTTGGATTATTAGGGGGAAAACAAATTGAATTAATTAGTCTGATTGGGCTTGCAGGAATTATTGAGTTTTTTGGAGGAGTGATGATTGTTTTAGGATTATTTACAAGATTTGCAGCATTTATTGGGATTGTTGACATGATTGGGGCATGGTTTAAAGGACATATTGCCAATGGATGGATACCTATAATAAATAAAGGAGAACTTGCAGTATTGTATTTAGCTGTATTCTTATTAATCTTAATTATAGGTTCTGGAAAACTTAGTTTAGATAAAAAATTGAGAAATATTGAGTAAAAATTTCTTGTTTTTATTTTCTATTTTTGTCTATCTTTTAAATGTTTATTAAATTATTCCTTAAATAATAAGCATATGCCTTATGAATTTATAATAATACTTAATGGTTCAAGTATAAGTTCAAAACTAAATGCAACAATACAAATATCATCTCTTAAAATCTTATTTTTGACAACTTACCTAAATCCTTTGCATTTTCCTTGAAAATAAATTGTTTCATTTTTTATATCTGTCAATAAAAGATTTTATTGCATAATAGCTTCCTCCAAAAATTATTATTCCTGGAAGCAAAGTTATTCCCAAAGTTGGAGCTAGTGTCACAGTTCCTATTGTCCCGATAACTCCTGCCCCTGTGCTTTCAAGCACTTTTGTAATTAATGAAACATCTTCTTCAACATTTTTCTGGAGGGCATCAACCTGCATTATATACTTGCCCTCTTTAAAGATTTTAACTTTTCTCTCTTCTTCTGATGCCAAGACAGATATATTCCCGTTTTTTGACCCAGTTATTGCAGCAGCATGTCTTGTCCCAAACCCAACAAAAGGCCTTGCATTTTTAATCATGACTCCATAATCAATAAGATCTCCTTTTTTGTTTATTATAACAGCCCCGTCTATAACTGCTAAACCTTTCAGTATCTTCTCTGCTCCGTTGTCAAAAATACTAAGCTTCCCAAATTTCTGTTTTATAAGTTTTGAGTAATTGACTTTGTCTCCAATTACAAATAAAGCCCCTTCTCCTGATTTTGCAATTTCTATAGCAATTTTGAGTATTATCTTTTCAATTTTTTTTATATCCTTTTTCATTTTTATTATATTTCCTGTAAATATTTCTTAGAAAATAGCTATAAATGGCAGGATGCCTAAAATAACTGATTGGTGGTTCAAGCATAAGTTCAGCATTCAATATAATAGTACAAATACCTTTTCTTGTTAATTTTAAACTATCTTCAATATTTCCTATCTTATCTTTAAATAAAAATTCTTTCATTTTGTTTATTTGTTTTTTTATCCTTTTAATTCTTTGTTGTAATCTATCTTTATTTAATCTTTTCCTTTTTTTAAATTTTTCTTATTAAATCACAAAACTTGACAAAAATAAACCTAAAGCAACTACAACAGCAATAATATAAATTGTTTTATTCCAAATATAAACTTTGTGCCCGTCAAATGGAGAAAAAGGAATCATGTTAAACACGGCAAGCAAGGAATTTATTGTCAATCCATAAACTAAAAACAACCTTAAAATCCCAGTAAAATCAAACGACAATAAAAAGAAAAAAAACAAAAATGCAAGAATTATGTTTGTCATTGGTCCAGCGAGAGATATTTTCCCATTTTTCTCCTTGGTTAAAAATCCTTTGATCATAACTGCTCCAGGAGCTGCGATAATAAACCCAAACAAAGAAAACAAAATAGCAAGCCATAACATGTTATAAAAAGCCCTGAATTCTGCCCATAAATTATATTTTTGAGCAAAGTACTTGTGCATAAGTTCATGAAGCAAAAAACTAACACCCACTGTAAAAGCTGAAACAGCAAAAGAAACAGCAAAAACACTCAATGAAAGAAATGCTTTGATGCCTCCTGAAAGCAATATAGCAAAAGCTATTGAAATCATGAACCATGCTATAAACAAATCCTTAATCTCTTTTTGCGAAAATTTCATTATGTCATCTATGATAAATTTATTTTAATTAATTTATTTAATAATAATTTACTATTAATAACACAACTGCTAATATATTTAAGATTGTCAAGATGGTTAAGCTTATTGCTCACAACATTAGTTATTTTCAACCTTAACTTTGAGTTTTTTTGTTTTAACATTTTTTATTTATACTTTACCAATATCTCGCACTTTAGTGGGAGTGTATTTCATTTTTACATCAGCACAAGCAAAAAGCTTGTGTTTTTTTCTGCATTTAATGAATGAATGGCCTTTTCTTTCATAAAAATAATAACTCCGTCTTTCATTATTATACTTTTTCCTTCAAGATTAAAAATTCCCTTTCCTTCAACAACATAAACCAGTCCTTGTTTTGTTGAAGTATGCTCTGATATGTTTGTGCCTTTTGCCATACAAAATAAACCGATGTCAATGTTATTTTCCTTGAAAATTTTCTTGCTAATGATCCCTTCTTTTGGATACTCAATCAATTTTTTTATATCTTTAAACATTTTATTTTCTTTTTTCAAACTCTTTTATGATTGCAAGACATTTTTTCTTGTCTTTCTCCTTTGCTTTTTCTTCTTTTTCAAATTTTTTAAGCATATTCTGCTGTGTTTTTTTGTCAAGAACTTCATCTGCCATAGGATACAAGATATTGTCTTCTTTATAGATGTGCTCTCTTATTAATCGCACATAATCAATAGCATTCTCAACACTTTTTCTTTTATCATTTTCTTTAACTCCTTCTTCTGTTTTCTTTACAAAATTTCTCCCAATATCATGCTCATATAGCATTTGTTCAACAGGACTGCAGTGCATCTTTCCCTGTTCATCTCCTTTGCATAATTCTTTGAATAAAATATCTTCTTCTTTTGCATGATGGAATCTGTCAGCATAATTTCTAATAAAATATATAGCTTTTATAAAAAAATCTTTATCAATTAGCTTTCCTTGTTTTATAGCATCACACTCTTTTTCAAGAGCATCAGCTATTTTTAAGATATTTTTATGCTCGTCTGATAGTATTTTTGTTGATTTAGTCATTTTTTCTTTTTTTCATAATTTTCTATTGAAGCATGAAGGGCGTCTGATGCAAGATTTGAACAATGCTCTTTTATAGGGGGAAGTTTTCCAAGAGAAATGCTCACATCATTTCTCGTTATTTTTTTTGCTTCGTTGAGAGTTTTTCCTTTCGCGAGCTGAGTTATCATACTTGAGGTGGATATGGCTGCCATGCATCCGAATGTTTTAAATTTTATGTTTTTAATAAATTCCTGCTCTTTTCCTTTAACTTTCTTTTTTCCAATTTTAATATAAACTTTCATTTGATCCCCACAGTAAGGATTTCCTACTAGTCCAATTCCGTCTGCATTCTTTATTTCTCCCATATTTTTTGGGTGCATGAAGTTTCGTATGACTTTTTTTGTGTATTGAAGTGTCATTTTAGTTTCAAATTGCCTCTATTAGCACAGAGAATTGATTTATTTAAATTAATATTTAAACTCATTATCCTACTCATAACATTACTCTTATTTTTTATTATTAACATTTTTATTAATCACACACAAGTGTGCTATTTTTTATTCAACTTTTTAATTAACTCATCAATCTGTTTTTTTGACATTCCATGAGCCCTGCATCCCTGCTCAAGTGTTTCATCTGATGCCATAGCGCAACCAATACAAGCTAGTCCAGCTTCAAATAAAATTTCAGATGCATTTGGGTTAATTTTCATAACTTTACTCAGCTTTGTTTTTGATGTGATTTTTTGTTTTTTTGTTTTCATTATGATTTTTCACTTGCGGATTTATTTAGAGGAGCATCATCAAAATCTTGCTTTGATAATATAATATACCTTGAACAACAAGAAATTAACTCATTTGATAAGGAAAATTTTGATTTTCTTTTTTTATCAAAATAGGTGTATAAGACAACTTTAATACTCGCTCTTTCTTTAATGTCTCTTATTACTGGACAAAAGTCAGTGTCAGAAGAAACTAAAATTATTTCCTTAACATTAGAGTAATCTTCTTTTACATGGCTTAAATCAATAGCCAATAAAGTATCAACTCCTTTTTGTTTGAACTCAATTTCTCCATTTTGATTTATTATCTTTTGGCATCTTCCCTCCCTAATTGTGATATTTTTATTTTTTGATAAAGAAAAAACAAATTTATCATACCCCTCTTTCATGCTTTTTTCTTTTTTTGTTGGATGTGTGCCCTGAAAAGGAGGAGCAGTATAATAAAATAAATGCTTGCAAGAAAAACCTTGTTTTTTTGCAATTCTCTTTGCAAATTCAAATTTATCAAATTTTAATCTAACCCCATTACCGAAAATCTTTGTTAATTTATCTAAAAATCCTTCATCAATAAAAACTAATGTCTCTTCCATAGTTAAATTTTACCTCTTAATTTCATGAGATTTATTAAGAAAAAACATCTAGTGACCCTAATAGGATCACTAGGGAACATTCTGTGATAATTATGTATTCTTTGTTTATAAGTTTTTCGCTTTCTCAGAATTCGCTCTATTGAATTAATAAAAAACTCGTCCAGCAACCCCGTAGGATCACTGGGAATCATGTTAATAAAATTAATATTATAGACTTTATAAATTTTACTGTTATATTTTTGATTTTGGGTCATTTTAGGTTTTTTTCTAATCTATATATTTTTTTATATGATATTTTTGAATTTGGATCATATTTCGAAATTTTAAAACCCAATTTTTTGTATACTTTTATTCCTATTTTATTCTTTTTATAAACTTCAACTGAAATTTTTTTGATTTTCTTTTTTTTAAGAATGTTTACTAAAGACTTCATCAATTTTTTTCCTAATCCTTTATTCCTAAATTTATCTAATATAAAAAAACCACCAACATGTCCCATTACCTCACCTAATATTCTCTTAATCTTAAGTTTAGTATATCCAACAGGGATATTCTTGTAATATGCAATAAAAAAAGATACCTTTGAACTATTTAATCCATCTTCTATTTCCCCTTTATCTTCTAATATTTTTTTTATAGAAATCCCCTCTCTATTCTCTACATTATTTTCATATTTTCTTAACAAATATCTTAAGATTAAAAGAGTATCTTTATCTTTTTTTGTTGCTTTCTTTATTTCTATTTTCATCTCACTAATGGACTTATCCTCCTTAATTTATTTACTATTTTTGGGATCTCATTTAAAAAATAATCAACTTCTTCTTCTGTCGTATATTTGCTAATTGAGATTCTTAATGATGAGTTTGCTTCAATTGGAATTAAACCAATCGCCAATAAAACATGACTTGGCTCTAAGCTGTGGGACATGCATGCACTTCCTGTTGATGTGCATATTCCTTTTTGCTCAAGATATCCGCCAATTGCTTCTCCCTCTATATTCATAAAAGAAACATTAACATTGTTACAAAGTCTTTTTTCTCCTCGCGAACCATTAAGTCTCGTGTTTGGAATTTTAAGAATTTCGTTAATTATTTTATCCCTAAACCCGATCATCTTTTTTATGTCTTTTTTTTCTATTAATTGAGATGCTTTTGCAAATCCTACAATTCCTGCAATATTTTCAGTTCCACTTCTTAACTTTCTTTCATGCCCTCCGCCATGAACCAGAGGTATTATTTTAATTCCATCTTTAATATATAAAGCTCCAACACCCTTTGGGCCGTGGATTTTATGGCTGTTCAAACTGACTAAGTCTAAATTTTGTTTTTTAACATCCAGTTCTGCTTTGGTAAAGCTTTGGCATGCATCTGTGTGAAACAAAACACCTTTTTCATGGCAAATTTTTCCTATTTTTTCCAGATTCTGGATTGTTCCTATCTCATTGTTTCCATGAATAACTGAAACAACAAATGTTTTGTCTGTTATAGATTTTTTTATGTCTTCAGGATTAACAAAACCCTCACTGTCAACATTTAAATAAGTGGTCTTTGTTCCTTGTTTCTCAAGCCATTTGCATGTATTTAATATGCAGTCATGCTCTATTTTTGTTGTGATAATATGGTTTTTTCCAGTATTGTTTTCTCTATTTGTAAAAAACAAGCCTTTTAGTGCAAGATTGTTACTCTCAGTGCCTCCTGAAGTAAAAATTATCTCACTAGGGTTGCAGTTTATTGACTTTGCAATTATCCGTCTTGAGTTTTCAAGCGCCTGCTTTGCCTCTTGTCCTTTAAAATGCTGAGAAGAAGCATTTCCATATTTTTCAGTAAAATAAGAGATCATTAATTTAAGCACATTCTCATCAACTTTCGTTGAAGCTGCATTATCAAAATATATAAATTTCATATTAAATTCTCCTTCTTTGAAATTTGTATGTTAGAAAATTGTTCGCAATTTTCTTTGTATATTTGTTTCATTTTTAATATTCTCAATTATTTTTCCTACAAAAATCGCAGTTGTGACTATCAACAGCCTTAAGAAGAGGTAGGATTGTTTTTTTATTTAAGGAATAAATTTTATTTTTTCCGTCTTGCCTTGATTCAACTATATTGCAGCTGTATAATGAGGTAAGTGCGTGAGAGATTTTACTTTGCTCTTCTTTTAATTCATTGCATATTTCAGTCACAGACATTTCTCTGCTTTTCAACATAGAGATTATGTTTACCTTAAGAGGATTCGCCAAATTTTTAAAAAAATAATGATATGTGGTGCATTTCATATGAACATATATTCATATTGATTTATAAATGTTTCTAAAGATTTGGTTATTTAACGATTCCACATTTCAATTTTAATAATCCCATAATCCTTAAGTTTTAGTTTTACAATTTTATCTTTTTTTTGCTCAGGATATTTACATTCAATTTCTTTGCTAAATCTCCAAGATAACTCTATGCTTCTAAAATCACAATAATAAGAGTGTTCATCATTTTTAAGAAAGTATGCTTCCTCTTTATTATTAATAATCTTATGGAGTAATATCTGTTTATGGAAAGGATATAAAGCAGCAATAACAATAGCACTAATACTTATAACATTACCTATATTGAATACCTTACTTATAATCTTTTCTCTTAATAATTTTCTTATTGTTCTTGAGACTTCTTCTAATAACATCGCACAAGTATAAACCAATTTTGTTTTTATATATGCATCCTGATTGAGTATTATTTCTTACATAATCTGATACATCCTTATGCGCTTGATAATCTAAAAATATCGTGGAAATGTCTTTATGGCTCTCAATAAATTTGATTATCTCGCTAGAATCATTCTCTATAAAATTATAACTTGCTATTAAGACATCAAATTTTTCACTGCATTTAATTATATCTTCGGCGTTTTTAACGCTAGAAGCATCAACAATTTCAGCAGCTAGCCCGCATTCTGAAAATATCTTCTCTAGGTTGTAGTCTATTTCCTTATCAGGATCAGTGTCATATAATAAAATTTTTATTTTTTTCATTTTATTTCTAAACTTTTCCTTCATAAAATTTAAGATAATTATCAAAATCTGAAACATCTTTTCTCTCTTTTTTTAATCTGTTGTAAAATGATAAAAATATAGTATAAGCATCTAATCTAATCTCATCTGTCTTCCCTTCTAACATTTGTTCCCCAAATTCCTTTAAGTATTTCCTTTCTTCTTTTGTTAGTTCTTCTAATTCTACCATTTTTATATTTTAATCAGGATATTTTTTACAAAAACTTTTTATTGAGCTCCAACAATTTTCAACTATGTTTTCAATTGAAGTAATATCATAACCCTTTTCTCTTAAAATAGAAACTTTATCTTTAAATATTTTATAGACATTATTGCTAAGATTGTAATTGCCAGAATACCTAATTATTTTATATAAATCTTCAAGTTTTTGTTTGTCCTCGTTTTCTAGTTCCAAGAGGCTTAACATATTATTCCAATCATGCTTATTATCTTATAAAATTAGTTGTGTTGTATAATAATATATCTGTTTTATACAATACTCCAGACTAAATACTTAATTTCTTATTTTTCCCTCTTGCCAGTCTCTTAAAATCATTCTAGCAGTTTTGTCCTCATCAACACAATTTCCTTTTTTTAAAAAACCTTTTTTTCTTCCGAGTTCTTCTATTAGTATTTCTGAATTTCCTCTTGATTGTATATTGTAAAATTTATCAAAAGCATCAGGAAATTCTCTAATTAAATCAGATACAACTATCTCTGGATTTTTAACTTGGCTATAAGATCTTGCACCTAATTTTGTTTGTTTAGATATTAAGTAACTTTCTGAACTAGAATATTCCTTGTTGGGTATAATTCCAGGACTGTCTAACAAAACAATTTCTTGAGTTAATCTTATTTTTTGTATTCCTTTAGTAAACCCTGCGTCTGCCCCTGTTCCTGCTGATCTTCTTCCTATAAGGGAATTAATAAGGGAGCTTTTTCCTGTGTTAGGATATCCTATAACTCCAACTGTTGTTTTACCAATAGGTTTCTTAATGCTCTTTACGAGGACCTTAATTTTATCCCTTAATCCTTTTATTCCTTTTCTAGAAACACAAGAAACAAAAACTCTTGGATTTAATAAAATATCATCTCTTCTTATTAATTTTGCTGTATCAACTAAATCCGATTTGTTAAGGACATAAATTATTTTTTTCCCTTGACTAATTATTTGTTTTTCTAATTCTATATTTCTTGTTTCTTTTATGAATCTTGAATCTAAAACTTCCAGAATTATATCTGACATCTGAATTATTTTTTTAGCTAAGGAAGGATATTTTTCTTTTTGCTTTCTTATATTCTTTAATTGCCTTGTTCTTCTTGAAGAAAAACTATACCTTACCCTCATAAAATTAAAAAGAAAACATTATCTTTAAATCTTGCTAAAGTGTTAAATCAATGTTAACTTAACATTTTTTCTAACTATCACTCAAGTAATTTTTGAATTTTGTGGAAGATATTAACCGCTCATTACTTTGCAAATTTATTAACTATTGATAGTGTAATACGACGAAGGAGTATGAATAAACAATGGTATA
>Ga0209541_10003789_pt1 | contig 27446 bp, 22 predicted proteins | sample RifCSPlowO2_01_FD_184027 | JGI IMG/M metagenome (GOLD analysis project Ga0209541, IMG submission 184027) | Groundwater microbial communities from Rifle, Colorado - Rifle CSP2_plank lowO2_0.1 (SPAdes) (version 2) | ecosystem: Environmental > Aquatic > Deep subsurface > Groundwater | place... | reverse complement strand
AACTTTGAATAATTCAATTTCAGTTAGATAACGCTTAAAGTAATTTGGAAATGCTAACAATTAGCTAATAATGATTAAAAATTTTTGGCTCAAAAAATCATTTTGTGAGTTTTGCAAAGTTCTCTATAGAAGTTAACACATTTAAATTCAGAGCAATAGGATTTGTCAAAGGCTCTTAACTTCTTAAGAAAGGCTCTCCTGAGGCTTTCACATATAAAAAATTTAAGAATAACTTCTTCTTGGAAAAGGTCTTCTTCGCTCTTTCCATCCATCTCTGTTAGGTCGCTCAAATCTTCTTTGCTTTCCTGTCCAAGGAACGTTAATCCTTTCAACATAAGGGGTTTTCTCTTTTTTCACTTTAATATGATTCTCATCCAACACTCTCCGGAAATTATCATGATCTCGCTCTGAAAGCAGGGTTATTGCTATTCCTTCTTTTCCAGCTCTAGCAGTCCTTCCTATCCTGTGGATATACTGCTTGCTTTCCTTAGGAACATCATAATTGTAGATATGAGAGACTTCTTTAATGTCCAAACCTCGTGAAGCAACATCAGTGCATACTAAAACGCTAATCCGTTTTGCATGAAACTGCTCCATGGCGCGGTTTCGTTTTGCCTGAGAAAATCCGCCGTGAATTGCTAATGCATTTATCCCAAGAAACCGAAGATTTTTTGCTACAAAATCAGTAGCGTGCTGCGTGTTGCAGAAAACCATCACTAGCCCTGATCTCTCGTTTTTTATGAAATGAACAAGCAGTGAGAATTTTAAGGAATTTTGCACTTCGTAGTAGATTTGCGTTAATTTCTTTGGATCTACTGGAGACGCAACAGAAACTCTTACTGGATTTTTCATGTATTTATTCGCAAGAGAGGTTATTTCTCTTGAGATAGTTGCAGAAAACAACAAGGTCTGCCTCTTTATTGGACATTGTTTTAGTATCTTCCCTACATCATCGATAAAACCCATATCAAGCATTCTATCTGCTTCATCTAAGACGAGAGTCTTTACTTCTTTAAGCTGAATCGTTCTTCTTTCGAGATGATCCAACATTCTTCCTGGAGTTCCGACAACTATGTCGGAACTTCTTAAATCATAAATCTGGGGATTAATCGAAACGCCCCCGTAAATTGCCGTGATTTCTAATGGCTTATATTTTGAAAATTTCCTGAAAGTTTTTTCGATCTGCTCTGCAAGCTCCCTAGTTGGAGTAAGAATCAATGCTTGGATACCCTTTCCCCTTTCTGTATTTTGTAGAATTCCTGCAGCAAAGGCCAGGGTTTTTCCTGAGCCCGTAGCAGACTCGGCAATAACATCCTTTCCTGCAAGTATCAAAGGTATTGTTCTTTCCTGAATCTCAGAAGGTATCTCAAATTGCTCTTCCTTTATTACTTTTAATAGAAAGTCGTGTATCTCTAATTTTCTAAATGCTTCCATGTTGTCTAGATAATTATGCCGTCTTGCATTGTTGTTTTTTTACTGTATAGAGCAATGTAAAGTATCCCTTTTATAAGCTTTTGCAATCTCTCTTTGTCTGTTATAGACAGAAGATAATCTGAACCTTTTCCTGGAGTTTATGTAATTTATCCTTTGAGAATCTTTTCTAATTCTTTCATAAATTCTTCTTCTGCTCCTTTGAAAAGGATAGATAGATCATCAATTGCTATTGCTTGCTCAAAGGTTAGATGTTTATAATGAATAATAAAAGATATCATGCCATCCAGGATGAAGCGTTGATCAGGTACATATGGATATGAAAAGTATGATGTGTCTTGTTTATTCTCTGATGTTCCTCTATAAATCAAACGCTCATATTCCTTTTGTGTTGAAATAGTTGCTTTTCCCATTTTTTCTTGTTTTTTTAGCTCTTTTTTAAGCCTTTTCTTTTTTCTTCAAATCGGCTAAAGATTTATATAAGTTAATATTCAATAAAGCAGGATGAAAATTGCCATTTTTACAGATACATATGATGAAGTAAATGGTGTGGCTAATGCCTTTCAAAAACTGATAGAATATGCTCTAACTAACAATAAAGAAGTTGAGCTCTTTACTCATAGCACAAAAACAACATCTGTAGAACGTTTGAATAAAAAAGTAAAGATTCACCGCATCAAGGTTAAGGTTCCTATTCAGCTACATAATGATCTGCATTTTGATTTAATTTGGTTTGATAAATATTTACTAACTTATTTTAAGGAGAATAAATTTGATTTAATTCATACTGCTACCCCTGGAAGCATGGGCTTAAATGCATTGTTCATTGCAAAGATGTTCAAGATTCCATTGCTTGGAAGCTATCATACTCATCTGCCTGAATATGTTGCTTCACGAGTTAGTCATTTTCTGCAAAGAGTGAAATGGCTAGAGAAAAGATCTTCTCATAATTTAGAGCAGATAACTTGGCAGTATATGAAAGCCTATTATAACAGATGCAGTATTGTCTTAGCCCCTTCAGAAACAACAAAGAAAGAATTAAGCAAATGGCTAAAGCCTAAAATAGAAATCTTTTCTAGGGGCGTAGATGCCCAGCAATTTAATCCTAGATACAGGACTAAATATTTTAAGAAATGGTATGATATAAAAACTGCTGCATTATATGCAGGAAGATTAGTTCCTGAAAAAAATTTAGATTTGCTTGTTGAAGTTTTTAAAAACTTGCCTGAAGTGAGATTATTTATTGTTGGTGATGGTCCTTATCGAAAAGAGTTAGAAGAAAAGATTGATGCGGAATTTCTTGGCTATAAAAAAGGAGCAATATTAAGCAAAATTTATGCAAATTGTGACTTCTTTGTCTTTCCTTCAACAAGCGATGCCTTTGGGAATGTTGTGTTAGAGGCAATGGCTTCTGGATTGCCAGTAATTGTTACAAATAAAGGAGGAACTCAGGAATTAGTAAAAGACGGCGCTACTGGATTTATTGTTAATCCGAATGCTAAAGAGTTTAGCGAAAAGGTTAAAATATTAACCTATAGTGGAAGGATTAGGAAAAAGATGAGTAAGAAGGCAAGAGACATTGCCAGCAAGAGAGACTGGAATAAAGTATTTGAAGAGTTATTTAAGACATATGAACGAGAAAGGGCCCATAGTCTAGCGGTTATGAAGGAAATTCCTTAATAGACGTCACCTTGACGAGGCTTTCAAAATGGTGGAGGTCGGGAGTTCGAATCTCCCTGGGCCCATTTTTACATTTTAAATTACTATTATTGCAATATAGATAGATTTAAATATTACTTATAGTATAATATAAGTATGATAAATGACCGTGTAAAGGCACTCATACGAGATTTTAATCCTTTATGGGAAGGAAAAGTCCTTGTTTTACCAGAGTACAAGAGAAATATTTTTGCGCATATTGAGAAATATCTTAAAACAAAGCAGATCATTGCAATCGTAGGATTAAGGAGAGTTGGAAAAACCGTTTTGATGAAGCAACTTCTTACAGATTTACATGTAAATAAAGAAAATATTTTTTATTTTTTATTTGATGATATACTTGTCCAGAACCCAGATGCTTTGGAGGATATTCTTGATTATTATCTCAAAACCATAGCAAAAACTGGAAAGAAATATATTTTTCTTGATGAAATACAGAAAGTTCCATACTGGCAAGATATCTTAAAGAGATTTTATGATCTTAGAGAAGATATAAAATTTGTTGTCTCTGGATCTGCATCGTTGCAAATCAAAAAATCTAAGGAAAGCCTTGCAGGGAGAATTTTTGATTTTTATCTTCCTATCCTTACCTTCAGAGAGTTTCTTGCGTTAAACGAAATGCAGATTGAAAAGACTGACTTGAAAAAACCGGGAAGTGGCTATGAAAAAAATATTCATAAAAAGCTTGTTTTTGAAAAGATGTTTTTGCAGTATGTTCTCAAAGGCGCTTTTCCCGAAATAGCGAAGGAAGAAGATGAAGAGATTACCAGAAATTATATCAAAAGTTCAGTTATAGACAAGATAGTGCTTGAAGATATTCCGGCTGTTTTTACTGTAAGGAAAAAAGATATTCTATTTTCTATGTTAGAATATTGTAGCAAGGAAACTTCAAATCTTATTGATATTACAAATCTTGCAAATCTTTTGAACACCAACTACCATACGATACGATCCTACCTTTTCTATCTTAAAAACTCTTTTGTGATAGATTTAGTATATAATCATTCAAAAGGGATTAGCAAACAATTAAGGAAAAACAAAAAGATTCATATTGCGCATCCCTCGATTAGTCTAGCTATGAGCGGATACGGGAGTGATGCTCTTGCTATTTCCGAAGTGATGAGTAAGTATGTAGAAACTGTGATATTTCAGCATGCAAAGTGTTTATCTGAAAAAGTCTCATTCTGGAGGACTCCCCAAAAAGAAGAGGTTGACATCATCCTTGGTTTGGAGAATTTTTTACCCATAGAAGTAAAATATCAAAATCAGATAACTTCTGGAGATCTTAAAAATCTGCTCAAATTTATGGGAATCTTTAAGCTCAAAAGAGGCATCTTAATTACAAAAAACCTTTTTGAAGAAAGAAGTATTGATGGAAAAATAATTCAGCTTGTCCCAGCATGGTTATTTTTGCTATGTGTCTAAAAGAACCGGTAAACTGGGAATTTAAAATATCTATATCAAGAATGTCTGAAGTGTATGTAATTTCATCTGTTTCCTTATTAAAAGAGAGAAAGCCTAAAGAGGTTATACTTGGATTAAGATAAGTAAGAAGAGAAATAAGCAGGATAACTAATGTTATTATAAGGCCTCTTTTTAACATATGAATTTAGAAATATTCTTTTTAATAAAGGTTGTGGATTTGTGATTTTTTCCTTTGTTTTAAGTTAGTTGGAAATTTCAGCTAACCCTAACTTTATCCCCCTCTGTTTTTTTAATGTGATAATGTCAACTTCTTGAGTTTTAACATCACAATCCAGACAAATAATTGCAAAATGCTCTTTGAACTTGAACGTATTTATTCTTTTTGCTATTTCTTTCAAATTGTTCTTTATGTCATTTATATCGCTTTCAGTAAGTTTTTTGAATTTTACTTCGGCAATCAAGATTCTCTTATTTCCCTTGTCCATTCCAACAATATCAACCTCATTTTTATGATCCCACCACTTTCCGAAAAAATAGTCTTTATACTCTTTATTTAATGACATTTCAGAAAGAGCTACTTCTTCAAAGATTCTTCCCGCAAAAGAGTTTATCTCAGGCATTATTTTTTCATCTGATAGCTTCTCCTGCTTTTCCTGTTCAATATATTCTTGATTTTCAAAAACGAACTTGAACCAGAACTTGAAAAAATTGTCTTTCAGCAAATAAATGCCTTTTCTCGATTTTAAGCGGTTCTTCTCAGTAATAGGTACTCTTCTCTCGACAAGCTGCAAATCGATAAGAACACTCAAATATTTTATTACAAAAGATTTCTCTAGCCCAGTATCATTGACTATCTGCCCTATTTTTGTATTGCCCTTTGCTATTGCATAGAGTATTGAAAAATAATTTCTTGGCTCTTTTAATTCTTCGCGCAAGGTAAAAAGCACATCTTGATACAAGAACTTGTTTTTTCTGATTATGTTCTCAGCAATGTTATCTTTAAGAGATTTTTTGAAGTCAAACTCCAATAAATAGGCAGGCATTCCCCCTAGGATGGAATAATAAATTACCTTTTCTTTCAAGCTGATGTTTTCTGGGAGAAATAAACAGGCATCCCGGAATTTCAAAGGCTCCAAGAGAATCTGTTCTGTTCTTCTGCCGTAAATTGGGCTTTTTTTTCCCAGGAGTTTCTCCATCATCTGAATTGATGAACCGCAGAGAATGATGAACGAATTTTTTTTAGAGAAGCTGTTATCCCAATAGTCTTGCAATATCCCAATAATCTTTTTTGACGCTTGCACTACATAAGGAAATTCATCTATGATAATTGGGATTCTTGGTTTTTCTGATAGATAGGTGAAGATGGAATCCCAATTGTTCAAGGGATTCAATTTTAATACATCATCATTATAAAATTCAGCAATTTGAGAGCTTAATTTTCTTAATTGCTCTTTTTCTGATTCTTGCCTTGCCAAAAGATATAATCCTTTATGTTTTTTAAGAAATTCATTGAGAAGCTCTGTCTTTCCTACTCTCCTGCGACCGTATAAAATAATCAATTTAGGGGTACCTTGTTGATAGCACTCGCTAAGAAACTCTAACTCCTTAACCCGATTCTTGAATGATTTTTCAGCCATTTTTAGTATATTCTAGAGTAGTATAATTAGGAGTATACTATTTAAATGTTTCGTTTCTGTTGAAATAGATGCTATTCTGAAATTATTTGACCTAGAATTTTTCATCGAGACAAAATACTTTCGAGATGCTATTACAAGACCAAATGTATCGGCCACTATCTGCAATTATTGACCGATATAGCAGTGCACTTAATCCGTTCTTATCTTTTAATCCATCTGGGATTCCGAAAGTTTTATAAATATCAAAATTTATGGTTTTAATCATAAAAAGAGGTTAAAAAAGGCTTTGAATATATAATAAAGCTTTAAAGAATCTTTAAATGATACCTGATAAGAAAGAGCTGTTAGCCTTTATTGAAAAGAGAGATTTTGTTAATTTGAGTATGATTGCGAAATTCTTCAAGGTTAAAAACACTACCGCTTCTGATTTAGTACAAGATTTGACTCATAGAGGTTTAGTAACAATAATAAAGTCTGGCGGTTCTAAATATGTAAAGGTGAAAAAGAGATGAAAAGAGCACAAGTAACTTTATTCATTATTCTTGGAATCGTTATTCTTGCTGTTGTGGCCTTTTTATTATATCTTAATGGCATCCTTACAGAAGCTAACTTAAAAAAACTAACAGAAAAAACCCAAGCTGTTCCTTTACAAGCTCAACCTGTAAAACAGTATATTACATCATGCGTAGAGGAAACAGCAAAAGAAGGAATAACCCTATTAGGATTACAGGGAGGTTATATTAACCCTCCTGAAGATCCACTGCCAAGATCAATTATTAATCCTTTTTCCAGCTCTCTTGAATTCTTTTCCGGATACGAAGTTCCGTATTGGTTTTATGAAAGCTCAAACGGAATACAAAAAACACAAATTCCTACCTTACAAAATATGGAGCAGGACCTAGAAATTTATATGAATGAACAGCTTCCTCATTGTCTTTTTAATTTAAGCTTGTTCGATGAATACAGTATTGAATTTAAGGATGATATAGAAAGCGATGTAACAATTAAAAGCGATTGGGTTAAAGTAGATGTCAACTACCCAGTTCTTATAAGCATAGAAGGGATTACAACACAATTAGAAAGACATTCTGCTACTATTAATGTTCCTCTTGGCAAACTCTCTGTAATGGCAAATGATATTTTAAAAAAGGAGAATGAAGAATATTTCTTAGAAAAGGTTACAGAAGATGCTTTAGTGCTTTATGATAATATCCCATATCATGGAGAAAGCTTTGATTGTCAACCTAAAACTTGGTTGAAACAGGATATCGAGAAGCAATTAAAAGAAATTATTAGCATGAACATAAATGCAGTAAAGATTGCAGACACAAAAAACAGCGATGTTGATCCTTATTTCTTAGTAAGGCTTTCTGCTCCAAGCTATAGGGACATTGAAACAAGCTTTACATACCTTCCTGAATGGCCATTCCAGCTTGAAATAAATGGGGGAGAGGAAATCCTGAAAGAAGATAGCGCAACAGGAAGTGCTGCTTTACTAATGAACTTATTATGCATCAATACCCATAACTTTATTTATGATATCAAGTATCCTGTGTTAATCAGCTTATATGATGAAAATAGCTTAGATGGATTTACCTTTCAATTTGCTACGCAAGCAATTTTAGATAATAATCAGCCAAGAGAGAACAGATTAGGAACAGAAGATATTGCTGCAACAAATAAAAGAGTGTGTGAATCTGCCGACATGCCTATGCGAATTTATGCCATTGACGAAGAAACAGGCGCTTCTTTAAATCATGCTAGCATAGGATTTAGCTGCGCAGGAACATTTTGCGATTTGGGAGAGACTGACGTTGTTAGCGTAGATGATTACGCGCTTGATGTAAAAATGCCTCAATGCTTAAATGGAATTATTAATATCAATAGAGAAGGGTATGGTCAAAGCAATCTTATTATAGATACTCTAGAAAGTGCAGATGTTTTTGTTTCTCTTAAGCCCGTTTATACAAAAACCTTGGTTTTGAAGGCAATTGAAAATGGAAGAATCAGGGATTTAAGAGAGGATGAAAGGGCGATTTTAGAATTTTCCAATGAAGAAGACCAATATTCCATAACTGCCACTGATAAAAACAAAGAAATTGGTTTGATAGAGGGAAATTACTTTATTCGAAGCTATATAACGAGAGATAAAAACATTATGCTAGAAGATAAAGATGTTGAATACTGTACTGATATTCCTAGAAAGGGAATTTTGGGAATTTTCGGAAGCACGAAAAAAAAGTGCTTTACTACAACAATTGAAGGCACTACTTTAGATAGTGTTCTTATTGGAGGAGCTGAATTTAGCTTTAGCTTTGATGATCTGCAAAAAGGAGAAGAAATAATCATTTATAATATTGTAGAAGACACGCCAATTAATATTCCTGAATTAGAGGAATTATATGAAAGTATTCAGCAAAATGATCAAAGGGAGGAGTTTAGATATCCTGAATTAGTATGAAAAAGAAATTTTTTGCCTTGCTTTGTATGTTTTTAATTATCACAACTCCTTTTAGCTATAGCCAATTAAGTTCTTCTGATCCTGATGAAGAAGAAATGATAGCTGAAGATATCATAATTAATATTGCGGATTATCAGCCGAAGGTAGTAAGCAGTGCGAATATAGAAGCCGGCAATTATAATGTGTATGCCCTGCTTTCAGGCATCCAATCAAATCCTACAATTGATATTCCTAAAATTAAAAGCATTAGCGTAAGACAGAAAGAAGGCAATAGATATGTTGCTGGTATCTCTCATGTCAGGCCTAAAAAAGGTGATATTACCTTAGATAATATGGGCTATATCCAAATAAGATTAAGAAAACTAAAAGAGGAAGAGGTTCCAGATGAAATCGTTGTAGATATGACTGCAAAAGTTACCTTTGATGTTACAAGAGGTTTTGGAGTAAATTCAGAAGATAAAGTATTGCAGGAGCAGACAGAAGATGAATGGCTGCAGGAGAGAAGCGGGCAGTTCTGGGGTGGTCGCGGTTATATCAGGGCTGATAAGCTGGATTGGAATGAAGGAACATTTGTTGTCTATGACAGTAATTTGCGTAAAAGCAAGATATCTTTAGAAGTTAGAGGAAGACCTTCTGGAGCAAGGTCTTTAGGAAATGTTTTTGGAGAGAATAAATTAAGATTCATAGATAAGTATCAAGTAAGATTGAATAGCATTTCCGGTCCTAGGAATAAAGCAGTAATTGACCTATTGAAAGATGGAAATTATGAAAGTGTTACTTTAGTAGAGGATCAAAAGTTGTATGGTGGTTCTGAGTGGTTTGTTGATAGAATAATGAAAAATCAGAATAGCGAAAGTGTTATCTTGAGAAATAAAGCAACAGGAAGCTCTGCTACACTAACAAAAACCCCTTTAATTGGCGATGTTGGATGTGGTATTTTCGAGAAGGAAAAAGAGTGCAAAGAAAGCGGTTATTGTGAATGGAAAGAAGATAAATGTATTGTGAAAGAAGAGAAAAAAGAGGAAGACAAGACAAAAATTACTGAATTAAGTGAAGAAGAAAAGAAAGAGCAAGAAGCTGCTATCGCTCGTATGAAAGCAAGATATGAAGAAATAAAAAAGATTGATCCTGCTGATTTCAAAGATTGGAATAAAGTAAAAGAAGCATTTGATGCTTATGTTTCTTTCATTCGAGATTATAAGGATAAAGATTATGCTTCTGTTTTTGTTGCACAAGCTCAAAAGAGAGCAGGAGAAATGCATAGATATTATCTTGAAAAAGAAGGAAGCGAAGAAGGGAATACTGAAGCTCTAAATTACATTACAAAAGAGCTGAATAGTTTACTTGAAATTTTACCTCGGGAAACTCCTTTAGTAACTGCTTCAGAAGAGCTTGGAGATGATGAAGAAGGCTATTATAAAAGGGCAATTGAAGCGTATAAAGAGGTTGTTTATAATTATCCTGGAGCTTTTAACGGGACAAAAGCCGCCAAAGCTCAATTAGAAATAGCTAAAATTTATGATTTTCATTTAGCAGATTTAGATAACGCCATTAATGCTTATCATGATCTATTGATTATTTTTGGTGATATTGAATTTGTGAAAGCTCAGGAAGATGCCATTCGTTTCCGTATCCGTGTTTTGCAGGATCTTGCAAATTATAGGAGCATTGCACAAACAATTTATGAAGGCGATGAAGAAAGTAGAGCTTTAGTAGTAAGGTTGATTGATGTAAAGGAAGTAGATGATAGAGATAAAGCAACAGTAAAGCTAACTGTAAATGGTGTTTTACAAGAGATAAAACAAGGAGATTCTATTGAAGATTTCTGGATACTAAGTGGTGTAGATAGAGATCGCATATGGATTAAAGACAGTGAAGGAAGATCAAATAGCATCAGAGTTGGAGAAAGTGGCACATTAAGTATTGCAGACCCAAGAAAGAGCATTACAATTAATGTTATTGAAATTGATACAAAGAAAGAGGCTCATGTTACAATTTTGCCTGGGGCAGAGACTGCCATTAGTGAATCAGATTTCAGAATCCATATTCCTGTCGAAAAAAGGCCATTCAAATTAAGCCCTGAAACTATTGACAGCCATATTAGAAGCACTGAAGAACTCATACAAGACCTTAATACAGTTATTCAGAAGATTGAAGACTTTTATGAATTATGGAGCTATTATTGTTACACTGTCTTTAGTGTTGTGTGGATTAAAAATTTCTTCAGAGGATTTGCAGGAAGGAATGCAGCAAGAACGCATGTAATTGACCAATGGAAGACATGGTGTAATGAAAATATTGGCAGAGAGGATGTAGGTGGATATAAAAATGTAGATGACTGCATTAAGGAAAATGCTGGAGTAATTGGAAAAGATATTGATGAAGCTCAGAAATCGGTTCAAGAAACGAAAGAGATTATAGAAAATGATAAATGGAAGGGAGAGTATCCTGAATATGCTAATTTAGATGAGGATGAAGCTCAAGATATTATCTTGAAAGAAAAATTATCCAAAGTTGAATGGCAGAACAATGAGATAAAAGATGAATTTATTAGGGATTTTGTTCAAGAAGATTATCTTACAAGAAATGTTAAAGACATAGAAGCACAATTAGAAAAATTTAGAGAAGATGCTTTGAAAGGAGAGTATGCACAATATGATAGATACAGCAGAAATGAGAAGGCTTGGGAAACTCTTACTAGTAAAGAAACAAGCGATGGAGAAAAACGAGAGGCTATTGAAGCCATTATTGCGAATGAGTACACAAGAGCGCGAGCAGAAGAAAATCCTTTGTCTGCTGTTAATCAATACAATGAGTATGATCCTTCTCTTGTAACAGATGCTTTGCAAAGATTAGAAGCCCTTTCTCTTCAAGAAGGAACAATTAATGGAGAGCAACAGATTGATCAGATTTATATTTACAAAAGAATCGATGAAACTCCAGCTCCTAGTGTAACTGCTGCTGTTTTTGATAAATGGTATTACAGCGGAAATGGTATTGAAGAACAGCTCTTTAATGAAGATGGAACACCATTACAAAAAAGGCCAGTTATAGGAGGAAAGTATAAACTAAAAAATGGAGCTAGTGTAGAGGTAGTTAATAATAAAGGGGTTATTAAGGAAGAAGAACATGAGCAAAAAATTAGCCTTTATGCTTCAGGAAGGCACCAAGGAAAATTAGAAAGAATTAGCGTTGATCCTTATCATTATTTAGAAATAGAGAGATATAGTAATGGAGATATTCAAAAGGTTTCTCTATTTAGAAGAGAAAAGGCTAATGATATCATGGGTAGCGAGGATGATACTCGCGTTAAGGTAATTATTGATGAAGCATTGAAAGAATCTTGGAGTACAAGCTCGTGCAAAGATGCATTAAGAAAACAGGGAATAAAGCAAAATGATCTTAATGCCTGTGATAGAATCAGCAAGATTGAGAATGAGTTAAAAAAGAAGAATAAGGAAATTGGTGAAAATATAGAAGGATATATAATAAGTCAAGGCGCTCAAATAAGCAGTGCATCAAGCTGCTTTGAGATTATGGATCCTAGTGACTGCATATTGCTCTTCGGTGCTTGTGATCCTGTGATGTGCCCTCCTTCAAGATTTGACAGAGGAGGAAAATGGCCAGTAAGCAATGTTGTGCAAACAGGTGTTGTTGGCTCTTTAGTCTTAGGCCCTTGGGAGGATAAAAGCATTAAGGAACCATTGCCTATCTGTATTCCCGGAGTTTTGGCTGGATTAAAGAATTATAGAAGCTTATTAGAAGGATACAAAGAATGCTTAACTGTTAAAAAAGAAAAAGGAGAGAATGTTGGAATTTGTGACAAGATTAGAAGCTTTGGTGTATGCAAGATATTCTGGAAGGAAGGTTTAGCGCTCTTTAATGTAGAAGGTGGATTATTAGGTGTATTATCAAAACAAGTTATTGATAAAGGAAGCGGTGGTGGAGAGTATGCTTACTTTAAAGAAAATTTGAAGCAAACAAATGAATTTGTAAAATTCTTTACTCAAGAATACGCCACTACTTTCTTTGCAGCTTACCGAGGAGGCTCTACAGAAGAGATTGGAACTCAGCTCTGCCAGAGAGCTATTTACGGCAAGGTTCCAGGGCAAGGAAGTTTTGTTGATCAACTATTAAGACCTGAAAGCCCCCCACAATTTATTGCTGTATTGAATGAAGTGCCTCATTCTGAAGTAACAGGAGAATTCCTAAGTGATTATGATGTCTGGTATCATATCTATGCTGGAGATGATAAAGATATTAGATACAGGATTTCAATGATAGATGCTCAAGGAAGGCGCTTGACTCTTACTGGAATTAAAGTATTAGAGAAAAGTGGCTTTGAGGATGAAACATTAAGGAAGAATAATGCCGTAAGCGGCTTTGAGCAAGTATGTGTTTGGATTGATGGTTTCGGAGAGACATGTGGATTTGGAAAGACAAGCAGCGGTTATTTGATGCAATACCTTGATCAGAAGATGATTGAAAATGAAATTAATAATAGAAATATCAAGTCTGAGAAAGAATGCCTTGGAGAAACAGGATTAGTAAGCGGGGGTTTGCAGGTAAGTGAAGATGATGTTTCCTTTTCTCGTTTAGGAATTAATGCAGGCAGTGCTTTAGATATTTTAAGTTCTGGAATTACAGAGACAGGAGTAGAAAGAAGATGCTCTTTACAACGTCCTGATCTTGGTGAAAGAAATGAAGAAGAAAGCAAATGGGCAGAGGTTGGAATTTGTGGCAAAGATAGTTTAGGAAGGGATTTAGGAAAATGCTGGTTAAACAAAGATGCTGCTGATTTATTGAGAAATAGAGAGAAGGGAGATGAGTATAGAGATATCTTAGACAGGATTGGAAGAGAGATTTTAAGTGAAGAAGAGATAAAAAAACTAAAAGAAGAAATTGAAAAACTTCTTACAGAGGCTGATGAGGCAGATAAAAAGAATGAAATTGCTGATGCAAAAGAAAAATACTTGGATGCTATTGAGAAATATCAAAAGATTGTTGAAGGAACACTAGACATTGATACAAGAGCAGAAAATCAATTTGAGATAGGTAAAACTTATGTAAAGATTGCAGTGATGCTTGGAAAGCAAAAAGATATTATCTGCTGTGAAATAACAAAATATCCGCCGATACCAGAAAACCAAGAAAATATTGCAGTTGACTATGAAATTAAGTCTAGAAAAGATTGTATTGATAACCCAACAGGGAATATTGATTCGAAAGTTGTGGATATGGCAAAATGCGAGAAACCAAAAATTATTGAAGAAAAAGAAGAAGAACTTCTATGTGAGATCGGGTATGTTGATGAAAAAACTTTAAGAGACTCTACTCTTATTTTTGCTTTTCAATATGGGGAGTGGTTATGGAAATCCGAAGGAGGAGTAGTTTATAAAAAATTATCTGACCCATCTATACTAAATGAAGAAGAAGTTTTTCAAGATATTGTTATATCTCTTCAAGACAAAGACGTTAGACAAGGAGTTAGAGTTATCACAAGTTATGTAAATGGGTATAAAGATGATTATTTGAACATTATAAAAGGAGAAGAGATTAAAAAATTAGATAATATCCAAATTAAAGAAGAAGACGTTCTTAGCCTCTGTGAGTTTATCCCTCTTCCTCCACGAGGGGAAAAAATCCCTTTGCCTGAAGAAATACCTGAAATTGAGGAGGAGGAGAAAGAAGAATTAAGATCAGAATTAGCAGTAGCCCCTTGGGAGATCGAATATGAAGAAGAAGCCATAGGAGTTACAAATTTGTTCCTTTCATATAAAGATCAACAATGGTTATTCAGATTTAAAACTGGTGGAGGTCCATTTGGTTTAGGTGGGCCTTTAGAAAAAGCCTATGAAGAATATTCTCCTATTGATGAACAGGCGATTCTTTACATGAAGAGGTATATAGCAGATATTTATGAAAACCTTGCTAAAGAGTTACAAGAGAAAAATTTTGAAGAAGGGCTTTCTATTATCTTAAATTACGCTAACCAAAATAAGGATGATTATCTAATTCTTCATAAAGGTAATGAGCAAGAAATTTTTGATGAGCGTACTATTCTACAAGAAGATATTCTTGATTTCTTCGGCTATATAGAAGAGCCTCGTTATAAAGAAGTTATTGAATCTCCTATTCCTACAGTAGCTAAACCAATAAATGTGGGTCGGATTATCCAACGTATTCAAAGGTATGATAATATCATCGAATTATACTCTAAACAACAAGGGCTTGATTCTACTTTTGTAAGAGCCATTATCTCAAGAGAATCTCAAGGTATTCCTAATATCGGCTCATCAGCAGGGGCTGTTGGTTTAATGCAAGTGATGCCAAATACAGCCAGGGGTGAGTGTGAACCTAGAGGGAATGTGCGCTCATGGCTTAAGGATCCAACAAAGAATATCGATTGCGGAACTACAGTATATGCAAATTATTATAGACAAGTGCAACAATTTGTGCGGAATAAAGGTGGTTCTATTAGTGATACCGAGAATCTTATGAAATTAACCTTAGCTGCATATAATGGTGGTCCTGCAAGAGTAGAATGCCTCATTAACCAATATGGGTGGAGATGGGATGATATCTTTAATAAAGCAAGCGGAAAATTCGGTAAAGAATGTAAGCATAGGGGTATTCGAGGTTATGTGCGATTGCCTGTTGAAACGAAAAATTATGTTGGATTTGTTTTAGGATATTATTATTACTATAAAGAAGGAAGGTTTTTTTAAAATATTAAATAAATACTAAAAAGAGGTTAAATGTTTTTCAAAACTTTCAAAAAAAATATCTTGCCAGTTTTGATAGTTGATATTCTCTTTTTCCTTTGCCTTTTCCTCTTTTTCTTCTTCTCAAGAATGAAATTAAAAACATACCTAACAATTATTCAGGGTTTTTCTCCTGCATTAACAGAAATTTCACAAAATGAAATAGGTGGATCAGATCAGCTTATTATCAACTTGAATCAGGCTGTGAATAATGCTTTTCTCTTTGCTTTTTTAGTTATTCCGATTGTCTTTTTTCTCTTATATACGGTATTTCAAGGGTTAAGCTGGCATCTTATCTTGAAAAGCTTTCGAGAAAATATCACTAAACATAATTTTTTAAAAGGATATAATATTTACATCATTAAATTCTTCTTCATTAACCTTATCCCTTTTGCTTTGCTGTTTCTTTTTGTATATATTTATTTGACCAAAGGATTGAGTGAGCGAACAACAATTCTTCTTCTTATTGGATTAATCTTGATATTTTATCTTGCCTTTGTCCAATATGCGGCATTCTTTGAGAAAAAAATTGCTTTTAAGGAAAGCTTTATTTTAATGAAAAAATTTATGGCTTTTCCATTGTTCTTGCTCTTATTTACCTTTTTCCTTGTTTTCCTAGGAACATTAAGTGTAATGCTCTTAGGGATATGGAGCTTAGCTGTTTTTTTGGTTCTTGATCTTTTATTGATTGAACTTTTGCGTTTTTATTTTATATATCTTTTAGAGAAGAAAGTTTAAAAAGAAATGTTTTTTGTATTTTATTAAGTATTAAGGGCCTATAGCTTAACCTGGACAAAGCCTTCGGCTTCGGAGCTTCGTATTTTAGAAGAAACCGAATGATGCGGGTTCAAATCCCACTAGGCTCATAAAGTAAGATATACCACTTTAGTCTATCACTTTTGTATTTTAATTTAATGTTAGGTATAACAAAACTCTTTAGAAATGGTATGCTTTTGTATGTAACATAGAACACAGTATCATAGCAATTCTTACCTTTATATTTTTGAAAATGAACTTTTGCAGAAGTATATCTTTCTAGAATTTCTTTTATCTTTACTAATTTTTGAGGACCACTAATTTGTACACAAAGCTGACCCAATCTTCTATCTTTATTTTTTTTAAGTTTAATATAACCGTCTCCGTCTATCAATCCAGCTAAATAGGATCCGAATAGTAAAGGATCTTCTTCAATTTCTCTATCTATTTGATAATTATCCCATTTTTTGAAGATAAAGAATAATCTATTAATTGTAGTCTTCATTTCAAAATAACCACGATAATTTTTTCTTATCTCTAACTTCCGATTGAATTTTGTGCTTAATCCATCTTGAAATGCCATAAGCATAGGTAATGATTTTTCAGATACAGCTAAATTAAGCATAATCCTAGTTCTTTTTTCTTTTTTGTTATAATAAAAATAAATGCTCCCATCAGACTGAAGAACTCCGATGAAATAAGCTAGAGTTTTGTCAAAATTTAGATTGTTATCTAAAATACAATTTTGTTGTGGTGTCATTAATTACTATTTCTCATTCTTTATTTAAATACTTCACGCGCATCCGTGACGTCTGTCGCGCTTCTGGAAAATATATTTTAAAGAAGATATTTCTTAGAATTATGTGCAAAGTCTTTCGTTCCAAAAGGTTTATAAATTAGTTTCTATTATAGAAACTATTATGGAAAGCAAAGAAGACCAAGTTCTTGAGCTATTTTTTAATAATCCTACAAAGGAATGGCATTTTGAGGAAATCCTTAAAGAGGCAAAAATCACTCGGAGTAAGGCCGATAAGTGGTTGAAGCAGTTTATCAAAGAAAAACTCATCAGAAAAATAAAGGAAAAAAGTAAGATGCCTTATTATCTAGGCAACTACGAATCTCCTTCATATAAAAACAGGAAAAAATTATTTGCATTAAGCCAGCTCTACCACAGCGGTTTTTTAGATCATCTGCTTTCACTGCCAAAAGCAAAAACAGTTATACTATTTGGCAGTTTTATGCGCTCTGATTGGTATTATAACAGTGATGTAGACCTTTTTATTCATGGAGAGCCTGAAGGCTTAAAACTGATGAACTATGAATTAATTCTGCATAGGAATATACAGGTCTTTGTTTGCCATAACCAAAAAGAACTAAATAAATTTGGAGAGGGATTTATTAGAAATATTATTAAAGGGAATATTATTAAAGGGGATGCGGATTTTTTAAGGGTGGTTGTAAATGCCTGAATACCTAAACCAAAAAGAAGCCTTCCTTAAGTGCAAAAAGGAAGGGAAATTCATTATTATAGAACAGGTTGATGAAGAAAGAATAAAGGCAACTCTTGCTATTGCAGAAAGTGATGTAGAATCTGCGAACATTCTCAAGAAAAATCTTCTTAATAAGAGTAAGCAGTGGAATAGCGTTTACAAATTATATTATGATGCACTGCATGAACTAGTCGAGGCATTTTTAAGATTTGAAAGGATTAAAATTGATAACCATCAGTGTTTATTTGCATATCTTTGTGAAACCCATCCTGAATTAGATTTTAGTTGGGATTTCTTTGAAAAGGTAAGGACAAAAAGGAACGGTATTAATTATTATGGAATGCCTGTAAATTTTGATGATTGGAGAGAAACAGAGCTTCAATTTAATCTGTACATCAGAAAATTAAAGGATGAAATCAAGAAAAGGATTTGACTGCAGAAAAAAATAATGGATTAAATGGATAACTATCTAAAAAAATTAATCTTTAGTTGCTAAAACAGAAAACTCTATATACCTAAACTTACCCACATATTTATGGACAGCAAAATAAAAAAGAGCGGATTTGGAATCTCTAAAGGAATTGGACCTTTTACAAAAGAAGATGAATTATTAGGACAGTTAGAAGAGAAAGAGATGCGTGCTAAAAAGATAAAGATGAAAGAGCAACTTGGTATCAAGGTAAAAAAAGAAGAAGATTTCTCTGAGTGGTATAGCCAGGTTATTCAAAAGTCTGGATTGGCTGATTACACTTCTGTTTCCGGATGTATTGTTTTTAGGCCATACGCATATGCGATCTGGGAGAAAATTAAGAAAGAAATAGACAAAAGAATTAAAAAGATGGGTGTGCAAAATGCTTACTTCCCTCTTTTTATACCAGAAAAACTTTTGAAAAAAGAAGCAGAAAATTTCAAGGGATTTTCTCCTGAAGTAGCATGGGTAACCGAAGCAGGAAATTCTAAGCTAGATGAGAGATTAGCAATTAGGCCAACTTCAGAGGCTATTATGTATGAATCTTATGCAAAATGGATACGCTCGTGGAGAGACTTGCCTTTAAAATTAAATCAATGGAATAATGTAGTAAGATGGGAATTCAAATATGGTGTTCCTTTTCTCAGAACAAGGGAATTTCTTTGGAATGAAGGGCATACTGCATTTGCCACTCAGAAAGAAGCGGAAGAAGAAGTCTATGCAATTTTAACAATGTACGATCAAGTCTTACAAGAATATTTTGCATTATATGGATTATTGGGAAGAAAAACAAAACATGAAAAGTTTGCTGGGGCAGAATATACCTTAACCATAGAGATAATAATGCCTAATGGCAAGGCCATTCAAGGACCAGATGCTCATTATGATGGGCAAAATTTTGCTAAAGCCTTCGGAATTACTTTTTTAGATAAGGATGAAAAGGAAAAACATGTTTACCAAAATACCTGGGCAATAACTACTAGGATGATTGGTGTGCTTGTTGCAGTGCATGGAGATGATAAGGGATTAGTATTGCCACCAAAACTTGCGCCGCACAAAGCAGTTGTTATACCTATTCTTATTGGGAAAGACAAGGGGGCTGTTTTAAAGAAAGGAAGAGCATTAGCTCAAAAATTAAAAAAATTTGATTGCATCTTTGATGATCGTGAAAGTTATACTCCCGGTTGGAAATTCAACGAATGGGAAATAAAGGGTGTTCCTGTAAGAATTGAAATTGGCCCGCAGGATATTAAACAAAAACAAGTAGTTCTTGTAAGGAGGGATGCCAATAAAAAAATTGTCATTGAAGAAAAAGCAGTTGTTAGAGAACTTACTAAGATATTGGAGGAGATGCAAGAAAACTTATATGCTAAATCTAAGACTTTAACTGAAGATAATATTATTGCTGTTGATAATCTTAATGCTTTAAGAAAAGCTATTGATAAGAAGAAGATTGTTGAAGCTTTTTTATGTGAAGATGTGCATTGTGAATCTTCCTTAAAAGAAATAAATGGAATAAAAACATTAAACATCCCTTTTAAACAACCTCTGAAAAAAGAACCTTGTGTTGTGTGTAAAAAAGAGTCTGCTTATTTAGTGCGTATAGGGAAAAGCTATTGAATAGGAGTATATCCTTACAATTAAAAAAGAGTTCAATTTTTCTATAATTCGCTAAGTTTATTGTTACTTTTTTAAAGTGGTTAAAATAGAAAGCTTTATAAATAGAGACTGCTTCTTTTGGTAGTTCAAGGGGGTTAAAAATGGTAAAATGCATTCATAAATTAGAGCATACAAGAAATAATAATGGATGTCCAAAACATATTTTTGTTTGTAATGAACTAAATACTTATGGAGATTGGAAAAAAGCTCCTTTAGTTGCGATGGAAAGTTTGGAAATGCTTGCTTCTTCACTTGCAGATATTGCTCGAAAATCTTCTCCTTTGGATTGGACTTACGCAATACCTGAACAAGCTCCTACAGTAATGACACTCGCTGGAGATCCCTATTTTTTAAGAAGGATTGTTCCTTTAGATCCTAATGAAATCATAAACTTTGAAGAACAATATCTTAATATATTAGTAGGAAAAATATCTGGACTTTATTTAACATGAAAAGATTACCAATGTTTATGGCTGGATTGAACTTAATAACCTTATTAGAGCCTTCTTTTGTTCTTAGCAAAGATTCACCAACCCATAGAAGTGGAGAAGAAATAGTAATCTCTGATACGACAAATCATATCTTAGACTCAAGAACTGGAGAGCCAATCGAGGTAACTATTGATAAGGATGATAAGTATTATAGAACCATTATGGAGGTTTTCCAACTCTCTCAAAAAAGAGATAAAACAAGCCTATTAATAGTAAAAAATGAAAGAAAACTCTACTTGCTCTCTTCTGGAGATATAGTTGATTCTTGCATCGTGGGTCTTAGCAGGAATCCTATTGGAGCAAAACAATATCAAGGAGATGGAAGAATTCCTGAAGGAAGATATGAAATTAGTAGTATAAAGGATGGAAACAATGGAACAAGAAGCAATTTTGGTTTAGCACTTTTAATCAATTATCCAAACTACTATGATCGTGCTCGATTTAATGCTGCTTTAAGGAATAATGAACTTCCTGTTGGAGTTAATAATCTTGGTGGGGACATAGAGATTCATCTTGGTCCAGATGACATAGATTGGACACAAGGATGCATTGCTGTTGAGAAAGAAGGAATGGAAAAGATTTTAGAGAAAGCCTATGAAGGAATGCCTGTAGGTATTGTAGGATATGTTCCTTTTAATCATCCATGGAATATTAACATTTACACTTATGAACCTTATGAGGAAGAGAGATCTTTAGAACAATAACTATTCCCTATTTTTTATAAATTATATTATCTTATTCTCTTATCAATGTCCTACTCTGAATCCTCTTGAGTTTACATTTCCCTCATAGCCGCCCCCGGGACTCCTGCGTTTCTTCAGGCGGCTGATTTAATACTTCTTTAGGCTCTGGCTGTGTTGCTGTTACATGATACCATTTTCCGTCTTTTTTGTAATAAGCACCTAACTTCCCCTTAGGATACCAGTCTCCTCCTTCTGATTTTGAAGTTAAAATATTTTGCCCTTCTGTAATCCAGAAGTTAGCAAGCCCTTCATAATCTCCTTCTTCTAAATATTTGGCCATCACTTCCCCTAATGCAGAAGTTAAATGAGTATCCCAAGATGGAGCACGTGAAGCATGTCCTAAAACGAGATTGATATTCTCAAAACGTTCGGTAAGTGTTTTTAATCTTTGCAGAGAACTTAGACTAGTAGTTGTAGTATAACATGAGCTAAAGACACAAACATCCACACTTTCTGATTTCGGTAGATCTGAAATAGCTAAGATAGGATCATTCGAACCACCATAAAAATAAGTTCCGGAATTATGTCCGGCAATAGTAATAATATCCGCTTTTTCTATGTTCTTAGTTTGAATAATATTATTTTCTCTTGACTTCGTTATATAAGACAATGGATTGTTAGCCTTTAATGCGGAATTTACTGCTTTTCCCCATGCCAAGTACACTCTTGGAGAGTCTTCTCCCTCTCCATTTAGATCAATATATTTCAAAGGATTATTCTTTACATAGACATAAGGGGAATCTTCAGCGCTTAAGACAGGATCTATTTGCGTAAACCTTCCTAAGTTGCTGTCATAGTATCTTGCTCCATAATAATACAAGCCAGTGTTATCTTCTTGTTTTCCTGTATATGAATAAGATGAAGAGCCTGCTTCAGCAAATTTAGTGCCAAATGGTTCATAAGAAGAAGAATAGATAACATCTCCATTACTGTCTGTTATTGCTCTTACACTTCCTAAGTTGTCTTTATGATAATATTGAATATTTCCCTGATCATCTAAGGAAGCTATTAATCCGTTTCCATAGACATAGGTAGTTTCTCTTTGTTGAGGCACTGTAAGAATTTCAGAATCTAAAGAAGTTTCTTGGATTGTTTCTTCTGTTGGAATTTGTCTGTTTATCTGATAGGAAGTTTCGCTGAATTTATAGACAATTTTCTTATTCTCTAATTGCAAGTAAGGTATGATATTAATCTTTTTAATGAAGTTTCCTGTCTTATCTTTGTTGAAGGTTATAGATAGATATTTAGTTGATTTTGCCTCTAATAAAGTTGCGTCATAATAAGAAGCTATTCCTTGCTCTCCTTCTACTTTAATGAAGAATCTTAAGTTAATGTTTTCTCTGTTCTGTACTAATGTTTTTATCTCATTTTGAGATATAATTTGTGCATTTAATATCTTTGTATCAAGAATGTCTGAAGCATATGCGATTTTATCTTCTTTATCAAAAGGAAAAAAACCTAAAGATGTTATGTTTGGATTAAGATAGGTAAGAAGGGCAATAAGCAAGATAACTGATGTTATTATAAGTCCTCTTTTTAACATAAAGATTTAGAAATATTCTTTTTAATAAATGTTGTGGTTGAATTTATTTTACGCGGCTATTAGTTGACTTGAGTAGCTTATGATAAACATGTCCTTTTTGATAACCAAAAAGTTTATAAATATGTCCTTCCTAATAACCATACATGGAAATAACTGATTTTAATCCTTGGTGGAAAACAGGGGAAATAGCAAGAGATTATGAGAGTATGAGACGAAGAACCAACTTTAGTGAAATAATCAAATATCTTAAAGTTAGACAGGTAATAGTAATAACCGGCTTAAGAAGAACGGGAAAAACTGTTTTAATGCATCATTTAATTGGTTACTTGCTTAAAAATGAAGTTAAAGCAAAAAACATTGCATATTTTAATTTTGATTTTTTTGTTGATGACATAGAAGGTATATTCAAAAAATATAAAGAAACAACCGATATAGATTACAAAGGAGAGAAAGTTTACATTTTCTTTGATGAAATTCAGAAACTAAATGATTGGCAAAATAAGATAAAAATATATTATGACTTATACCCTAATATAAAATTTTTTGTCTCAGGCTCTTCATCATTATTCATAAGGAAAAGAACAAAGGAAAGCTTAGCTGGAAGAAGTTTTGACTTTCAAATTTCTCCGCTAAGATTTACAGAATATCTTAAATTAAAAAATAAAGTGAAATTAATCCAAGATATTGTTTTGTATAAAAATGAAATCAAGGGTGAGCTTAAAGATTATATAAAAACAGGCGGCTTTCCAGAGCTTATTAATGAAAAAGACGACTTAACTATAAAAAAGTACATTAAAGAGCTTGTTATTGACAAGATTGTTTATATAGATATTCCAGAAGTGTTTAAAATAGACGAACCGGCCTTATTGCAAAGCTTGATATCGATAATCTCCTCTTCGCCTGGAATGATTGTTGACTATGGCTCAATTGGGAGTGACTTAAAAAGAAACAGAAAAACTATTTCAAATTATTTATTTTATCTTGAAGAAGCTTTTCTGATAAAAAAAGTTTATAACTTTTCAAAAAATAAGCTGACCTCAGAGAAAAAATCAAAAAAATTTTATCCATCAACAACGTCTCTTGCATTTTTATATGGTGCAGACTACGGAAAAACCATAGAATCATTAGTTTTACAAAATTCTGCTTTTAAGTTTTTCTTCAGAAAAGGAGACAAAGAAGTTGATTTTATTGATGCTGATAAAGAAAATGGTGTTTTGCCTGTAGAAATAAAAACAGGAAGAGATATTGATAAACATATGGAAAAAAGCTTGCTTGACTTTATAAAAAGATTTAAAGTTAAGACGGGGATTATTATTACTGAAGAGTATGAAGCTGAAAAAGAAGCAGAATGGTTTGGAACAAAAGGAAAAATTAAGTTTATTCCACTATGGAAATGGCTTTTGGAAAAATAAGATAGATATCTTAATTATATTTCCTAGAATCATCTACAAATTCGCACTTGAGTAAAGTTTATAAAAGAGTAAAACAAATTGATAATATGGCAAAAAAGCTCATCGGGAAAATATCCCACTATTACCCGAATATAAATGTGGCTGTAGTTGAATTAAGCAGCGCTTTGAAGCAAGGAGATAAGATAAGTATTGAAGGCAAGAGCAACTTTGAGCAAACAGTAAGCTCTATGCAAATCGACAACAAGCAGATTAAGGAAGCAAAACCGAAACAGTCAATAGGACTAAAGGTAGATTACGAAGTGAAAGAAAAGGATTTAGTGTATAAAATTTAAGGCAGGAATTTAGCAATAACGCTGAATATTTTCCCATACCACGGAATATGGATGACCTCTATAGGAAGCGTTTTCTCTAGTGTGTATGGATTCCCGTTTTCATCTTTATATGTCATTATTATTTTTAATGGTTTAAAGATGAATGCCTTGGCTTTAATCTTTGCTTCAACATTTTGAGAGCCTTGAAACTCTTTAAGCTCATAATGTGCTCTATTTATTTGAAGGCTCGCCTCTTTTATAAGGACTTGAGAGTTGATTACAAAATTGAGCTTGTACTCTTCGTCATAAGCAAGTTGCTCTGGTGGATTTAAGAAGGTAATGCGCACATCAGGTTCAGAAAAGATTCTCAGTGGTGTGTAAGCGCTTACTTCGACTTCGCCATTTTTAGCAGTGATTGTAAGCTGCTTTGTTTTTTGCTCTTCTAAAGGCAGAGTAAAGCTAACCTCTTTTTCATGCCCTATCAGCAAGAGATTTTCCTCTTTGCAGATGTTTTCTACGCAGATATCAATTTTTCTTAGGAGAGTATTTCCAACATTCTCTAGTGAGCATAAGATTTCTGCCACGCTTTCATAACTGTAGTAATAGGCTTTTACTGATTGGCACTTTAAATAGAGATTCCTAGAATAAATCTTTCCCTCTTTTTCGTTGAAAGATGAGATAATGGCATCTGCTTCCTGCTCTGGTATTGTGTCATAAGAATCTGCATACTCAAGTGTTGCATCTGCTGTATTGCCAAAGAAATCCTTCACCTCTAGATAAGATGTATAAATCAGATTAGGATCAAGCTCTGGATTAATTTTAGCTATCCAAAAAATAGTCTTTTCCTGCTTAGGTTTGAGCAATACCTGCTTGACATTGTTTTCGGTTAAATCTGGTGCTTTTGTTATCGTAAGAGCGGTGCTTACATAAGAATCATAAGGGTTTTTAATCGTGACTTCTAATGGAACATAGCTTGCAGGACCTACTTGTCTTTGTGATGGTTCTAGAGTAAGGATAAATGGAGATTGTATTTTCTCTCCTTCAGTAATCACATTTGCAGATAAAAGCAAATCTTTCGGAATTATCTCTAGATCAGAGGCTCTCCAAGAGTATTTTGAGGATGGAGTTCCTGAATCATAATCATCCATAAGCTTAATATGTGAAGGATCTAAATAGCCATATTGGCCAAATGTAATGTCAAAAGGAACCCATCCCTGCTCTGGGAAGTATACCTCGGCCCAGCCGTGATTGCCAAAATTATAATCAACATTGGTATAGACCATTCCTGTAACAAATCTGGCCGGAATTCCAACTGATCTTAATAATGAGATAAATAAATTTGTTAGTTCATCGCAAACACCTTCTCTATTTGAAAAGACCCAGCTTGATTTCTTTACTGCTTGGGCTGTAAGAGTATTCAAGTCATATTTAATGTTGCTTTTTGTCCAGTCTGCTATTGCAAAAACCGCTTCAGATAGGTCAGTTTTTCCCTCTACTAGTTCTGATGCTTTATTAATAATGTCTTGATTAATATCGATAAAATCGGTTGCTTCTGTATATTGTTTTATTTCTTGAGGCACATTTGTAAGCGGGAATGGCTCTGGCTGCAGTTTATAGAGGAAATTTCTGGTTTGCAGTGTTGAGTCTAGATTAAATTGATATTGGGAATTGTATGAATCCCAGGTAAAAAGAATTGGATCCTGTTCTTTGGTTTCGGCAGGCGGCGCAGAACTCACTTTTTGAGAAATCACTTTTTGAATTGCAGTTTCTTTTGGGAAAAGGAGTAATTCTACTGACAGATAATCAAGCTCTGCGTCATCTTCTGCTATAGTCTCTATTGTATTATTAATCATAAATCTTAAAGTAAGAGAGCTATGATCATTGTAGTTATCAATTTGTTCTGCAATAGTTAAAGGAAGCATGAACAAGAATGCTAAGACAATTTGGTGTTTCATGAGCCCATCTCTTTTTTTATTTCATGCTTTGTGTTCTTTATAAATGTGTTGAAATCCTTTTTTGCGATGTTAGCGCCACAAGCAAGATGGTGACCACCTCCGTAGCCTTCGACATTTCTTAATGCCCTTTTAATGATTTCATCAATTTTAATGGTCATGCTCCTGATGCTAAATCTTATTGCATCATCTTTTTCTCTTCCAACCATTACAATCTTATCCTGCATATGATAAATAAGTTCGTTTGCCAACTCTTTGGTAAAGGACATTGTGCTGCTTGGATAAATAAAAAGGAACAAAGAATCTTTTGCCTTTGTCTTAAGCGCTTTATTCAATAAGGCTGTGTAGGGTTTATTCATTCTTTCAAAATGCTTATAAAGAAATTTTCCTCGTGGTGTTGTTTGCTGAATTACTTCTAAAGGAGATTCAAGCTTGTTGATGATTGCAATAGAAGAGTAAACCTCTGAAATCTTTCCCTTCAGCAGAAATGAAAATATCTTAATGAGCTGCCCGAGATTAGTTTCAAAGAGAGTTTTTTCTGGCGTTTCTTTTCTTTCAAGAAGTTCAGGATAATCTTTAATGAAATCTTCAATGAATTCTGGGATATGCCAATCTGCTACTGATCCTATGACTGCCAGCCATTGGTCTTGTTTTGTTATTTGATAACACCAATAGCTTACTGGCCTATTATCATCCTTATCTAGTTGCAAGGGATTGTAGTAATGAATGCCATTTCTTTTGACAATAGGATGATGATCTATCCAGACAATAGGAACATGAACATTATCTATAAATTCCTGAGCAATAATAGGCTGGTCTAAGATAACGACAAGGTCCGGCATATTCTCCTGAACTTTTTTTACAAAGGACATATCAAGATTAGGAGAGGTTTTCAAGATGATGCCTTTTCCATTTTTTATGTATCTTTTTAATAATAAGTAAGAGCAAAGGCCATCGCAGTCATCATCGAAGAAGAATAAGGGATTTTCTGATTTTTTTAGATAAGATCTAATCTCTTCGAGTTGTTTCTGGGGTATCATATAAAGAAAAACGCTTTTCTAATGTTTATATTGTTTTTGTTTAGAAGTAATTACTTAGCTTTCTGAAGTGATTTTCAACCTATATTCTCAAGCACCAAAATCTATTTAAACTTAATATATATTAAATATATATTATGAGAAAA
>Ga0209541_10003788_pt1 | contig 27448 bp, 23 predicted proteins | sample RifCSPlowO2_01_FD_184027 | JGI IMG/M metagenome (GOLD analysis project Ga0209541, IMG submission 184027) | Groundwater microbial communities from Rifle, Colorado - Rifle CSP2_plank lowO2_0.1 (SPAdes) (version 2) | ecosystem: Environmental > Aquatic > Deep subsurface > Groundwater | place... | reverse complement strand
GCCGGAAGCCATCGCCAATGCTCAAAAAATTGTTGACGCCGTAGATTTTGAATTTGAATTCGGCAATTTGCAATTCCCCCATTTTGAATTGCCGGCAGGCGAAACGGCGGAAAGTTATCTGGAAAAGTTGGCTCTTGCCGGACTTCAAAAAAAATTCGGCTGCGATTCGCCCGACAAGGCGCCACGGGAACTGGCCGACCGATTCAAATTTGAGCTGGACATTATTCAAAAAACCGGCTTCGCTTCTTATATTCTCATCGTTTGGGATATCGTTAACTGGGCCAAAAGCCAAGGCATTGCCGTTGGTCCCGGCCGCGGTTCTGCGGCCGGTTCCCTGATTTCATATGTTATCGGCATCACCAATCTCGATCCTATAAAATACAACCTGCTTTTCGAAAGATTTTTGAATCCGGAACGGATCGCCCCGCCCGATATCGATTTGGATTTCGCCGACCACCGGCGAAACGAAGTGCTGGAATATATCGCCAAAAAATACGGCCGCGAGCATGTCGCCCAAATTATCACTTTCGGATCGATGGCGGCCCGCGCCGCCATTCGCGACGCCGGCCGGGCGCTGGGTTTCGGCTATGGTTTTTGCGATGCCATCGCTAAAATGATTCCTTTCAATCCGACTCAAGGAATGAAAACCGGCTGGCTGGAAAAATCCCTGCAGAATGTCGCCGAACTGAAACAGGCGGTGGACACCGACCCCCAAGCCCGCCAATTGATTGAAACTGCAAAAAAATTAGAGGGCGTCGCCCGCCACGCGTCAACGCACGCTTGCGGCGTGGTTATCACCAAAGAGCCCATTACAGAATATATGCCTTTGCAATGGGCGACAAAATCCACCGGCAAAAAGGAAGAACAGGCGTTGGTAACCCAATACGATATGCGTTCGGTTGAAGCGCTGGGGCTTTTGAAAATGGACATCTTGGGTTTGCGAAACCTGACCACAATTGAAAAAACATTGGAACTTATAGAAAAAAATTACGGTGAAAAAATAGATATTTACAATATCCCGCTCAACGACGAAAAAACCTTTGAACTTCTGAAAAAAGCCGACACTACCGGCGTATTTCAATTGGAATCGGCTGGAATGCGCCGATACCTTAAAGAATTGAAACCGACAGACTTGGAAGATATTATCGTCATGGTGGCGGCGTTCCGCCCCGGGCCGATGGAATTTATTCCGACTTACATCGCGCGAAAAAATGGATTGGAAAGAGTTGAATATCTTCATCCGAAATTAAAACCGATCTTGGAAAGCACCTATGGAGTGGCTATCTATCAAGAACAGGTGATTAAAATCGCTAATCAGATGGCAGGGTTTTCCCTTTCGGAAGCCGATGTCTTGAGAAAGGCGGTAGGCAAAAAAATCAAAAAACTTCTCGATGAACAATCCGAAAAATTTATAAAAGGATTGATGGATAACGGCATCGGCGCCGTAACCGCGGAACGAATCTGGCATTTTATAGAACCGTTCGCCCGCTACGGCTTCAACCGGTCGCACGCCGCCTGCTACGCCCTTATCGCCTACCAGACGGCATATCTGAAATCTAATTATCCGTCTGAATTTATGACCTCTCTGCTGAACGCGGAAAGTTTTGACATGGATCGCGTCGCCATTTTAATGGCCGAAGCCAAAAAAATGGGCATCGATATTTTATCTCCGGATATAAACGAAAGCTTGGAAAATTTCACTCTTATAAAAAATGAAGGAGAAAAAATAAGATTTGGATTTTCCGCCGTAAAAAATTTAAGCGGCAACGCCATTGCCGGCATAATCGAAGAAAGAGAAAAGAACGGCGGATTTGGCGATCTTCAAAATTTTCTCGAAAGAATTTCTTCTTCCGATGTGAATAAAAAGTCATTGGAGGCGCTTATAAAATGCGGCGCCATGGATACTTTTGGCGAAAGGCGGATGCTGAACAATAATATTGAGGAGATTTTGCGCTACCTGCGGGACACTCATAAAAATAACGCTTCGCCGCAAGCGGGCTTGTTTGAATCATACTCCACAACCGCCCCGTTAAAATTGCAAAACGCCGAAGCGGCGGCAAAAAAAGAGAAGCTGGCGTGGGAAAAAGAATTTTTGGGGCTTTACACTTCCGAACATCCTATGCAGGATTACAGAGATATCATGGAAAAGAAATCTCTACTGATTCAAAAAATCAAACCTGCGCTGGTCGGGCAAAAAATCGCCATTGGAGGATTAATTTCCGGCATCCAGAAATTCGTGACCAAGAACGGAAAATTAATGCTCTTTACAAAACTTGAAGATTGGGCTAATAAGATAGAAGTGGTGGTGTTCCCGGACATGCTGGAAAAAAATCCCGACATCTGGCGCGAAGACAATATTATTATCGTTCAGGGCAAGGTATCGCAACGCAACGGAACTTTGAGCATCATCTGCGACGCTGTCCGCGAATTTCCCCCTCAAAAAATTTAAATAAAAATGACTAATAATAAAAAAGAAACGGAAAAGTTATTAAGCCATCAGGATCTGGGCGTTCAGTTGGATTTGTATTCGTTTCATGACATCGCTCCGGGCGCGCCTTTTTGGCATCCTAAAGGAATGGCGGTTTTCAGAGAACTGGAAAAAGCCATCCGCGAAGCGCTCGACAGTCAGAATTACCAAGAAATTTCCACCCCGATAATGGTCAGAAAGGATTTATTTGAAAAATCGGGCCATTTTCAATTCTATAAGGACTTAATGTTCACTTTGAAAGTTGATGACCAAACTTTTGTTTTGAAACCGATGAACTGCCCGGAAAGCGCCATTGTTTACGGAACCAAAACCAGAAGCTGGCGCGATTTGCCATTGAAATTCTCTGAAATCGGACGGCTTCACCGAAAAGAACTCTCCGGCGTATTGAACGGTCTTTTCAGAGTGCGGCAAATCACCATGGATGACGCCCATATTTACACCGGCATCAACAACTTGGTTGAAGAAATAAATCAACTGATTGTTTTGATCGATAATTTTTACAAGATATTTAATTTCAAAACCAGTTATTTTTTGGCCACGCGGCCGGATGAAGCCATGGGCGACAAAAAATTGTGGGACAAGGCCGAAGACGCCTTAGCCGAAGCGCTGAAACAAAATAAAATAAAATATGAAATTCAACCGAAGGAGGGCGCGTTTTACGGCCCCAAAATAGAAATCCATGTGAAGGACTCCTTGGGCCGCTCATGGCAACTGGGCACCATTCAAGTCGATTTCAATATGGCGGAAAAGTTTAATTTAAGTTTCGCCAATCAGAAAGGAGAAAAAGAAAAACCAGTGGTGATTCATCGCGCCGTTTTCGGATCGTTCGAAAGATTCATCGGAATTCTGGTGGAAAATTATCAGGGCGCTTTGCCGGTTTGGCTCTCCCCCGTTCAAGTAAAAATCTTGTCCATTAGCGAACAATATGAAAAATACGCGGAAAATATCCGCGCCGAATTGGCGCGAAAAAATATCCGCGCCGAAATAGACGGCGCCAACGAAACCATCGGCAAGAAAATACGAAATTCTGAAATTGAAAAAATTCCTTATATTTTAGTGGTTGGAGAAAAAGAAGAAAAGAACGATTCGGTCGCGGTTCGTGAAAGAGGCAAGGGCGATCTCGGCGCGATTGACTTGAAAAAATTCATTGAAAAAATTAATAAGGAAATTGAAAGTAAAATATAGAAAAATAACTGAAACAATTTCCTATTTGTTATCGAGCGGGCTGTGAGCGCGAGCGGGCATGGTTCTGTATCAATGTATTAATACATTGATACAGAGAGCGAGCGCTTTCGCCCTCGTTCGCCACGCTGGGGCGAACGAGAGAAGCGAGAGAATGAATAGGAAATTGTTTTTAAGTGGGCGCGCGAGGAAAATGATATCCAGTTGTTTTTACAGATAGAAAATTGTTTTAAAAATATGAAACAAAAAGTTATCGTTATTGCCGGGCCGACAGCTTCCGGGAAAAGCGCGTTGGCTGTTAAACTGGCTCGAAAATTTCATGGCGAGATTATTTCCGCCGATTCGCGGCAGGTATATAAAGGAATGGATATCGGCGCCGGAAAAATCACCAAAAAAGAAATGGCGAGAATCCCCCACCACCTCTTGGATGTTGCTAATCCCAAAAAGCAATTTGCCGCCGCCCAATACAAACGGCTGGCGGAAAAGGCGATTAAAAAAATTATCACCGATAAAAAAATCCCTATCATTTGCGGCGGCGCCGGCTTTTATATTCAGGCAATAACGGAAAATATTTCCATTCCGGAAGTAAAACCGGACGCGAAACTAAGAGCTATTTTGGAAAAAAAATCTACTAAAGAATTATTCAATCAGTTAAAAAAATTTGACCCGCGCCGGGCCAAAAATATAGATAAAAATAACCGCCGCCGTTTAATCAGGGCGCTGGAAATAATAATCAAATCAGGAAAAAAAGTGCCGGAATTAAAATCGGCGCCGAAATACGAAGCGCTGATAATCGGCGTCAAGCGCGGGTCAAGAGAACTGAAAGAATCAATAAAAACCCGGCTTCTGAAACGATTCAAAATGGGAATGGTGAAAGAAGTGATAAATCTTAAAAAGTCCGGCTTGAGCTGGAAACGGCTTGAGGACTTCGGCCTTGAATACCGCTACATCGCCTATTATCTCCAAAACAAATTGTCCTATGACGAAATGATAAAAAAATTGCAGAAAGAGATAGAGAATTACGCCAAGCGCCAAATGACTTGGTTTACCCGCGACAAAAAAATCCGCTGGGTTGCGGATTTTAAACAAGCCAAAAAAATAATCAAAGAATTTCTAAGTGACTAACCAAAAACTAATTTTTGGTTAGTTGAGCAACCTTTTTAAAATCTCCGCAATTATTTCTGGGCTGGCCTTGCCGCGAGTGGCGGCCATCACTTGTCCAAGCAAAAACTGCAAAGCTATTTCCTTGCCTTTTTTGTAATCGGCAACCGCCGTTTGATTTTCACTGATCACTTTTGAAACCGCTTTCTCAATTTCTCCGGTGTCTTGAGTTTGCCTTAGATCTTTTTCACCGACTATGGTATTGGGATCTTTGCCGGTAGCCCACATTTCTTTAAGAACATCTTTGGCGGCCCGCGTGGTAATGGTTCCTTTATGAATTAAACTCATTAACTCGGCAAAATTCTCAGCGTCTATTTTCACATCATCAACTTCGGCCGACGCCTCATTTAAAAGCCCCAAAAAATCGCCCAAAATATAATTGGCCGACAAGGTTGTAAGTTGTTTTTTTTCACCTATTTCCAATTCCTGCAATTCACTGACAACATCTTCAAAAAATCCGGCCAATTTTTCATTATTAACCAAGATATTAATTTGCTCGTCGGCTAAGCCATATTCCGATTTAAGTCGCTTTCTTTTATCGCCAGGCAATTCCGGCAATCCGGTTTCAATTTCTTTAATCATTTCCATATTGGTATTTAAGGGCGGTAAATCCGGTTCCGGAAAATACCGATAGTCGTGCGACTCTTCCTTGATTCTTTGCAATACCGTCTCCCCTTTTGTTTCATTCCAGCCGCGAGTTTGCTGAATAATTTTTTCGCCATTTTCAAGAATTCCTGTCTGCCGTTTTATTTCATAGTCAATGGCGTCGCGAACCGCTTTAAAAGAATTTAAATTTTTAACTTCAACTTTAACACCTAATTCTTTGGCGCCAACCGATTTCAACGAAAGGTTGGCTTCAATGCGCATCTGCCCCTTTTCCATATCGGCGTCGGAGACCCCCAAATAGCGCAACAGCAAATGCAATTCCTGCGCAAAAGCGCCGGCCTCTTCTCCGGAAGTCATATCGGGCTCGGTTACCAGTTCCATTAAAGGCACACCCGCCCGATTAAAATCAACGAGAGAATGGCCGATATGGCCGAAATGAGCCAGCCGGCCGGTGTCTTCTTCAAGGTGCACTCGGGTTATACTTATTTTTTTTGCGGAATTAGGAATGGTTAATTCTCCACCCAAACAGATCGGATAATCGTATTGCGAAATTTGATATCCTTTCGGCAAGTCGGGATAGAAATAGTTTTTTCTGTCCCATTTGGTGATTTCATTTATTTTGCTTTTAAGCGCCAAACCGACTTTAATCACTGCGTTAACCGCGCTTCTGTTGATGACCGGCAAAGTTCCCGGCTGGCCGGTGCAGATCGGACAAATATTAACATTCGGATGCCGTTCATCCGGATCATTCTTGCAGGCGCAGAACATTTTTGTTTTCGTTTTTAGTTCGATATGGACTTCTAATCCTATAATTGATTCATATTTCATATACTTCCAAAATAACACAAATTTTGTGATAATAAAAACCCCTCCTAACCTCCCCTAATCAGGAAGGGTTTGGGTGGGTTTTGTTATTTTTACTTCTCTACTTCGATGCCCATTGATCGCGCGGTGCCCATGATGATTTTTTCGGCCGCCGCGATATCATTGGCGTTCAAATCAACCAATTTTTTTTCGGCGATTTCGCGAATTTGCGCCATGGTAACTTTGCCGACTTTGATTTTTTTAGGGTTGGCGCTGGCTTTTTCAATGCCGGCCGCCTTTTTTAACAGAGACGCCGCCGGCGATGTCTTAAATCTCATATCAAAAGTCCGGTCTTCGTAAACCGTAACCTCAACCGGAATAATATCGCCAGCCATTTCCTTGGTCGCCACATTAAACTTGCTGACAAACTCGCCGATATTAAGCCCGTGCGGGCCCAAGGCGGTGCCAACCGGCGGCTGAGCCGTTGCCGCTCCGGCGGGAATTTGAATTTTTACGATTGTTTTTATCTTTTTTGCCATAAATTTCTTTGCCCTCGTTATAACTTCTTTATTTGAAGAGAGTCAAGTTCCACCGCCGTCTCGCGACCGAACATTGAAATCAGCACTTTAACCTTGCCGCGGTTTTCGTCAACTTCATTGACTTTGCCGTCGAAATCCTTAAACGGCCCATCAATTATTTTCACCGGATCGCCCACCGAAAATTCAATGGTGTATTTTGACTCTGTCCCCCCCATTCTTTTTTGGAGATCTTTTATTTCTTCGAGAGAAACGGGAATCGGCACCGTGCCCGAACCGATAAAACCGGTAACGCGCGGCGTATTCCGCACCACATACCAGGAATCATCGGTCACAATCATTTCCACCAAAACATAGCCCGGATAAATTTTTTCTTCAATAGTCCGCCTCTTGCCGTTCTTGATTCTGATTTTTTTCTCCTTGGGAACCAAAACGCTGAAAATCTTATCCTGCATATCGAGAGATTCGATTCTTTGTTTCAGGTTGCGCGCCACCGCGTCTTCATAACCGGAATAAGTGTGAAGCACATACCAGTTTCTTCCTTGTGATTGCTGTTTTGCCATATTTTATCTAAATAGGAAAAAATTAAGGCCGAGGCCGAAAAAATAATCCAGAGCGCCCAAAAACACCGCCACCGCGGCGGAAGCCCCGATAACCACCAAAGTATAATTTATGGTGGTATTTTTGGACGGCCAATTGACCTTGCCCATTTCAATTTTGACTTCCTTAAAATAATTTTTTACTTGTTCAAAGCGACTCATAAATTTAGGTAATTTTAAAAAGCCCGCAGGCCTCTATTCGATAGAGTACCAAACAAAAAATTAAATGTCAAGGTTTTTGACGGTTTTGGCGTGCATCTGGATAAAGCGCTTGCGGGGGGCCACTTCGTCACCCATAAGGATATCAAAAATTTTATTGGCCTTTTCGGCGTCTTCAACGGTGATTTGTTTCATTGACCTGTTTTCAGGATTCATTGTAGTGTCCCACAATTGATCAGGATTCATTTCGCCCAAACCCTTATAGCGCTGAATATTCGGATTTAACATTTTTTCCTTTTTAAACTCTTCCAAAATTTCCGCCTTGTCTTCGTCGGTGTAGGCGTATTCCGATCTTTTGCCGCTGGAAATTTTGTAAAGCGGCGGCTCGGCGACAAAAATGTGTCCGTTATTCACCAGTTCGGGAAAGTAGCGGAAAAATAAAGTTAGAAGCAAAGTCCTGATGTGAGCGCCGTCGACATCGGCGTCGGTCATGATAATAATCCGGCCGTAGCGGAGCTTGGAAATATCAAACTCTTCGGCGATAGCGGTCCCCAGCGCGATAACCAACGCCCGAATTTCCTTAAACGCCAAAATCTTATCAATCCGCGCCTTTTCGACATTCAAAATTTTTCCGCGCAGCGGCAGAATCGCCTGAAATTTCCGATCGCGTCCCTGTTTCGCCGAGCCGCCGGCGCTGTCGCCTTCCACTATGAACAATTCTGTTTCGGCCGAATCGTTGCTGGAGCAATCGGCCAGTTTTCCCGGCAAAGCCAATCCTTCCATAATACCTTTTCTCAAAACCGTTTCCCGCGCCGCTTTGGCCGCTTTTCTGGCTTTTGACGCCAAGATTGTTTTTTCTAAAATTTTTCTGGCATCGGCGGGATTTTTTTCAAGCCACTCTCCCAGCGATTCTCCGATAACAGTTTCCGTAGCGGTTCTGGCTTCCGGATTGCCCAATTTGGCCTTGGTTTGCCCCTCAAACTGCGGTTCCCGCAATTTAACGCTGATAACCACCGTCAATCCTTCGCGAACATCATCGCCGGTAAGATTTTCTTCGGATTCTTTGACGAAGCCGTTCTTGCGCGCGTAATCGTTAAGCGTTCTGGTGAGCGCCGTCCTGAAACCGGTGGCATGCATGCCGCCTTCGCCGGTATGGATATTATTGGCAAAGCTCAATTCTTCCGACTGCACATCTTCGGTATATTGAAAAGCCGTTTCCACTATAATATCCTCATGGGTTTTCTCAACATAAAATATATTGTTCTGGACCGGCTTTTCGTCTTCGTTCAAAAAACGGACAAAAGACACGATGCCGCCTTCAAAGTAAAAAGCGTAAGTTGTCGGCGTTTTTTCTCTTTCATCGCGAAAAACTATTTTGACTCCCTTGGTTAAATAGGCCTGCTCACGCAGATGATCCAAAATTCTTTTGGCGTCAAACCATTCCTTGCCCTTTTCAAAAGAATTGAAAATTTCAAAATCCGGTTCAAAAGTTATCGTCGTCCCGGTGATTTTACTGGTTCCTGTTTTTTTGACTTTTCCCGTTGGCTCGCCTTGTTCATATTCTTGCGTCCAAATGTCGCCATCGCGGCAAATATCGGCTCTTAATTTTTTGGACAGAGCGTTGACAACGGAAACGCCGACGCCGTGCAATCCGCCGGATATTTTGTACGATTCCCCGCCGAACTTTCCGCCGGCGTGAAGCGTGGTCATGACCGTTTCAAGGGCGGATTTTTTGGTTTGTTTGTGAAATTCAACCGGAATGCCGCGCCCGTCATCGGTCACTTTCACTTTATTGCCCGGCAGTAATACGACTTCGATATTTTTCGCGTAACCGCCCATCGCCTCGTCTCGAGAATTATCAAAGACCTCCCAAATCAGATGGTGCAAACCATCGGGACCGGTCGAACCGATATACATCCCCGGCCGTTTTCTTACCGGCTCCAAACCTTCCAAGACATAAATATCTTTAGCGGTATAGGATGTTTCTTTTTTTTCTTCTTTTTTTATCATCTTATTTCGGCGCTTAATTTTTTAATCAAAGCATTTTTTATTTTTTCTTCCTCGCGGCGAATCTCTTCATCGGTTAACGTGCGTTCTGCCTGAAAAACAATGTGAAATGCCAGATTTTTTTTGTTTCCTGAAAGTTCTTTTCCTTCGTAATAATCGAATAGGTTGATATCTTCAATAAATTCGGCGCCGGAATTGTGAATGACGCCAAGAACTTCACTCATCCTAATATCTTTATCGACTAAAATTGAAATATCTCTGACAACCGCCGGATATTTGGAAATTTGAGAAAATTCCCTTTCTTCATTGACGATCGTTGCCAACCGTTCAAAGTCAATGTTAAACATGGCAACGCGGCCGACAATGCCCAAAGACGCCAGCGCTGCCGGACTCACTTCGCCGATGATGCCTAAAGCGCCGCCGCCGTGTTCAATGCGGGCAACGCGGCCGGGATGCCACCATTTGTCGGCAGTGGTTGAAACATAGCGGCAATCGACAACACCGAGATTTTCAAACAACGCATTCAAAACGCCTTTCATTTCAAAAAATTTCGCGCCATTTATGGTTTCTTCATCCCTTTTGACCGCGCTAACGCCGGCCAACCTTAAATTTTCCTTGGGCTCCGCCGGAGAAGAAAAAACATTGCCGATTTCGAAAAGTTTGATTTCGCCCGCAAACCGAAAATTATTTTTGACATTTTTCAACAAACCAGAATTCAATTCCGGCCTTAAATATTTAAAATCCGAGTTGGCGGGATTTTGAATTTCCACGAGTTGATTTTCACCGTTTTCATCTATATTTTTTCCTCCGACAAAAGAATAGTTATATGTTTCGCTGAAGCCGGCGCTCGCTAATATATCTCTCGCTTTATTCATCGCGATATTAGCATAGTTTTTTTCCGGAACCGCCATTGCCGCCGCCGGCACCTTGCCAATAAGATTTTCATAACCGTAAAATCGCGCCACTTCTTCGATTAAGTCCTCCTCCGCTTCCAAATCGAGCCGCTCCGTCGGAACGGTCGCTAAAAATATTTTGGCGCCTTTGGCGGATATTTTTATCCCCAGCGATTCCAAAGTCCTCTTTGTAAATTCCGGTTTTATTTTTTCGCCAATTAATTTATCCAGATATTCCAAATTCAATTTGATATTCCGAGGTTTTAATTTCTTCGGATAAATATCGATTGTTCCGCCGATGATTTTCGATCCGGGAATAATTTCCTGAATTAACGCGCATACTCTGTTCAACCCCAGTTCGGCTAAATTAGGATCGATGCCGGCGGCGAAACGGATTGAGGCATCGGTATTCAGCCCTAAATTTTTATCGGTTTTTCTTATTCCGCCCGGTTCAAAATTAGCCGATTCGATAACTATTGTCGTTGTTTTGTCGGAAACGCCGGTTTCCAATCCTCCTTTGATGCCGGCGATGGCAACCGGCTTAACGCCGTCGGCAATCACCAAAACACTTTCGTCCAAATCATATTGACCGCCGTCAAGCGTATTGATTTTCTCTCCTCTTTTGGCTTTTCTGATGATAATTTTTTTGCCTTCTAACTTTTCGTAATCAAAAACATGCATCGGCTGTCCCGTTTCCAGCATCGCATAATTTAAAATATCAACTATATTATTGTGCGGATTGATATCGAATTTAACGAGTTCGTCCTGCAGCCATTTTGGCGCCGGACTGATTTTGACATCAGTTATGACTTTAGCGATATATCTCGGGCACAATTGTTTTTCGACAACAGTCACCGAAATAAAATCACCCGGTCGCTTTGTTCTATCTTCGAAAAATTTAAGATCCGGTTTTTTTACCGGCTTGCCGGTTAACGCGGCGATTTCTTTCGCCAAACCATAATGAGACAATGTATCGTGAGTCCGATTGGGCAAAATATCGATATTCAAAATTGCATCGCCCGACTGCGCAGACAGACCATCCGCCTTTTCGGAAACGACGCATTCAAAAGAATGCAGGGTCAGCAATTCCGCCAATTTTTCCGGCGTCAATTTTATATCGGTATATTTTTTGAGAAGATTGTAGGAAAATTTCATTTTAGAATTGTTTTAAAAATCTGAAGTCGCTTGAATAAAAAAGCCGGATATCGTTTATGCCGTAATAAAGCATTGCCAAACGTTCTAGGCCCAAACCGAAAGCGAAGCCCTGTTGCTTACCGGGCGCATAGCCCGCCGATTTAAAAACCTTTCGATGCACCATTCCGGCGCCGACCACTTCAAGCCATTTTGAGCTCGCAATCTTAATATCAATTTCCATGCCCGGCTCGACAAAAGGAAAATACCCCGGTCTAAATCTCACCTCTATTTTCTTGCCCCTGGTGGAAAAAAACTTTTTAAAAAATTCTTCAAAAACCGCTTTGAGATTCGCCAAAGACACATCCTCGCCGACCATTAGACCTTCCACTTGATGAAATTGAATTTCATGAGAAGCGTCGGTGGCTTCATGGCGAAAAACCCTGCCCGGAACGATAATCCGTAGCGGAGGATTATTTTTTTCCATGTAGCGCGCCTGCATGGGAGAAGTGTGCGTTCGCAAAAGCAATCCCCGACGAAGCCAGAAAGTATCCTGCAAATCCCGCGCCGGATGATTTTTGGGAATGTTCAGCGCGTCAAAATTGTAATATTCGCTTTCAATTTCAGAACCAAATACAATCTCAAAGCCCATGGATTGAAAAATATCCTCAATGCGACGCTCGACTTTTGTCAAAGGATGCAAATGCCCCAAGGCAAAGATTTTGCCGGGCATGGTGATGTCAATTTTTTCTTTTTCAAGCTTTTCGGCAATAAACTCATTTTTTAATTCTTGGGATTTTTCGTCGATCAACCGTTCCAAATTGTCTTTGGCAAAATTAATCGAATGGCCGAATCGCGCTCTTGATCCTTCCCGAATATCGGGTAACTCTTTGACAAGTTCGTTTAAGACGCCTTTTCGGCCTAAATATTTTATTCTGATATTTTCCAATCGCGCCAAATCGGACGCTTCTTGTATCGCTTCTTTTGATTCTTTTTCCAAAATATTTACTTTTTCTTCAAAATTTTCAATTGCCATATTAAAAGCGCAATGCAGACGGCGCCCATTATAGAACTAACAACTAAAACAACTACCCCTAACACTCCGGCGCTGTTTGGATTGGTGAAAAAAATTATGCCAAAAAACGATGCGCAGGCAAAAATAATTGCGATAATCAACCCTATCATAGTTGAATTATATCAAAATTTTTGATAAGCTTCAAGCGCGGGGTAGAGCAGCCTGGTAGCTCGCAAGGCTCATAACCTTGAGGTCGTTGGTTCAAATCCAACCCCCGCAACCATCTTCGCCAGGGTAGCTCAGTGGCAGAGCAAGGTTTTCATAAGACCGAGGTCGTGAGTTCGATCCTCACCCCTGGCATAGAAAATTAAATAAATGCAGTGGTAGCTTAGCTGGCCTAAAGCGCCTCCCTGTCACGGAGGAGACCGTGGGTTCGAATCCCATCCACTGCGTCAAGAGGAACCCCATCTACTGCGCAGTCAACATTTTTTATCCGCCTACGGCGGACAGGTCGAGAGACCGAATCAGTTGAGAGGAGTCAGCGACCTAATCGCTCTATAAAAAGCTAATCAAAAACAACCGATTTTATCGGCTGTTTTTGATTCTCAATTTTGTTCTGAATCATCGGCTGGAAAATGCCCACCGCATTTCAAGCATTGATACAAAGCGGGGCGAGTTGGCTCTGGATATGTCCCGCTTATTTTTTGCACTATTGCGTCGGAAGTTAACACGCTTACGATAACATTAGAACTTTTACATTTGGGGCATTCCTTTTTATTAGTTTTTTCCATAAATTTATTTTTTCACATATTCCTCCAATAATGCCCAGTTATTTTCCCAATGCCGATTCAGGTTTTCTGGAGAAAACCTTCGTTCCCAGTTTGAAGTTCCGTGCGCAGAATGTTTTATACATGCCAACCCGGCATCTCTTTTTTTCGCTATCCAAAATTTTGGATTTTCGTTACTCCTGAGCGAACCCAACCACACAAAAACAACAAATTGATTAGTATTTGCCTTCGTCCATTTTTCATCAGTTTCCCGTAAAATAAAAGTATTGGCTCTATCAGGATGACAGGATTTTACTTGAATGTAGCCTAATTTATTGCCCTCTTTTTGGCCAAATAGAATATCATTATCGGAAAAATTTTCTGGTAACAAAGCACTGGCAATACCGCGCTTAGATAATTCTGCGGCAACATAGAGTTCACCAGCATGACCGCCTAATTTTTTAATCCATTGTGGCGTTGGCATATAAGTTCAGTCTTACTAATTTAGTATAACATTTCATGTCTCCTGTGAAAATTCAAATTTTATTATAAAATGCCGCTCTTCCTTTCGTAATCATCTTATATTTCCATCCCAGTTTTTCAAAATATTCTTCCGCCGCCTCTCGTTTCAATTTCGTTGAAAGCCAAAGCATAAGTGGCAGACCCTTTGTTTCGTGAATTTCTTTATGGCCATCCCTATATTCCACTAAAAAATCTGGAAAATAATTATGTGGAAAGCCAAAAACTTTATAGGGAATTTTAAGTCCATGTTTTTTTGTCCATCGCACAACAGCAGGATCACGTTCAAGTTCAACCATATATTCCCGCTCAAGTGCAGAATCGTAATTCTCGCTCCCTTGAAAACTCTTTTTTAATTGTGTTAGTGTTCCTCTTTTACTAATCATTTTTTCTTCATAAATATTCCCTCAATAAGTTCTGGCGTCAAAAAAACATCACGCACTTGATCAATAATTGCCCATAATCGCCTAAGTAATGCCTCATCTTTTGAATCATCAAGTTCGACTCCGCCAAGCAATCCTTTCCGAATATGGTCTCTGATAATTTTTACAAGAATTACCTGTCGCTCATCGGGATTTCTGTCATATTCCAAAAGTGCGTATCGTGCCATGGAGTGAATTTGCTTCGTTAATTGTTTTTTCAGTTCTTCAATTGACCAATCTTCTGTTTTCGTTACTCGTGCTATTTTCTCAATTTCAATTTCCGGTATGTCTGATTTTTCAGAGGTAACATGTTCAGAATCTATATTTAAACTTTTGATTCTTGTTACATCCTGTTCAATATCCATTCGGTTAAAATCATACTTGTAATTGTCTAGATATTTTTGCCATTCATAAATTGGCTCAAGCACTTCAGGCGGTTCAGGGGTTGGATCGTTAATATTCAAAAAGCGTTCTGCCTCCTCTAGTGTTTTCTCGCCCTCATTTATCTTGTCTGTGTTTTTATCCTCCGGAATTTTTTCAGTATCAATAATTATATTTGCGGGGTCTAATGCTTCAGGGTATATAGTTGCCTTCAAATGATCCCATAGCCAAGCATGTTTCAAAATTGGATGGTCTACGATATAGAGCGATTCCCATTCTTCTGGATTTTTGCTCATGCGCCTCAAGCCCCTACCAATAACTTGTGGCCCGTATACTGAAAAAATTTGGCCATCTATCATTTTGTAACTGAATTTTCTAAAAAGTAAGATAACAGAAATATTACGCACATCCCATCCTTCGCGGAGCATTAAAACAGATACTACTGCGTCGTATTCTGTCTGCGGGTCTTTGTTTATATCTCGCGCCGCTTCTTTTAATTCGTCATCCGTCTCATTATGGACCAAAAGAATCTTTTTTATGCCGTATTTTTCGCCGATTTTTTCAAGTTCGCTGGTAATATTTTTGGCATCGTCAATCGAAACTGCCACCATAAACAAAAGCGGCTTATAAGGTTTAGGCGTTCTCATTTTCTGCTTTTCTAAAAGCTCGCAAGCAATGGCTATCTGTTGACGCATTGGCTTCAAACTTGTGATATAACGACGAGCGGATATTTTGCGCCTCTCAATTTCTTCCCACGGTACTTCTTCGGCAGAGATTGTCTTGCCCGTCTCTAAATCTTCATACGTTAATTTCACTTTATTGATATCGGGGTGAAATACAATTGGTCGCTTAATTATTTTATCCGTCATTGCTTGGGCAATGTCGTAAACAAAAATCATCTTACTATCCGGGTGTAAACCATTCAGCCTATCGGGAGTTGCTGTAGTGTCAAGGCGGAAAAAACGCTTCGGCTTTAATTTATCTAGTAAGTCGTTGTACTGTTCGGCTTTGGTATTATGGGCTTCGTCATTAAAAATGCAAAGTGATTCTACATTATCACGAATGACTTTCCAATTATCATTCCGTTCGTATATTTGATGAATATTTCCGAGAATAATTGTTCCGTTCAGCACTCCTGCGGCATTATTTCCCGGCTTCATTATGTGAAGAGAAATTCGATTCTTTAAATGCTCATGGGAATTTACAAAAAACGGAAAAATATCATAAATATACGATTCTGAATGCTGGTCAAATTCATCAACAAGCCGCTCGCGAACAATGGTATTTGGTGTAAGTATTAAAAATTTGTATTGGTCGTGCACAATCATCATGTACGCAATCATCGCGCCGATGATTGTTGTCTTACCACCGCCAGTCACTATATTTGTTAGTAAATCTTTCTCGCCGAGAATTTCGAACGAATACACACATCGCTCAATCGCTTCAAGTTGGACTTTTTGCCATTGTTCCTCATTCCAAAGTTTTAGGTTTGGCTTGAAATGTTTAGAGCCAAGGTGTTTTAGAAAATCAACGCCAATTTCGGGCATGCCTTGATACCCTGATTTTCGCCATTCGTTGAAATTTTCCTCGTGTTGTTTAAAAAAATAGTGCATATTTGGGTCTGTGTATAACTATTGACTTTTAGGATTGTCTTCTGCTACCATAAAATCATCACGCCCCGAGGAGAAATCCTTGGGGATATTATTTTCTTCATAAATATCATCTTTTAGCCGATCCGCAGAGCACAAAAACAATCGATAATTTAGTCGTTTTTCCTGTAATTGTTTTGATAATTTTTCGTATTCTTTGCCTACATGACCGGGCGCGAAAATAACGATAACTTTTTTATTTTTGTTTACTGTTAGATCTTCAACTAACGCCGCATAATCTCCATCACCGCTAAACAAGATAAGGTGTTCAAAATTATTTGAAAGATTAAAAACATCTCGCGCAATTTCAACATCAAAATCACATTTGCGTCGCATGACTGGCACGGCCATTTGCTTTTGTAATTCACCTATACTTGTATTCAATTTTTTGAGTTCCATATCCATTTCTTCAATAAGTTCATAATTAAAATCTGGCTCGCGTTCTGCAAGACGAATTTCTATTTTCTGCCGTAATTCGTACAGCTTTGTAGCAATTTCCGAATTGGTTGTCTTTATGCCGTCCAAGACATCGAAAAGTTCCTTGATGATTTTCTTGAAATGTGATTTTTCCAACGAAACGGGAACCCACTTAACTTCTTTTGACTGCAAATTAAATCCAATTAATTGAATCCTTGCTTGAAGTTCTTCTGACCAACTTTTTCCCGTTTCCACTCCGAAATAAAATCGCTTATCAAAAATTTCCTTGTAGTCGGATAGATAGATAAAAAGTTTTTGGAGATCTATTTTCCATCCCAAATAATTCTTGCTTTTTGGATCAGAAAACCAACCATAAACATTAGCCCAATCAATAATCACTATTGTTTTGCCTAACGATCTGAATCTGAATTGTTCTGCGTTTGGCTTATTCATAGGATTTCTATTTGGTAACGAGGCATATAAGTTTCCGAGGATATCTCCGCCCGACTAATTCTATCAATAGAAAATCGACGGATACCGTTTTTTGTTCTGTCCCACGCAAATAAGCCCTGCTCGCCATCGTCTTTGCTAAAACTGTATGGCTCAACAGACCGCCATCCCTCGGTCGTGCCGTCTTTCTCAATATAAAAAATGCGTAGCACTTGTCTGTTTCGCGCGGCTTGTTTAATTGTGTCCAAAATTTGATAGTTCATACCGCTATATTTTTATTTTTTTACTAAAAATCGTCTCACCCGCCAAATTATCCTGCACTTTGCATGCGACAATTATTTCGCCGGATTTTTCGAAAACATGCCTCGCTTTCAAAATCGCTTTAAATCGCTCACCTTTTTTCTTATCTGATACTTTTTCGCGCGAGAGAATATAATCTTTATCCGCCACAAAATGCCCCTCTTGATAATTAAAATCCCACTGGCAATTTACAAGCCAGCCATCTTCGTTTGTTGAAATAGCATCAATCGCTTCAAATTCATATTCTAATTTTTTGATTTTCTTTATCTTAATATCGCCGATAACTGGCGCTTTGGAAAAACGCAGAAAAAATTCCGCCTCATTTGCATCAGGATAGCGTTGCAATACTCTTGCTCTAAACTCTTTTGAATCCAGTGGAATAAGATCAAGCTTGAGCGGAAGTGTATGTTTTTCAATATATTTCTCAAGAATATTTATATATTGCACAATCTGTCGGCTAAATCTCCATCCGATAATTTTCGCGCTTACAAGCTTATTTGGCTCAAGTTGTGATTTTATCTCGTCAAAAAACGCTTTTATTTCCTTGCCACCGATGGATTCTTTGGGATTCGCGGGACCGACCAAAATCGGTTCGCTTTGTCCGGGCGGACGAAAACCATGAGCCACGCCTTGAGCCGTGTTCTTGCTAGCTCCATAGCAAGTTAAAACAAAATCAACAAATTCATCCTGCAAAATGCTCGCAAACTTTTCTGATGGATAGACGCCGAGATAAGAAACTTCTATATTCGGCACCTTTTCAAATTCCATACCGAGCTTTGCCTGTTTAGCTTCCTTATTTCCTTTGCGTACATCACTCTCTACACCGCTCATCTCCTCGCCGATTTTCACCAGCCGGTCAAGTGTTACCGAGACCGCTACTCGCGAAGAGTCACACCCGATAAATCGCCGTTTCAATTTTTGCGCCACTGCCAAAGTCGTGCCCCCGCCACAGAAAAAGTCCGCTACCACATCGCCCTCGTTGGAGCTTGCCTTAATAATTCTTTCTAAAAGCGCTTCTGGTTTTTGCGTTGGATATCCAATCCGTTCATTGCTACTTTGAATAATTGAAATATCCATCCACCAATCTATCTGTGGCATTACTTCGTCTTCATCAAAATATTTTTTGTATACTTTTCCGTCCGAATGTTTATATGACTTAAAATATCCCTTTTCATCCTTACCTGTATACTTTACTCGCTGTTTTTCACCAGTTAAAATACCAACGGCAGAATAATTAAAATCATATTCTTTAGATTTTGTATAAAATAAAATTATATCGTGCTTTCTTTTAAATTGTTTTTCTGATTGGCCGGCCCCTTGGTAGCACCATATTATTTCATTTCTAAAATTCTCATATCCGAAAATTTTATCCATCTCGGTTTTGATATAGTGGCTGGCGTGCCAGTCGCAGTGGACATAAATTGAACCTGTCTTTTTTAAAACCCGCCGCATTTCCCAAAGTCGCGCGTTGAGCCAAACAAGATAGGAATCAATCCCACCTTCCCAGATGTCGTAGAACGAGCGGACTTCATTGGTGTCGCCCCAAATAACATTGTAATTTCTGCCCGAAAAAAACGGCGGATCAATGTAAATAAGGTCAATTGATTCTGTAGAAAGCGTTCGCAATACTTCTAAATTGTCGCCCAGAATTAGCTGATTTGTTGGTGTTTTTGAATCATTAAAAATTACCGTATCACCGTGATTTTTCGGATGCAAGCGTGGCAAATGAATCCACGGAAAAATATGGTCATATCCCTTGCCGTCTTTCCATCCCATTGGCGGATGCGTCGGATCTGGCAGGTTATTGGTTTTTCGTCTTATTTTGTCCGAGGCAGAAAGTACCTTTTTCTGTTGCGGCAAAACTTGTTCCGTGGACTCTTTTTGAATTTTTTGTAAATCTTTATAGTTCATAAAATCCCCTTCATTTTGCCACGTTTTTGGGTATTTGGCAATTAAATTTTGGCTACTTTTCTACCGCCACAACCTTTCCCGCGACTACAAATTTACTCTTCATACACGAAATAAATAGTAGGCGTTTGGCATATTTATCGCTGTGGATAGACAACCACTATTGGGCTTGACTTATAGGCCACTGCCCTGTAATATAGAAACATAAGTGGCTTCGGCCTCGCCCTGAAAAGGGCAAACAGAAAAGCCATTAGAGAATATCTTTAACAGCTTTTTTTATTTGTTCAAAAGTATTTTTGTCTAAATAGCCTATCTTTTTCGCCAATCTTTTAGAATCAATTAAGCGCATTTGAGAGAGCAGTGCCCTTGCCTCCTTTCCATCAACAACTCCCACCGATGGACGAAGCGGATGTTTTGACAAAGAAGCGGTAAGCGGTACAATAAAACATGTCTGCCTGCTCGTTCCTTTTAGAACAATGGCCGGACGGAGATATTCTCCTCCATGGCCATTCTGCTCAAATCCAATATTGATACCGAGCGCGCACCACCAAATTTCGCGTTCATGAAAAAATGGCGCATCGACGCGATTGTGTATTTTCTTTTTCTTTTCGTTCCAATTGTCAAAATCTTTTTCCATAAATCAACCGCATTTCTGTCTTAACGATAGCTAATTTGGGTAATATTGTAAAATAAATGCCTCGACCGAGACACCTCAAATCGCTCTCTGGGAAAATTGCCCAAAAAGCCCTATAATGCTTGTATTGTTTGGGTCTTAGACCGAATCACTGCGCAAAATTCGTTCTTTAAAAAGGAGGTAAAAATGAATGCCGACACAAAATTAGTTACTATGAAGTTTTGCGGAACTACAGTAAAACGAAATATTTTTCTTAAAGAAATACGCGCCGCCGTAACAAAAATTACGGGCGAAAAAATGACATTGGATGCTTTAATCCATGAAATAGCAAAAAATATCTACGACCATGCTCGAGGAGAAGGATCAATGACTATTATACAAAAAGATAATTTATTCGAATTTGAGATTAAAGATGACGGGCAGGAATCTTACGACTTTGATTTGTGTAAAAATAATTCCGCGAGCGTAAGTAATGGAATAAATTACGGAATTGGACTTAATATGATTTTCAATCTTGCATCTGCTCTCAAAATTGAATTAAAAATAGATACTTCTAAAGGATTTTATTATTCTGGCACATACGCGCCATTAAATATTGCAAACAACTAAAAAGCCGATTCGTTTAAAGATCGGCTTTTAATATATTGGAACGCCAGCCGCCCACGCCTCATAGCGATTATCTAGTGAGCGATAAACTAATTTAGATCTTGATGTTTCATATTTATTTGAAACAGACGGAGCCCAAGATTGTATTGCTTCTCGAACCCTAGGCGATACGTCGCCTTTTTCGCACATTCGGACAAACTGTTCTCTTTCAACATAGACCCACGACATAGGCGTACAACAAACTACTTAAATAAATCAATGTCGCGCGCATATGCGTAGTCGACGATCTCATACGGTTTTGAATAAAACCAGGGCGCTTCAAGGTGAGTTTGAGCAACGATTTTTTCGGTTGGCCAACTGCCTAATTCGTCGCAAATCTGCTTGAGTAATTTCTTATGATCAGCTGGAAAAATTGATTCATTAAATTTTGTTTCATCCTTCAAGGAAAAATTTATCATCTCAACATCGTTATGCGGAATCGCCTCGGTATCAATCGCACCTTCATTTTTAAGTTTTGCGAGCATTTCATCTACGCGGGAGGGCACAGGGCCATATCCTTGGTGAATATAAACATCGCCTGTAATTGATTTTTTGTGATCGCGAAAATACACGAAGTCAAGATAATACAAAAGCTTATTTAGCTTTGTGGCATGCAAGTATTTGTTATTACAATACTTGATGAAGTATAAAATGGCGTTTTTGTAAGCACGCTCATCAAGCTTTGGACACATGATTTTGACCATATTGAATGTTTCAATTATACCCCTATTAGTCAATTTTAATCGATAAACTCAAGTTCTTTGAGGGCATTTTCGTAAGCGCGGATGGCAAATTCCATTTCGCCCCTGGCAACGGGATATTCGGGACTGTGGACGATTTGATTTCTTAATTTGTGCGCCCGCCAAATTTCTTCAATATTGGAAATTTTAGCGGTGTCGAGATATTTCAAGCGATCCGCCATCGATTCCCCCGGCAACCGCATTTGTTTTAACAAATCGTCAAAAGCGCTGTCGGCTTCTATCAGCGCCAATCTTAAATTCGTGTCGTCGCTTTTTTTCAATCTCGCCAGAATTTTTTGCCATGATTTATCTATGATTCTTTTTTGGGAGGCCTTAGCCGACAAAAAATTGGTTGTAGTTTTATACCATTTATCGACTATTTTTAATTTAACAATCAAAAAAATAACCAAACCGCCAAAAATCGCTGTCAGCGACCAACCGAACCATTCAAAATTGGACACCCATTCAGAATCGCCAAGTTTGATGAAATAAGACCGCCAATTATTGATTGTATTTAAAATCCAGTTAACTATTTTCATTGGTTTTATTCATTGTTTCGATAATTTTGGCAATTTTCAAGAGCTTGATATCTTCAAAATTATTTCCGATTAACTGAAGTCCTACCGGCAAATTGTTCACTTCCTGAATCGGAATAGAAATACCCGGAGCTCCAATCAAATTGACGGAGATCGTATAAATATCCGCCAAATACATAGACAGCGGATCTTGGGTTTTTTCACCCAATTTAAAAGCGGTAGTCGGTGATGTCGGAGTGATAATCGCGTCAATGGTTTCGAAAGCACGGTCAAAATCCTGTTTGATTAATTTTCTCACTTTTTGAGCTCGCGTATAATAGGCGTCATAGTAGCCGGCAGAAAGTATGTAAGTTCCCAGCATGATTCTTCTTCTTGTTTCGGCGCCAAATCCTTCTCCCCTGCTCTCAAAATAGACATCCGACAATTTTTGAATTGTGAATTGTGAATTGTGAATTGTGGAAAGGCCATATTTCATCCCGTCATATCTCGCCAGATTGGCCGATACTTCGGCGAACATAATGATATAGTAAGCGGCCAAGGCCCATTCGCTATATGGCAAAGAAATTTCTTTTACCTGCGCGCCCTCTTTTTCCAATTTGGAAATTACCGCTTTGATGTTTTTTTCTATTTCCGGATCAAGGCCGTGGGTAAAATATTCCCGCGGAACGCCGATTTTTATATCCTCTATATCCGCTGGTTTGTCCCAATAATTTTGCCACTCCATATTGGCGCTGGTGGAATCCAATTCATCGCTGCCGCGAATCGCCTCAAAAACAATGGCTGCGTCGTCAACGCATTTTGTAATCGAACCAATTTGATCCAAAGACGAGGCCATGGCCATCAAGCCGTGGCGGGAAACGGCGCTATAGGTCGGCTTGAAACCGACCACACCGCAGAAACCTGCCGGCTGGCGAATTGACCCGCCGGTATCCGATCCCAAAGCGTAAACAGAAAATCCGGCTTTAACGGCGGCGGCGGAGCCGCCGGAAGAACCGCCGGGCACTCTTTCCAAATCAACCGGATTTTTGGTCGGACCAAAGGCCGAATTTTCCGTAGAGCCGCCCATGGCGAATTCATCCATATTGGTTTTGCCGATAAAAATCGCCTTTTCTTCTTTGAGTTTTTTAATGACCGTTGCGTCGTACGGCGCGATATAGTTTTCCAAAATTTTGGAAGCGGCCGTGGTTTTAGCGCCGCGGATTAAAATATTGTCTTTAATCGCCGCCGGAACCCCGGCGAGCATTTCAATCGGCTCGCCCTTGGTAATTTTGGCATCGACTTTTTTCGCCGCCGCCATCGCCTCTTTTTCAGCCAACGACAAAAAAGCATGGATATCGCCATCGCGTTTTTTTATCTCGTCAAAATGCGCGCGCGTTAATTCAACCGAAGTTATTTCTTTATCTTCCAATAATTTATGAGCTTCTTTGATTGTCAGATTTTTTAGATTCACTCCAGTATAGATGGAACTTTAAAAGCATCGCCTTCGCGGTCCGGCGCGGCTTTGATAATTTGTTCCCGCATTTCCGAATCGGCAATACATTTTGTTTCGTCATCTTGCCGCGTTACACCGTTTAAATTCGTCCCTCCGGTCATCGGCTCGACTTTTTCTACATTCACTTCCGACAATTTCTGGACATAACCAATAATCGAAGACAAATCCTCGGCAAATTTTTCTTTTTCCTTTTCATCCAATCTCAATCGCGCCAACCCGGCAATTTTTTCAACTTCTTTTTTTGTTAGCATGATATATTTTCTTCTCCTCTGTTATGTAATAAGTTTTAAAAACTCTTTTTCGGTTAATATTTTCACTCCCAATTTTTTGGCTTTATCGTATTTCTCCCCTGGATCGGAACCGGCGACAACGAAATCAACCGCAACGCTGACCGACGAAGAAACATTGCCCCCCAACTCTCTAATTCTGTCTTTTGCCTGCTCTCGCGTCAAGATTGCCAAGCCGCCGGTTAGAACAAATATCTTGTCTTTCAATTTTTGGGTCTTGGCGGCTATCTTTGGTGAAATAATTTTAATATCTAATTTATCGAGTTTTTTCAGAAACGCAATATTGTCTTTATTGTTAAAATATTCAAAAATACTTTCGGCGACTTTTGGCCCGATATCGGAAATTTTTTGCCAATCATCCAATGTGATTTTTTCGGCAATATCAAGAATGTCTTGAGGATTTTTAACTGTTTTGTTTTTAATAAAATTTTTACCGATATCGATTGCCGTCTCCTCGCCGACATTTTTGATGCCGAGAGCGAAAATAAATTTGTATAAATTAACGGCCTTGCTTTGTTGGATGGAAGCGATAACATTTTGAGCGGATTTCTCAGCAAACCTTTCCAGCGGCAATAGGTCGCCTTCTTTCAAACTAAACAAATCCGCGGCATCGGATATTAAATTATTATCCAAAAGCGCGTCGATTATTTTTGGCCCAACGCCATTCATATTGAAAACCGCCTTTGACGCGAAGTGATAAAGTCGTCGGCGGTTTACCAATTCGCATTTTTCCGGATACGAAACCTTATGGGCGGCTTCGCCGTCACTTCTCACTACTTTTTGCCCGCAAAATTCTTTGGGAAAATGGAATTCTTTTTCGCGGCCGGTTCTCAATTCTTTTAATACTTTCACGATGTCGGGAATGACATCGCCGGCGCGGCCGACGATAACCGTATCGCCAATTTTCAACCCCAGCCGCTTGATTTCGTCCTCATTGTGAAGCGTGGCGCGGCTTATGGTAACTCCGCCAATCAAAACCGGCTTCAGTATCGCCACCGGCGTTAATACGCCCGTCCGGCCTACTTGGACGATAATATCTTCGACAATCGTTTCCGCTTCCTTGGCGGAAAATTTGTAGGCGATGCCCCCTCGTGGCGCCTTACCGACAACGCCTAACCGTTTTTGATACTCCTCGGAATTAACATTCACCACAATGCCGTCAATTTCAAACGGCAGTTTATCGCGATGTTTTTCCCAATAATCGCGTTCTTTAAAGACCTCTTCCAGTCCATCCACTTTTTTGTTGTTCGGGTTGGTCTTGAATCCCAGCGCTTTCAAGATCAAATGCTCTTCTTCATGAGTTTTTTGCCCCATATCGGTTGTTAAAATATAGGCGAAAGAATCCAGATGGCGAAAAGCGGTGATTTTTGGATCGAGCTGGCGAATGGAGCCGGCGGCGACATTTCTCGGATTGGCATAGGGCGCGAGACCTTTTTTCTTTTGTTCTCTGTTAAGCACTCCAAAATCCTTGGTATTCAAAAAAACCTCGCCACGCGCCTCGATAATTTTCGGCCAAGATTTTCTCAAATGACTTACAATATGATGAAGTTTCAGTTTTTTCAGATTTTCCAGAATTTCCTCTTTGGGCAAAAGCGCCAATAGAATGGCGTCAATGGTTTTTAAATTATTGGTCACGTCCTCGCCCACCATGCCATCGCCTCGAGTAGCGCCGGTTTTCAAGATGCCATTTTCATAAATCATGCTTACCGCCAGTCCGTCCAGTTTCAGTTCGGTATAGAAATCCACTTTGGCGCTGTTGGGTAATAATTTTATATTTCTTTTATTCCAGTCCTCCATATCTTCGCGCGAAAAAGCGTCGTTGAAAGAAAGCATTCTTTCCGAATGGCGGACTTTGACGAATTTCTTGAGCGGTTTGCCGCCGACCCTTTGGGTCGGCGAATCGAGCACGATTAATTCCGGATAGGCCTTTTCGATTTCTTTCAGTTCGTTGTTTAAAGAATCGTAAACCGCATCCGAAACACTCGGCCTATCCAAAACATGATATTCGTAAGAATATTTATTAAGCAGGCCTCTTAGTTTTTCGGCCCGATACTTTGCCTCGTTTTTTGTTAATTCTTTCACCATAAATCTATCATAAATATATCAAATTTCTCAGCTTCTGGCTACTTATTTATATTTACTTATTATTTCTATCTACCTAATTTCTACCTAATTTTGACTATCTTATTTTTATTATTTATCTGACCGACCTTATTTTTATTATTTATCTAACTAATTTTTAATTTTAACTTTTAGTTGTCTATCCAACTAATTGTATCACAAGATGCCTCGAGGTTAGTTATGATGCGAGAGTAGAATATTTAAAATAAAAGTTCATGAAAGTTTAAGATTGAAAATTTCGCGCAAATCGCCCTCTCTCTTATACACGGATTCAATAATACAATAATTAACAAAACGACTAATCGACAAGAACTCGCAAATAAAATCTATTTCATCGCAACAATCATATGGGTAAACAAAAACACTTTCTTGCAATGCGTAAAAACCAATGTCTTTCAATTTTTTGGAAAGAGCCCGTCTTTCCTTTTTCTTTTTGTCAGGGATATCAAAAATCACTAGTCGCCATTTTTTGTCCCAAGTTTTGGGCTTTGCCAATTCAATGTCGTCGTAATCAAAATTTTTTACTACTTTTTTGCCATTGCTGGTGATTTTTATATAAAGTTTATCGCCCTTTCCAACTAATTCAACTAATCTTTTTTGATTCAAACGCCTTACGGCATTGTAAATAAGACGGCGGTCTATTTTATCCCAATTCTTGCGCCATTTGATTAATGGCTTCAGCATTTGAGCCGCATTGGGTAAAAATAATGAAGACAATACAACCGGGCCGGCAGCGGCTATAAATAAAATCTCTCTGGTCAATGATTTGCCCCGCAACATAATTTAGAACCTTAACAACATAATTTTAGAATCTTAATCTTGTAGTTTACTTCTTTCCAATTATAGCATATGTCGCTTGTAACCACAAGTGACCTCGAGGTTAATTGTGATACTGATAAAAATAGATTTGAGATTTGAGATTTGAAAATTAGAAATTAAAATATGAAAAATTAAGCAAGAAATTACAAATAGAAAAGCCCCTTCCGAAATTCGTGGAAGGGGCTTGGAGATATACAAGAGCTCGAGAGTTTTATTGAGGTCTCTCGCCTCTTATGTTCCATGGTTATTTCTAGCCAGAGACTTTTTTACTTGGTTCTCGTCCCCAAGATCTATTTGTGTCAAAGCACTGTTGTAATCACCTCCTTGGCTACTAGTTTCGTCGGTTACTTAGGGCGCTCTTCGCCGCTCAACGGCCACCATGGGAACTTTTCAGCGATGCGTCCAACGATGTAACAAATGAAGCCGAATATCGAAGCCGCCACTGTCCATCCGATTCCATTCCAGAACCAAAATACTGGGGATCCATATGCCTCGTTGAACCAAAGCGCGGGACTGGCGTTACCGAACAGCCAACGAGTTGCATCCTGCAATGTTTTCCCAAGGGCGATAACACACGCAATAAGCATAATTACCACCAAAACGAACATTATACCACTCCCCACCCTCTTTGCAACTCTTACAAATTTCATCTCACACCTCCTTAGATTATGTAAAAGCAACTCCCAAATTGTATTTTGAAGCGCAACACCTCAATATATTAAATATATGAGATATACGCACTTCGGCAAGAGCGAAAGGATTGAACTCTCGATCCTGCTG
>Ga0209541_10003783_pt1 | contig 27467 bp, 25 predicted proteins | sample RifCSPlowO2_01_FD_184027 | JGI IMG/M metagenome (GOLD analysis project Ga0209541, IMG submission 184027) | Groundwater microbial communities from Rifle, Colorado - Rifle CSP2_plank lowO2_0.1 (SPAdes) (version 2) | ecosystem: Environmental > Aquatic > Deep subsurface > Groundwater | place... | reverse complement strand
TTGCCTTCCTCTTCGGTCTCCAAATGTCGCGGCGGAAAATTCTGACTCTCGGCGGTCTCTACATCGCCGGCATTTTTGCCGCCTACTTCCTAATCGGTATCGGCCTCTTAAAAGTGCTCCACATTTTTAATGTGCCGCATTTTATGGGCAAGCTCGGCGCGGCGCTCCTCATTCTTTTCGGTCTCCTGAATTTGCTCGGCGCCCTCTTCCCCCGCTTCCCGCTCAAACTCAAAATCCCCAATCTTGCTCACCGGGCCATCGGTCGGCTGATTCACACTGTCTCGGCGCCGGCCGCCTTTGCCCTTGGTCTCCTCGTCGGTCTCTGCCAGTTCCCTTGTATGGGCGGGCCGTACTTGATGGTGATTGGTTTGCTCCATGACGAAGCCAATTACTTCCGCGGTTTCGGCTATCTCCTGCTCTATAATCTGATTCTCATTCTGCCACTCGCGGTCACGCTCGGTCTGGCGGCCAATCCGATGTTGTTGGCAAAAGTTAAAACCTGGAAGCAGGCCCAAATGAAGGACGTTCACTTCTGGGCCGGTTTGGCGATGTTAATTATTGGCCTCTTAATCTTCTTAATCTGATGGATGAATTTCTAGCTAAAATCAACCGGTTCAAAGAAAAAGCCGGCGTGGATCTCTCCACCGCCGAGGACTTGTCTTTGGCGGTGATGAATCTGATTAGTTTGGAGGAACACTTTTTCTTCACCGGCGCCAAAACCGGCGAGGCGAGCTACTTTGAGCTCGGCGGCGAAGTTCGCGAAGAGCGCAAAAAACTCCTCGCCGAATTGATGCCCAATCACGAAGGCGAAACCTGGTGCGCCGCCAAACACTTGCTGGCGGCGACGATGCGCCTGGTGGAAGTCGGCAACAAGTTCCAGTCAACGGGTGACAAAACCGCGGCGACCAAAAAATTCCGCCAGGCCTACCGCCTCTACTCAATTTTTTGGGCCCTGAAGCTTAAGTTGGCCACGGTCAAAAAAAATCCGGGCGCGGGCGCCGACGCCCCTTGGTCGCTGGAAGAATTAACCGCCAAGTTGGCCGATTGCTGCGATGAATAAAGAAACTAAGTCGGCCTTGGTTCTCCTCTTGGTTCTCGCCATTTTGTTGCCGACGGTCTCGTTCCCCGACCCCGAGCCGGTCATCAAGTGGGGCAATCTCCGCGCCGAATTGCTCGCCAGCGGCGTGATTGACGAAGAAAAATTGCAAGCGCCGGAAATGGCAGCGCTGCGAGAATTGCTGACAGCGGAAACCGACCAACTCGTTATCACCAAAGAAAACTCGCGGGCGATGCTTAATCTGCTCTGGGCGGTCGGTCTGGCCCAAAAAAGTCCGGTCTTGGAAAAAGGGCCGATGATGGACGCGCGCTACGGCGGTCCCGAGAATTTTGCCTCCACCGGCGGCTGGACTCTGGCTCGCGGCGGGGCGATGGCTCATTACAGTCAGCACCGGTTGATTGATTTGACGCCCGAAGAAGAAGGGCTAGTGGCCAAAACCGCGCGCCAAATTTATCGTCCTTGTTGCGGCAACAGCGCCTACTTCCCCGACTGCAATCACGGAATGGCGATGCTCGGCCTCTTGGAATTAATGGCCGCTAGCGGGAACGACGAAGCGACGATGCTCGCCACCGCCACGGAAGTCAACGCCCTCTGGTTCCCGCCCCTTCCCACCGGCGGTTGCGCCGTCTAATCCAAGGTCAAGGCGACGCCTTGACATCCAATTCAACTCAAAAAAAATCCCACTCGGAGCCAAAAAGGGCGAGTGGGATTGGGGAACTCAAAGGTTTTCTCCTTTCTTTTTTGACTAGATGGCCTCGAGCCGGCGTTGAAAATTCTCCAACACCGCCTTGGCGCCGGCCCGGAACTCCCAACCGAGCGCCTGCCACTCGCGAGTGGCTTTGGCCAAGAAGCGCCCTTTCAGTTTTTCCAACTGCCGCTGGCGCCGTCCCAAATCACCGCGCAATCCGGCCACCCGCGTTTGAAAACGCTCGGCGAGCGTGGCCACGCGCTCGGGATAACGGTAGGCCTTGACCGTCGCTTCGGTCAGAGTTTGAAAATGGACAAACTTGACCGCTTGGGCAATCGCTTCCGGCAGTTCGGCCGGCGCGGTGAAGAGAGTGCCAAGCATAAACTTGACAAACTCCCAATCCGGCCGGACGAAAAGGTAGTGAACGAAGACGCGCGCCGCCGCCAAGAGGCCGGCGCGGTTGAGCCGGTTGGCTCGGCGATGGGGGCCACGGCGCTGCCGGAGAATCCGGCAGCGGCGGTAATAATGCCGCGGCGCGTAGAGCCGCTCCAAAAGGTCGACATAACCACGAATCAGGGTCGCCTCGTCCATCGCCGGCTTGAAATTGAGTTCGAGCAGGTGCGTGTTGTTGCCGGACGAAACGCCGCGGAGACGACCGGCGGCTTCGAGCCGCCGATAGAGCGGCGTGCCGCGGAGCGCCGTCAGGAGCCCGGCCATCGCCATCACGATGCCGTTTTCTTGGATGAATTCAAACAGCCCGTCAAAAACGGTTGGCCGGTCGGCATCGTTGCCGACGATAAAACCGCCCAGCACTTCCAAACCGGCTGCCTGAATCACTCTCACTTTCTCGCCAAGGTCACCGCGGTTCTGTTTCTTGTTCATCTCCTTGAGCGCCGCCGGATCAATGGCCTCAATGCCAACGAAGACCTCGCTGAAACCGGCCTTCACCATCTCGGCCAAAATCTTCCGAAGACTGGTGTTGGCCAGATTGATACTGGCTTCGGTGAAGAAGGAGAAAGGGAAACCGTGTTCAACTTGCCAACGATAGAGTTCCGGCAGGAGTTCGGACACTCTCGCCGCATTGCCGATGAGGTTGTCGTCAAGAACGAAAACGGGGCCGCGCCAGCCGGTGGCCAAAATTGCGTCCAGTTCGGCCAAAAATTGCCGATTGGTCTTGGCTCGCGATTCGTGTCCGTAGAGGACAACGATGTCGCAGAACTCGCAATCAAACGGACAACCGCGCGAAAACTGAATTGCCAGCGACGCGTAACGCCGGAGCTTGACCAAATCCCAACGCGGAATTGGCGTCGCGGTAATCGGGGGCTTGCCTTCTTTGGTCAGAGCGACGGTCTGGCGACCACGGACCGAGCGCTCGTCGTAGACCCGCGCGGCCCGGCCGGCCAAGAAATCTTTGACGAAGAAATCCAAAGTGGCTTCCGCTTCGTCAAGGACGAGATAATCGGCGCCCATCGCCAAAACCTCGTCGGGATGGGAGGTGGCGAAGGGACCGCCGACCACCACGATTTTGCCCGCTCGTTTGGCGCGAGCGATGCAAGCGGCCAGCGAATAACGCTGAACAATCATTGCCGTCAGCATCACCAAATCGGCCTCCGCGAGCGCCGCGTCCGTGAGCGGCTCCACATTTAGGTCAATAATCGGCAGGACTTGGAAACGGCTGGCGGGTAACATCGCCGCCACCGTCGCCAGTCCGGTCGGCGGCATCGTCGCCTTCAAGCCGAGCATTTTGACCGCCTTCTTGAAACTCCAGAACGAAGGCGGAATCTCGGAACAGACCATCAACACCTTGAACACTTTTTGAACCCTTGATTCATTTACCACCACCATTTTGACTCTCCAGTCCGAAAAGAGAAAACTTCAAACTTTTTAGTTGACAAAAATCAACTCCGCTTCTGATTATAGATTATCCCGCCGTTTCCCGCTACAATTAGAGAATGCCCGCTCGTCATCCGATTTACGAGAAGTTGGTGGAACAGCATCGGAAGATTCTGAAAAATTTGCAGTATCAATCGGGGCTTTTTGCCGCCTCCAAAAAGGAAGTGGCAACTGGTTACGACAAGGCCTGGCTCCGCGACAATTTTTACGAGTGCCTGGCCTTTGAAGTGCTCGGTGACTGGCCGACGGTCCGCCAAACCTATCGCGCCATCTTGGACATCTTCAAAAAACACGAGTGGAAAATTGATTACGCCATCGGCAAAAAACCGGAACACACTCACCAGTACATTCACCCGCGCTATCACCCTGAGACCTTCAACGAATACTGGGAAGAATGGGGCAACAAGCAAAACGACGCCATTGGTTGTATCCTCTTCAAACTCGGCGAGCTGGAAGCGCGCGAGCCGGGTCTGGCGGTGGAGAGCGACGACGACCGGCGAATTGTTCAAAAATTGGTTTGGTATCTCTCCACCTTGGAATACTGGCACGACCCCGATTCGGGGATGTGGGAGGAGGACCAGGAAATTCACGCCTCCTCCGTCGGCGCTTGCGTGGCCGGACTCCAAATGGCGCGGCGGATTGACGGCGTGACCGTGCCGGATGAGTTGATTAAAAAAGGCGAGGCAACGCTCCGCCGACTCTTGCCGCGCGAGTCGGCGCACAAGTTTGTGGACTTGGCCTTGCTCTCGCTCATCTGGCCTTACCAAGTGACCAACGGCGAGGAAACGACGGCGATTCTGGACAATGTGGAATATCATCTGCTCCGCCGGCGCGGCGTGATTCGTTACAAGGGCGATCATTATTACAACAAAAATCCCGACGGCTGGAGCGAGGAGGCGGAGTGGACCTTCGGTCTCTCTTGGCTGGCAATTATTTACGAGAAGCTCGGCGAGGAGGAAAAAGCGGCCGAATTTTTGGCCCGGGCCAAAGAAACGGTTACCCGCGACGGTGTCATCCCCGAACTTTACTTCTCCAACTCGGCGCGCCACAACGACAACACCCCGCTCGGCTGGAGCGAGAGTTTGTTCATCGTCGCCCTGCACGAGGTTAACGAGAACCAACTCGGCGGAAAATGAAAAAGACCCCGCAAACTCAATAATAACAACTCAACGACCGTTTAGTTGTTGTTAGTTTCCGGAGCGGCATAAGTGACAAAAAAAATGATACGGAAAATACGCGATCGCTTAATTTTGGTATCATTTTGGGTTGGGAAAAAATTGGCAAAAAAAGGCCGCTCGGTGTAACCGAGCGGTCGGGGAAAAATCGGTGGTCAGTCGGAAACCTCTCCAACCGACTGGGCAAAAACCACTTTGAGTACGGCGATTTTCTCCGTCGACATTTTCGAACGATCGCCATTGCTGAAGTCAATTCTGATCCACGACGATTCAATCGTCAATTGCCATCCGGGTTTGAAGTAAAGGGCGTTGTGGGTTCGGTCAAACTTCTGAACCGATTGGGCCGAGAAAATTGCCCCGCCGGGCGTAAAACCGCGCACCCGCGGTAAACCAGCCAATTGGTTGGAGATGGTCTCCTCAATCATCTCACCGGTTTCCGAATCAAAATGAATTAAGTGGGTCGGATCATTGGTGGTCAATAACTCCAATTTGTCCGTGAAATAAATGACCAAAAGAGGTTCCATCGCTTTGTTCCTTTCAAAGAACGACGAAAAAAAGAAATATAACCCGATCTGCTTCTTAATCACTAACACAACCGCGATTTTTAAGCAATGGGCGGGAGCGGCCAGTCGGTTAGTTCGCCGGCGCGGCGCTCGAGAGCGCTCGCCGGACGGAGCCGGCTCGCGCCGCCGGGCGGCAGGAGCGAGTAGTGAGGCGAGGCGGCCAGCGCTGCCACCAAGTAATCCAGATTTTCCTCGGCGGTAACCCAACCGGCGCCGAAGCGCCGGAGATTAAACGGCCGCGAGTAACGCCGGAGCACTTTCGCCCCCGTCCGATTGACGAAGTACTCGTGGAAATAAGAGAGGGCCAACTCGCGCACCGTGCGGTAAATCGGGTCGCGATAACGGAGCGAAGCGTGATTGGTTTTGCTGATGGCGCCCCAGTGGCCGCCGCGCCGGAAGAGAGCGACCACGTGCGGCTCGTCGGCGAGTGTCGTTTCCAAATCCAGAAGGAGGGGTGGGCCGCCGCCGCGCCAGAGCGCGGCGGCGGCGAGGAGCGCCCCTTCCAAACAATGCGCCCGACCCTCGCGCAAAACGCGGCGGGGCGAGAAGTAAGTCCGGCCGGTCGTCTCAAAATTAATCGGCAACTGGTCCAAAAAATCCTGAATCTTCTCCGGCGTCCGGAGCCGCCGAAAAACCGCCGCCTCGCTTTTGGTCAATCCCCACTCATCGCCTCGTGCCATCGCTAATCAAAAAGTTTGATTAAATACTTATCAATTTCGCGCTGGTCCAAATCGTAAAAATTGACGCCGTCCTCGTGGAGCTGCCGCGCCAATTCCTCGCCGACAAAACGCCAGTGCCACGGCTCAAATTGGTAATAAGCGTTTTTCTCGGGGTAGGAAAGAATGAAGCCGTAGCGGTGAGCATTTCCGAGCAACCACTCGTAAGCCGGCGTCTTGGCGAAAGCGATGGCGGTCGGCGTCGCGCCGGGCGTGGTCAAGTCCACCGTCGTCCCCAGTTGATGTTCCGAGTAGCCCTGGTCGGAAGAAAATTGATTGGCGCCCGAACCGTAAATCATTTTATATTGCGATTTGAGCGAGGCCTGAATTTCAAACGAGCGGTAGGCGGAAACGACTTGGAGCGTCACTTCCTCATCGGCCGCTGCTTCCAGCAAGCGATTGAGTTTGGAGCGGACGCGGCTCAAAATCTGCTGCGGCTTCTTCGGGTCAAAAAGATATTTTTCGGCCACTTCGCTCAAACCGGCCGGCCGGTAGTTCTCGTTCAGAAAATAAACCTTGGAATATTTTTTGAGCAGTTCGGGGTCAATCTTTTTCAACTTTTCCAGCTGGCCGACCGTCTCACTGATTTCACCGACTTGGTCGGCCAGTTCGTCGTTGCGCGTCTTTTCGCCATCCAGTTTGGCCTGCAAATCAGCCGCCAGTTTTTTTGTCCGAACGAGCTCTTGCTCGGTCTCGGCGAGCTTCCGGGTCAGAATCAACTCACGCGCCAGCGCCTGCCGGTAGAACCCAATCGCTCGCGAAGCGCCATAAGTTACCCCGGCCAAAAGGGCCAAAATTAAAACCCAAACCGCAACTTTGGGCAACCGATAACCGAAAAAATTGTTCACCCGCCCATTGTAGCACGCGGTGCGATAAAAAAAGAAAGCCCCGAACGAAGGTTCGTCCGGGGCGAGTGCAAACTATCTGCAAAACACGGGTCAGGGTCAGGAAACCCTACCGCCAGTCGTCTGATGCGGCGTGTTGCCGTTGGCGTTCGCCAACTTCATCACGCCCTCCAGAACCGTACCACTGAGCATGTTGCTGACGATTTCGGCGATACTCCCACCACCGAGAATCGAAAGTGGGGCCATGCTCTGGCAGGCCTTGCCGGCCAGATCCTTGTCAGCGAAGGACTGGAGCGCCGAAACCACCTCGGGTCCGAACGCCTTGGCCTTCTCGACCACCGCCCTCACTTCGGTATCGAGCTTTTCGAGCTCGAGCTTCTGTGACTGCGCGGCGATCGCGTTTTCCTGGTCGGCCTCGGCCTTGCTCATAGCGAGCCGGCCTTCGGCCACCTTGGCCTCCTGCTGCTGCGCGGCGAATTCCGCCGTCAGCTGATCTTCGCGGGCTTTGGCCTTTCTGCCAATTTCGGCCAGTTCCAGCTTGAGCGCTTCGGCAACCCGCTGTTGGCTGAGCTGCAGTTCGTGCAGCTCGGTCTCGGATTTGGAAGCGTTCCGTTGACGCTGGATTTCGTCGCTTGCCAAATCCAGCTTGAGTCGCTCATTGGACTTTTCCTGAGCGAGCCGGAGACCATGCAACGCCGTCGTGGCTTCGGCTTCGGCCCGCTTGCGCGCGACTTCTTCAAGTCTCTGGATCTTGTCCAGATCGCGCTCGGCCCTCGCCACCTCCAGAGCCTGTTGCACGGACTGGTGTTGAGCATCAACCAGAAGGCTGGCGATTCGCCCATCACCGATCGTGACGTCAAGCACCTCAACATCGTAGACGCGCATGCCGTTCTCATCGAACAGCCGCCCAGCTCGAGATTTGGTACCCTCTCCTTCGCCCGTGCCGGAAGTGCCGAGCACCGTATCGCGGATAATCGAGATGGCGTTGCGGTTGAATTCCTCGATGCCGTGTTGTTTGACGGCATTCCGGATCATCGAGCGTAAATGCTCGACAAGCAGCTTGACGTAGTTATCCACGTCGAACCACTTTTGCGCCTCGCCCTCGAAATTGACCCGGTAGGACAGCGTGACGCTGACCTGAACCAGGTCTTCGGTCTCGGCGTCAACCCGGTCTGACACCTTGTTGTTCAGAACCCGCAGATAGACGGTGTGCATCGGCTTCGTGTCCGATTTCGGAGTGCCAGTGGACATTTCGAGAACCTCGAGCGTCTCATTGTACTCCAGCAGAACGGTCGCCGAACCGATCACCACTCGACGGTCGCCGGTCTTGCTGACGACTTGGACGGCATAGCCGGTCCAAACATTGATCGCCACCGCACCCTCGTACTTTGTATCGAGGGTAATGGTGCGAGGCGGAGTAAAATCCTCCCGCCGCTCAAGTGCCGGACCGCCGAAACTCTTTTGGGCAGTCTCGGCTCGGGACCGGATCACTGATCGGTATTGAGATGACGCACCCAAACCAAGGTCCGTGAGAGCTTCGCGCTCAGTCACGAACTGCTCCGTCTGAACCCGCGTCAAAGACGCCAGCTTGGCGTTGTAGTCGAGAGCCTCACGGTTGCCCGGGAACCAGAGTTCAACCGTCTTCGGATCAATGACGCGCCGGACCAGTACCTGGTGCCGAGGATCCGACAGAAACATCTGCGGACCCTTCACCAGATTGATTTGGCCCGTCCGTTTATCAAGCACATAGCGCGCATCTCCTTCGGGGACCGCCACGGCAAAGTGGATTTCCTCATCGCCGTACTTGATGATGGAATGCTCCGGTCGCGGGAAATAAAGCTTCTGCTCCTTGCCCGTGATAAAGAGCTCCTCGCCAGCCTCGTGCTCGGTGCCGCCGTCGTCCTTGTAGGGGGCGATGACTTTGAGGTAGAGGCCCATGTTCTCGTTGAGTTCGATGGCGCGGAACTTCCGCGAGCCGTCGCGCTCGACGAAGGTCTCGGTTGGGGCTGGGAAGACCACGGCCGGACCGGTAACGTACCGGCTCTTGCCGCTCTCGTCCAGCAGAATGCAGTATTCGAGCTGCTCGAGAGTAACAGCCCCGCGAACGTACTTACCGTTCACGTCCGGCACCACCTCCACGCCAGTGGGCGGAATGTAGAACGACACCTTGGTGCCCTGAATGACGAGGAGTTGCCCCATCGTCAACTGCTGCGGAGCTTGAACAGACGGCACTGCCGCCTCTTCGGCGGAGCCTTCCGACTTCAGTTCACCGGACGCACTCGCCGCTGTTTGCGGTTTCATTACCGCCTTGCTCCAGTTCTCGGTGGCTGCCATGTCGTTGTAGACGCGCACGATTAGATACTCGTTCGAACGCAGACGATGGCCAGGAATGACCGTCGCCGTTTGCCCGGGCCACAGCGGGAAAGAAGTCGGACCAGGAATGTTAACTTTGCGTCCGATCTCCAGCTTCGAAGGCATGTTAGACCCCGTCTTGGGGTGACCCTCGGAGCCGACGGCCGGATTGCTGAGGACGATGTACGCACCCTCGTCGGCGGTCGGAAACACTTTGATCGCCTCAGCAAGTTCGCACCGAGCAAAAGTCCCGGTCTGAGGGTCAAAGACGACTGGCCGGTCGGTATTCGACAAGCTGGTCTTCTGCGGGCCCACATAAACCGTGATATTGCCCTTGGTTTCGTCCTGGATCATCGCGTACTCGGTTGGCCCGAGCACCAGATCCCTTTCACGACCCTGTTCTGCCATCGTTCTCTCCTTTCATGGTTAGAGATTGGCAAATTCCTAAAATATCACTCAACCGCAACGCTGCGGTTAGTTTTGTCTTTGCAGATGTCAAAGATCTGCGCCAGCTATACATCTACTCCCTCAGCCCTCGGCTGTCAAGGGTAGAAAAAAGAAAGGCCCCGCACAAATGCGCAGGGCCTGAAAAACACGGAAGGTGACAGGATGGTCAGTGACGGCTATCGAACAGTTTACCGACCACCGTCTCGGCAATACGGCCGACAATCTGCTCCGAAACGACTTCTTGAATCTTGTTTCGGAGTGGAGAATCGTCGTCTGACAGCATATCGCTGGCGACCTCTTCCACCAGCCGGTCAATCTTGCCGGTCCGGACCAGTCGCTCCACCGCGGCGTCAATCGCCGCCTGCAAGGACTTGCTCTCCATCACCGCGGCGTACAAGTTGTCGTTGGAGTCGCCTAAGTCAGCCTTCTCCACCATCTCCAAAACAAACTTGCCGATGGCCTGGTTCACCTCATCGCCGAGGCCGGCCAGAATGACCGCAATGCGGTCGGGAGTGAAAACCGCTCTGGCGATCTCGTTGAGAGTGTTTTCTTCGAGTTGGTCGGCATCCCATCCTTCGACCAACCCCTTGACCTTCTCGACAACCATTCGGTCAAGCTCGGACTTGACTTCTTTCCCCAAAACCTCAATCAACTTGTCCCCATCGTTCAAGCCGAAAGCGCCATCGATTGCCTCCTGGAAAGCTTCGTCGTCTGAATCGAGATTTTCCAAAATTCCTTTCACCGCCGCCTTCAGCGTTTCCACGACGGCCGGGTCGGTCGCCAGACCCTTGACCACCTCCTTGAAATCGATTCCCGCCAGAATGGCGTCTTCCTCGTCACTTCCCGACTCGATCTCCAAGTCAGTCAGGACCTTGGAGACCGCTTTGATCGCCGCCTCACGAACCGGCCCAGTTTCTGCCAGAAGCCCATTCGCCAATCCGGAGAAGCTGACATTTTGCGCCACGTCGTCCTCGACATCGTCGCGCTTGCCCACCCGCCGAATGATCTCGGCAACTCGGTCAATCACATCTTCCACCACGGCCATCGCAGGCCTCCTTTCGTGTCCAAACAACCATCTTTCCAAACCTTTCAAGGTCCGGATTTCCACTCCCACTACTAGCAAATTTAAATATGTTTGTCAATACGCCCCGCCCGGGCACGGTCGATGGCGGTTAAAAACTTTTTCCGGAGACGAACGCTCTTCGGCGTAATTTCCAAATACTCGCCGTCGCGAACCAATTCCAAACCGCGCTCAATATCCAAACGGTAAGCGGGCGGCAAGATAATGTGCTCGTCGGAACCGGAAGCGCGCATATTGGTTAATTGCTTGCCTTTGCACGGATTGACAGCCAAGTCGTCGCCCTTGGCGGTGTTGCCGATAATCATTCCCTCATAAACTTCCGTCGCCGGTTCAATATAAAGTTGGCCGCGCTCGCTCAAGTTCCAAAGAGCAAAGCCGAGGGCTTTGCCGGTAATCATGGAAACCATAGAGCCGGTCTCGAAGCGGTCAATCGGGCCGGCGTGGGGACGGAAACCGACGACGCGACTGGACATTAATCCCTCGCCGCGAGTGTCAATGGTAAAAGTTTGGCGATAGCCGAGCAAACCGCGAGTGGGAATTTCAAACACCAAACGGGTGGTGGCGCCGTGACTCCGCATCTCGGTCAAGACGCCGCGACGGCGGCCCAACTTCTCAATCACCGCGCCGCTGTAAGCCGAGGGCAAATCAATAATCAATTCCTCAAACGGCTCGTGGCCGTCTTTAATAATCACCTCCGGTTTGGAAACCTGGACTTCATAACCCTCGCGACGCATATTTTCCAAAAGGATGGCGATGTGTAATTCGCCGCGGCCGAAAACGGTAAAATAATCGTTGGCGGAAAAATCGATTTTCAAACCGACATTGGTTTCCAGCTCCCGCGTCAAGCGCTCGCGGATTTGCCGGCCGGTCACTCGCGTTCCCTCGCGGCCGGCGAAGGGCGAATCGTTAACCAAAAACTGGAGCGAGATGGTCGGTTCGTCAACGGTGATGGAAGGCAAAGGCGGCGTGGCCTCGTCGTCGGTGACCGTCTCGCCGATATAAATCTCGGGCAAACCGGCCAGAGTGATAATGTCACCCGCCGCCGCTTCGGTCGCCTCCACCCGCTTCTGGCCGTCAAAGGTGAAGAGTTTGCTAATTTTGCCGGTAAAAGTTTTACCTTCGCCGCCTTTGACCCAAACCGGCTGGCCGGTTTTAATCGTCCCGGCGTAAATTCGGGCGACGGCCAAGCGACCGAGAAAATTGTCATAACCGAGATTAAAAACTTGGGCCTGGAGCGACGCTTGGGCCGAGGCCTTAGTTTGGGCCGGTGGCACATATTTTAAAATCGCGTCCAGAAGCGGCGTCAAATCCCGCGACTCGTCGGTTAAAGATTTTTTCGCCCAACCGTCGCGGCCGACGGCGTAAAGAATCGGGAAATCAATCTGGGCGTCGTGAGCGCCGAGGGCCAAAAAAAGTTCCAACATTTGCTCGTGGACTCGCTCCGGCTCGGCCGCCGGCTTGTCAATTTTGTTGATGACCACGATGGGCCGCAAACCGAGTTCCAGCGACTTTTTGAGCACGAAAGAGGTCTGGGGCATCGGCCCCTCTTGGGCGTCCACAACCAAAAGAACGCTGTCCACCGAGCGCAAAACCCGTTCCACCTCCGAGCCAAAATCGGCGTGGCCGGGCGTATCGACGAGATTAATTTTAGTCCCGCGGTAAATAACCGAAGTATTTTTGGCGTAAATCGTAATTCCCCGCTCTTGTTCCAGGCGGTCAGAATCCATTGAACCCTCGCCGGCATGCCCGCATTGGGACATTATGGCGTCGGTCAAAGTGGTCTTCCCATGGTCGACATGGGCAATAATGGCGAGGTTACGAATTTCCATTGGCGCGGGACAAGATTACAGCAAAATCCCGCGCTTGTCAACTAGGAAAGATGTTTGGAAACGAGCTTGGTCATTTCAAACATATTGACCGTCGCCCGGCCGTCAAAGACCTTCTTCAAATTATCGTCGGCGTTGATGTTGCGCTTGTTGGTCGGGTCCTGAAGGTTGTTCTTCTTGATGTACTCCCAGAGTTTCTTGACCACTTCCGAACGCGGCATCGGCCCATTGCCGACAATCGCCGCCAAATCCCCACTCACTTGCATCGGCTTCATAAACGCGGAATTACCTTGTGCCATATTATTGTTGCTTATTCTTGTTAATTGCTAATCGTCGGCCTTCCCTCCACTATAGCAAACTTCCCGTCAAACGCCTAGCGACGGCCAGCCGAGCCAGAGACCGGCGAAGACGAGGAGGGCGAGAATCGCGAGCCAGGCGACGGTGGCGACCGCGAGCCAGACGGCCTCGCGACGAGCGTCGGCCATAAACCAAATCACCGGCCGGCCGAAAACGAGGAGACCCATCGTCGCCGCCGAAACGACGAAGACGAGGAGGAAGAGGGTGGGAGCGAGGAGGTGATTGTCCGGCTTGGAGCCGAAGCGTTCGCCGATTTGCAGGTTAAAGAGGACAACGAGCACAATGTAGCCACCGGCGGCCAGGGCGTGGAGCAGGCCGTACTTCAAAATCTGTTTTTCTCCTTTTCCCTCCATTCCCCCATTATAACGCCCGCCGAGGGCAAAATGAAACAACGCTGGCAGGTTAACCACCATAAACATCCTTACATTCTTGGATTTGTAAGGGTGATTTAAATGTGTTGGAACGATTTGAGAAAACTAACGAAAGTTTTTCCGTACGGCGAAAGGGTGTGCTCCACAAATTTACCGCGATACTTTTTGTTGACCAGCCCCGCCAAATGCAAACGCCGCGCGTGTTCACCCAAGGTTTTCTCGTTGCCGCCGATGGTTTCCACAATTTCTTCAAGAGTAATCACTTGACGCGCCGCGACCAAAAGCAAAATCTCAATCCGGTAATGATTGGCCATCCCCTTCAGATGTCGCTCCATCTGTTTGGCCGTTTTGATTTTCCCCATACCTCTATCATACAACAAACAAAACATCCTTACATTCTCGGGTTTGTAAGGATGATTTTGGTGTGATGCGGCGTGATTGGTGATATCGGGACGCAAAAACTTAAGTCATCGGTTGCCCGCCGTCGGATTCGTTGGGCCCGCGGCCGGCGCGTCGAAAAAGCACCGCCGACACGGCAAACAACGCGGCGAAAAAGGAGTTAACAACAAACACACCGATAACGCCCGCATTGCCCCAGCTGACTTCTGGCGAAATAATCAGGGCAATCACGGGAATTAATGCCTGAACAAATGCCGTCGCAAACAATGCGCGCGCCATTCCGCGCGGCTTGAAACGTGAAATAAGAGAGCCGATGAGTAGGACAGCCGGTACTGCCCAATACATCAAGTTGACGGGTTGGTTCTCACTTCCGATGATGCCGACAGCGCCACTGACCCAGCCAAGGAGGAGCGCCCCCGCCAGTCCAACGCTAAAAGCGATGCGGTACGTTCTGGCGCGCGTCTTGAGCCACAGCCACAATTCGTAGAAACCGCCGGCGGCCAAGAGGATGACGCCATAGGCAACGGCTTCATTCCACTGCACTTCATTGGCAAAAGAGGGGAACTGCATCACTATGGTTAATTGCAAAACTGTCGCAAACGAAACCCAGAGCAAATATGGAAGGTTGGCATAGACGACCCAGCGGAATTCAGGCCTTGCCTTCCAAATAGCATAAAGCGCCCAAATGAGCGTGCCGAAAACCAGCAAGATATCAATCGCTGCCAAAAGATTATTTTTCAAACCAAATTGCAGGGGCGTGAAAGCGAAGTTGAAAATAAGATTGAGCGCGAAAGGCAAAGCGACAATCCACGGAATTTGCTTGGTGAATGTTTTATAAAATACGATACCAAAAGAAACCGCGATAATCGCGTACAAAGCCGTCCACACCGGCCCAAAAAGCCAAGCGGGCGGTGACCATGTGGGTTTCTCAAGTTGTGAATACCAGTTGTAGGTGTTCATATTGTTTTAATCAATTACCCCACTCCGCCACTCACTATTGTTTGCCGTGAACTTAATAAGTCGTATTTTCGTTTATAACGCCGGTCTTGATTAGGTTCTCTATGTTGGCCGAGTGGTCTTGAAAAGCACTTATTCTGTCATTCAAAAAATCAATCAAGTTCAACTCTATCGGCATCAACCCAACCGAAGCATTGTTGGTTAGTAAGTGGCGCCGTCTGTATTCCCGCCTCTAAAATATCGTCCCAAAAGTATTTAGTGTTTTCTTTTCTACAGTCAGATAATCCGGGCACTAATTCTCCAGAAAACGCTACGCGTTGACCAATATCGTATTTATGCGGGTAGGTCGTAACCTCATCGGCGTTCACGGGCGGAACCCCTTCACTTTCCGGCCCCTCAATAACCCACCCGCGAAGCGTCGCTTTTTCGTCATCACCAAGAACCACATATCGGGCATAAGTCCTGTATCCGATAATCGTTCCCTCGGCGTTAATGTTTTTTGGTTCATTTGCGAGCATTTCTTCCGTCTCTTCCCCCGCTTCGCTATATTCCAAATCTTCGGTCGGGGCAGTTTTTGCTGTCCAAAGATAATAGCCGATGCCGATAATCACCAGACCAACGCCAGCCAACAAGAGTTTATTTTTCATAGGTTGAATTATAGCCCATTAATCCGGTACGCAACCAGCCCCCTGTCCGACTCGGCTCCGAACGCTGAACGAAATCCGGCCCGTCCGTCCTCGCTTCTTGTTCTGAGCAAAGTCGAAGGGTTCCGCCGCCGCCGAATTCTTGCCCTGCCATAGCCCTGGCGAAGGCGGGTCGTGCCAGTTGAAAACTGGCGCGCCGCTTAAATTTCTATCGATTTCCTTTTGCTCGATTATGTGTCTTACATAACATCTCACAGTTTTTAGCTGAAGTCGCACCACCTTTAATCCAGGCTGATACATGGTCTGCTTCCATTTCGTCAAAACTCCAAATCTTACTCTTGTTTGCATCATGTCCTATGGCGCAATGCGGACAATTTGATTTCTCTTTAGCTCCCGCCTTACTTGTTTGTTTCGCGAAAACAGATCGCTTGGTCGCGTTGTCAAACACACGCACATTCAACAATTTCGTATCAACTGAATCACCGAGAATGTACTCAAAAATGCCTTTCTTGTCTGTGACATATGGGTCACCATAGAGCCTTTGTGCCTCGGCCGATACTTTGGCTGGGCTATATGCCTTTGTGTGATACTTCTCGTATAATCGCCCCCACTCAAGCCCGCACATCTCACTTTCTACATCGGTAAATACGCTTGATATCCAATCAATCACATTGTTAAAATATTCTTTTAACTCATTAATATTTTTGTCGTTGCGATGGCTACTCATGTAATCATCAATATTCCCCTTACTCACCCAGTCTAACGCTCTCTCAAAAAATGCCTGTCGGTCTGCGCTACCCTTTATGTACGCGCTCCATTTTTGAATATTGGCATTTTGGCTGTTGCTGAACTCCTCTTTGCCTAGCGTAACGAATGGTCCGGAATAGATAGCATTTAACAATTCTTGGGGAACGAGCGGAACTCCAGCAATGTTGATCGTTTTAAACCACTCTTTTATCTGGCTTTCTGTCCCTTCGCATTCATAAATTAGCAGTTTTGTTTCCAATATCTTGACTTTCTTGTCTTCTGCCATAGTGCCAAAATATTGCATCCCATTTTCATCTTTAATTGCAAATTTGTCCGTCACAAAACGTCCAACACTGGTAATGCGCTGTTGTCCGTCTAAAACTTCTAGGTTATCATCAGAAACTTTATTGAAATAAATCAGTCCTATTGGGTAACCTTTTAGTATCGATTCAATAACCGCCATCTCTCTTTTTCCACCATCTTGGGCATAGATATAGTTACGCTGATACTCCGGCTGAATAGTGAGCTTGCCAGACAAACCAAACAGCCCCTTGCCTTCAAGTTTGCTATAGACGAACCCTTCGCAAATATCTTTGACGGTGATATTGGTTTTTAAAGTTGTTTTCATATTATTTTTGAAAAGTTAGTGTGTAGTGGCATAATTATGACTTAATTTTAGAAGCAGGTACTTTGTTATCTTTGCGAGCATCAACCGAAATAAAATTTTGATCATTCTCTAGGTTGTGTTTTTTTAATATCTTTTGCAGTTTCTTTTGTTCTTCAAAGGTGAAAAAGATAATGACCCAAATACCTTTCTTTGTGGCATTTACTTCCTTGTACTTTTCGAGCTGGTTCAATATATTATCCTCTAAACTTTTACTCTTTGCCAGCTTAAATTCAACAAGGGTCTTATCTTTTTTCCCTTGCGAAGCAGCGAAATCAGGTTTACCGAGCCCATTGCTCGGGTCTCTATTTATATCACTACGGGAACCATACCAAACAAACCAAAACATTCTTTGTATCCAATCTTCATTGACTGGCTTGTCTTCAACGTACAAATTTAAATAGTTATCATGAAGTTCAACACACTCCTTAAAATACTTTGCCCGAGCTAATGCTTCGTCATAGGAAGTGGGGACACTAAGATTGGCATTAATGCTCTCGGTAAATTTTGTGAATTGATTTTCATGAAATTTCTCGGTAGCTAAAACGAGCTCGTGACTAATTTTCTCTGCCCTATCACCTTTTTGCTCTTTTATTTTTATATAAACATCAATGACTTGTCGGAACTCACGAATAGTATCCAAAATAGCTTTCTTCCTTGTCTCCTGCGTTTGATAACCTTCCGGTTTTTTAGTTTTTTTATTTATCCTTGTCTTTTCGTACTCCTTTAATTTTTGGTTAAAGTAAGTGGAAAGTTGCTGACGGAGAACATCATTTGGAATAGCATCCGGTATTTCTGAAAAATCTTTAACAAGGTCATCCCTGTTAATCCATATATTGTCCTTGGTCAGCAGATCTTTGGGCGTCAACAGTACATATTCGCCATTAAAAGCAGGCAATGTATATTTTTTTGGTTTCCAAACATGGGCCTCAAAATCAAACTCAGCGCGTTTTATTATGAACTCTTTAGTTTTTCCTCTTTCAATATATTTCTTTGCGAACTTCTCAGTTTGAGTCGCCAAATAATCAAAAGTTAGATTTGTGGTAAAATCGCTAATCGTGTCTTTGCCAACATGATCGGTAATGAGTGTAAGTTTTTCGAGGTGCTGTGTCTTTTTCCCTGACCCAAAATCATTAAATAATTCAACAAAATTACTATTCAATGCGTTAGCAAACTTTCTACCAAGACCATGCCCATGATTGCCGATAAAAGAAAAACCGAACCAATTTTGTTGGACTTCTGGAAATTTGTAATATGAGTTTATTACTCTCGCTGGAAGTGTTTGCCCACCATAAGACAGCGAGTTATCTTTTAAAAAAACAAGGTAACGAATAATAAAATTGTGTAGTTCCTGGTACTTTTTCTTTTTGCTGTAAAAAAGATGGAAAGGGTCAATAAATAGCGGTAAGTCAGCAACCAAAGAAATGTTGAATAGCCCTGCATAATCAAGGTCTTTCTTTTTAACGCCAAAATATTGGTTAAACTTTAATTTTCTCATTTTTTCTTATGCCTTATAAAAACTCGCTTAAAAGTTTCCTTGCCATTGATATGTGAACCACGACCATAAACACCTTTCAAGTCTTGGCCCACACCCCGATTTGATCCGACTAGCTCAAATTGATCTGGATTATATTTATCTAAAAAACTGACTGGGACACCTATCACGCCATCGTAATCGCTTGGGACGGCATCAGTAAATGGCACTTCAATGGCATCGTAGTTATCATACTTATCATAAGATTTTTTGCCTTTAATCTCCTTGTGCTTGCTGTATTTCAAATTTTCTTCCATTGTCATAAGCGGCAACCTCTGGTGGCGACGCCCATGGTCAAGATTAGTGAACCAACAAGAATTTCCGAGCCTTGTATAATTGCCAACATAGCCGAGTCGAGCTGCCTTTTGCCTATCACTCTCTGCAATCTCCGCACCATTTGGTACGGCAAAAACCATATCACTTCCGTTCCCAGTCGCTCCAAGCCACAACTTGTTTGCTTTTATCAACGGAAATACTTCTACATATATAATTGCATGAAGATTGCCAATGATGACAAACTTTTTATTGTAATCAAAAAGTTGCTTCACATATTCGCGAAACAGACTGAACGGTGGATTTGTTACTACGATGTCGGATTGCTCCAGCAATTTTATGCACTCAGGACTTCTAAAATCGCCGTCCTTCTCAAGCGGCATCCATTCATTGTGTTTGTTTGCTTTTAATTGTTTGGCAACATCCTTCAAGTTGAGCTCGCCGTCGCCATCTATGTCACGCACTTCATTGATAATGAACTTGTTGGCGGTGACCTTCGGACGGCCTTTTACCGGCGCGAGAGTCTTGTCATCGCCGAACAATCCTAGTTGCGTGTTCGCTACAGGTGATGGCTTGTAACTGGTGGTGATAAGCTGTTTCAATCCAAGCTTGTTGAAATTGAGCACGAAGTAGCGAAAGAAATTGCTCTCAAACGGATCGTCGCAGTTGCAATACACCACCTTGCCGCGAAATACATCGGGGTTGTATTCCAAATACGCCTCAATTTCTTTTTCGATGTCGCCGTACTGGGTATAAAACTCATCGTTCTTTGCCCTTTTTGCGTTTGTAAGGTTTTTGTTTGCCATAGTATTTATTTAAATAATTCCGCCGTCGACACGCCGAGGGCTTTCATTCGACTCCGCTCATGATAAATGGCTATTTTTTTCTAATGTGTCCACGTGTAGAATTGGGACTACTCCCATGGGCCTCACTCTACCACTTTCCTTTGATTTTGAAAACTGCGCCCGGAACGATTCGGTGGCGCTTGAGATTAGATGAATAGCCAATGTAGAGTTTGTGATCTTTCAAACTCTGGAGGATATAAGTGTAGAACATTATTTAATTTTAGCATGGGATTATTGGGCCATAAACCACGTTGGGTTTATGGCCGTGAACCCCACGTGGTTCACGGCTCCGCGACCAGGGCTCGAACCTGGGACATCCTCGTTAACAGCGAGGCGCTCTACCAACTGAGCTACCGCGGAATATTATCACTTCCTCCGCGGTGACCACTGAGCTCCGACGCTCCGAATTTCATCTCGGAGGTCGGGGCCCCGACTGAAACGTCGGGGCTACCGCGGAATATCTTTTCAAACAATACTTCAGGTCCGGAGTCAGTTTAACGGAAAAACCGCCGATTGACAATCGCCACGTGCCTAGACCCTGTTTTGATTTTGTGATTAAATCACTCCATGGTCACCAACCTAGCCAAAGACAACTTGGAAAAAGATCGGAACGTTCAAGGCAAGGAATGGCTGGCAACTTACAGAAATTACTTTTCCGACAAAGAGAACATCCGCTCTTTTATCGAGGCTCTCAAACCTCACTCGCCGGGTGGTGAGTTGGATATTTTGTATGTAGCCTCGGCGTCCGGTCTCTTGGGGGAACGACTGATTGACGCTTTGGGGAAAGGAAAGCTCACCCTGGTTGACATTTCGTCAAAACACTTAAGGGAAAACAAAAATCCGATGACGAAAAAAATCTGCGCCGACTTATTAGAGATGGATCTGGGCAAAAAATTTGACTTGGTGATGATGAGAAGTTCTTTGGATTATTTTCCCTCGATGGCCTTACAAATCCAAGTGCTGAAGGTGATTAGGGACCACCTGAAACCTGAGGGTCTCTTCGTAAATCAGCCAGCTTATCTCGGCTCGATTGAGGAAAGAAAAACGATGAGCAATCTCTACAACTCGTTAAACAAAGTGGGTAATCGCTTTTTCCAATCAACTGATTTGAGTGAAATCTACGCCGCGGCTGGATTCACCAAACCAGAAAAAATCGGCGAGGGGAAAGTGATGAATTTAACGGAGCAAGATCATATCAAACGCTACGAGTTCTCCGATGATGATGTAAAAACGATACAGGGATTGATAAAAGGGGGGATGAAGTCCGCTCGTGTGACCAAAACTGGTTACAATCTGCGATTTGAATTCCCCATTTTCCTGAGCCGGCCGATTTAAACTCGTTTGCGAAACATCGAACAGAGTTATGCTAAAATAGGGAAATCGAAAGGTCGAAGAAAAAATAATCGGGGAAAATATGAATCAAGTAAAAGTTCATAAAATCGGATTGGTAATCGGCGGTTTGCTGGCCATTTGGCACGCGGTTTGGGCCCTGATGGTTTTCCTTAATATCGCCAAGCCGTTCCTGGATTGGATTTTCGGGCTGCATTTTCTCGGCTTCGAATATACTGTCAATCCTTTCTCTTTTGGCCGGGCAATTTTGCTGATTGTCGTCACCGGAGTAATCGGCTACTTGGTTGGCGTGGTGCTCGGCTGGCTTTGGAATTTAATTCACCGCGCGGCCCACAATCAATAGAGAAAAAGCCAACCGCCCGTTGACAATCTTGGGTGGGGCGCTATGATGGTACCGGATTTCGGAGGTCTTTTTGTTGTTTTTATGTCTTTTCTTCGCTTGTCAGTCAAAGGAGGACTTATGACCATAGCGGAAGCGAAGGTGGTTGAATTGTGGCCCGGTGGTTTCCGATGTCGGATTTTGGACGGAACATACAGCGGAAGGATTTTCCTCTGTTACTCCGAGGACAAAAAGGAGGCGGAGTTGGGAAAAGACGGGAGGTATTCTTTCCGCGAGTTGCGCGGCAAACTACCTCAGGACCCAGAGCGAGACGAAATAATCCTGCTCGAACTGCCACCCTACTGCAACCCCAAAGATGATTTTGAGGGCGGCGGCTTCGGTCGGTTATTTTGGGCAAACAAACCGTTACTGACAGAAAGAAGGGGGCGGGGTGGAGTCCATAAACCAGCTTATGTCCGGGGGAGTACTCCCCCACGACTGATGACTCGTTCAGCTCGATACTAACGCGAGCGACAGTTTCTCTCCGAAATCCGGCTCCTCGAACCGCGCGGTCCGAGGAGCTCTTTTTGAAAATTTGAAAAATGGAAAAACTAAACGAACTGATAAAAATTTTGCGCACCAATGGCGTGGCGGTAATTCCCACCGACACGATTTATGGTTTGGTCGGTTCGGCCTTGGCGCCGGAAGCGGCGGCCCGGCTCCGGCGATTGAAAAAGCGCTCGCCGGAAAAATCTTTTATCGTCCTCATTGCCGATTGGTCCGACTTGGTCAAACTCGGCGTGACGGCGGACGAAGCGACGCAACGACTGGCGGAAAAACTTTGGCGCGAAGAACCGACGAGTATCATTTTCCCGCGAAAAAACGGCGAGACCGTCGCTCTCCGACTCCCCCACCGAGCGCCCGAGTTGCGAGAACTTTTGCGCCAGACCGGGCCGCTCGCGGCACCGAGCGCCAATCCGGAAGGCGCGCCGCCGGCCGCGACGATTGCCGAGGGCCGCGCCTGTTTCGGCGACGAGGTGGATTATTATCTTGACGGCGACGCCGCCGGTTGGCGGATGACCGGCTCGCCCTCGCGCTTAGTTGCGCTGGAAATTGAACAAGCCCGCCCGAACGACTGGCGTCGTTCAGTCGGGCAGGTTATAATCAAGCGACATGGAAACGGAAAACAAAAGTAACCACGCGGTGCCATTGGCGATTCTTTTGGCTGGCGTGTTGATTGCCGGCGCGCTCTATTTGCGACCCGCCAGCGCGCCAATTCCGACGGCGCCCTCGGGTCAAGCCGCCGCCGTGGGCGTCGCTTTGGCCAAACTCTCGCCAATCGACGCCGGTGAACATCAGCGCGGACCGGCCGAGGCGGCGCTCAAAATTGTGGAGTTTTCCGATTTGGAGTGTCCGTTCTGCAAGGCATTCCAGCGAGCGATGCAAAAATTGATCGCCAAGTATCCCGACGATGTCGCCTGGATTTATCGCCACTTCCCGCTTGATGAACTCCATTCCAAAGCCCGGGCGGAAGCGGTGGCCGCCGAGTGCGTCGCTCAACTGGCAGACGAAGATTTGTTCTGGCAATTCGTGGACAAAATTTTTGAAGTAACGCCTTCCAACAACGGACTGGATCCGGCCCTTCTGCCCCAGTTGGCCGAGGAATTGGGTCTCGACCGCGCCGAGTTTGAAAAATGTTTGTCGAGCGAGCCGCCGAAGGCGGCGGTGAATGCCGATTACGAAGACGGCGTCGCGATTCGGGTGGACGGCACACCCTTCGTTGTGGCCATCGGCCCCGAGGATAAAAAAGTTCTCGTTTTTCGCGAGGCGACGCCGAGCGACTGGGACGAGTCGCTTAAAACCATTCTCGACGAGCTTGAGCAACTTTACCAAGCCGAAATCCAAATCCTCCGCGCCGGCAACTAAAAATCTTGAACTCAGTAAAAACCAAATAATCAATCTAATAACAACTCAACGGTCGTTAACTTGTTGTTAGTTTTTGCGGCAAAAAAACCTCCCCGTGCGCTCGGAGAGGTTAGACCGGAACCGAAAGCCATAATGCCCCTTGAGAACCCTACGGTCGCGCCGATTTATCGGGGGTTTTGGCCATCTGTCATTGCGCAAACGACAGACCTAGACCCCGCTTGTTCTGACGCCGTTTTGGTTCCTGTGGCAAATAAGCACCTGTCCCGTATCTGTCAAATAGGGTAGCAAATCGGTGTTGGTTTGTCAATACCCCAGCAGTTTTTTGGCTTTACTGTGCTGGCGGATTTTCTCGTGGGCTTTGGCTTCGATTTGGCGAATGCGCTCGCGGGTAACGCCGAACTCGCGGCCGACTTCCTCCAGCGTCCGCATCACGCCGTCGGTCAAACCGTGGCGCATCTCCAAAATCCGCCGCTCTTTGGGCGAGAGGTCGGCCAAAATTTCCTGAATCTGGTCGTGGAGAATCCGCCGCGAGCTGTCCTTGTCGGGCGTGGAAAGTTTTTGGTCGGGAATAAATTCGCCCAGCGTCGTCTTTTCCTCATCGCTGTTGGTCGGCTTGTCCAAGGAAGTGGTGCTTTGGTCAATCTTTTCAATAATGTAAATTTTCTCCACCTCCACGCCCATCTCGGTGGCGATTTCGCCCGGTAGGGGCTCGCGGCCGAGGTCTTGGGTCAATCGCCGGAAGACCTGCTTGTACTTGGCAATCGTTTCCACCATATGGACGGGAATCCGAATCGTCCGCGATTGATCGGCGAGCGCCCGCGTGACCGCTTGACGAATCCACCAAGTGGCGTAGGTGGAAAATTTGTAACCGCGCGTCCAGTCAAATTTTTCCACCGCTTTGAAGAGGCCGAGATTCCCCTCTTGAATCAAATCAAGCAAGGTCAAATCGGTGGAACGGCCGATGTAGCGCTTGGCGATGGAAACGACGAGTCGGAGATTGGCGTTAGCCAACGCCTTTTTGGCCTCCTCGTCGCCTTGGATAATCCGCCGCGCCAACTCGCGCTCGTCGGCGGCGGCAATCAATTTGTGCTTGCCGATTTCTTTCAGATACATTTGGACGGAATCCAAACTGCCGCCGGCCGGCGCGCCGGCGCTTCGCGCCCGCTCCAAAAGTTCTTCCTCGCTGGCGCTTTCCAAGAGACCGCCTTCTTCCAAAACATCCACCGCCGCCAGCTCAAAGCGATCGTAGAGATTATTCAGCAAGGACAAATTGGTCTCGATATTCGGGAATTCGTGGAGCAATTCGGAATAAGTGATGAAGCCGCGCTGGCGGCCTTTAGTCAAGAGCCGCTCGATTTTTTGCTCGGTCAATTCGGTTTTTCCGCCTCGGGATTTTTTGACCGACTTCGTCGGCTTCGTTTTCCGACTCGGCTTTTTGGTTTTAACTTTAGTTTTGGTTTTCTTTTTCATTTTTTTAAATCATTAAACGCCCGCGAGAGTTCGCGGCAACGCAAGCGCTCGCGCTCGGCCGCCGGCTCGTCACCGGCGCGCTCGGCTTCGCCGAGCGCTTGCATCGCCGACTGGAGCTCGGCGCGCAAACCCTCGCGGCGCCACTCCAGTTCCAAAAGTTCATACTCCGACCAAAGCCGCTCCGGCGGCGTCGCCTGATAAACCGTCTCGGCGGCCAAAATCAGGTTGTCCCGCCGTTCTTCCAATTTGACGAGCGCCGCCGCGAGCGCCGCCGCCGGTTCCCACTTCTGCCACCAGACGAGACCGGCCAGACGGTCCAGCAAACGGTCGGCGCGAGTCGGGGCGACCCCGACGTCCGCCATCGGCGGAGTCGGGGCGCCATCCCGCCGCGGCGGCGGGATGGCGTTCAAATCGGCCCGAATCACCTCTTCCGGCAAACCGGTCAGAGCGCTGATTTTGCCGATAAAGTGGGCCTGGTCAATCCGCTCCGTCAAGCGCGCGACATAAGGATAAACTTCCGCCTTAATCGCGTGGGCGCGGCGGCGGCGGTCGGACTCGCGAGCGCTCACCACCGCGAGCAGAAAGTCAATCACGTGCTTGGCCTCGCCGACCGCCTTCTGCCAAACGGCCGGCTCACGCCGGCAAACGCTGGCCGGGTCTTCGCCGGTCGGCAGGAGGGCCACCCGGACCTCCAAACCCAACGCCAAAGCCATTTCAATCGCCCGCGCCGCGGCTCGCCAACCGGCGCCGTCGCTATCAAAAGCGAAAATCAAATTTTTGGTCAACCGACTCAAAGCCAGCAAATGTTCCTCGGTCAAGGCCGTGCCGGAAACGGCCACTGCCTGGCCGACGCCGGATTGGTGCGAAAGAATTAAATCCAACTGACCCTCTACCAGCACCGCGGCGTCGTTTTGGCGAATCGGCAGTTTGGCCCGATGGAGACCGTAAAGCAATTTACTTTTGTGATAAACGGCGGTCTCGGGCGAGTTGACATACTTGCCGACATTTTCCGGCGCTTCACCGAAAACCCGACCGGAAAATCCGACCACCCGACCGGCGCTGTCAAAGAGCGGGAAAATGATTCGGCCCCGGAAACGATCGTACCAACCGCCCTCGCGCTGTTCACCGGTCCGAGCCGTCACCCGAATCGCGAGTCCAGCCCGCTCCAAATCCTCGGGCGTCCAACCCTGCTCGCGGAGATGACCGAAGAGGCCGCGCCACTCCGGCGGCGCCCAACCGAGCGCGAATTGTTTAATCGTTTCTTCGGTCAAACCGCGTTCGGCGAGATAAGCGAGCACCGCCCCGGCCCGAGTCAGTTGCGCTTCGTAATAACGCGCCGCCGCCGCCAAGACCTGATAAATCCGATCCAGCGTCGGGTCGCGTTGAAAGTTGTCGCGCTCCAACTTGAAGCCAGACCGCTCGGCCAAAATCTTGAGGGCGCCCAAAAAATCCAACCCTTCAATTTCTTCCACAAAGCTAATCAAATCGCCGCCTTTTTGACAACCGAAGCAATGGTAAGATTGGCGGGCGGGCGAGACGAAGAAGGAGGGTGTTCGTTCTTGATGGAAGGGGCAACGGGCTTTCCAGTTGATGCCAGCTTTCTCCAATTTGAGATAACTGCCGACCAAGTCAACGATATTCAGTTTGGCCTTGATTTGTTCAACGGCGTTTGACGACATTGATTAAGCGGCGGCGGACTCGGCCGACGGCGCCGGCTCGCGGTTATAGTCGGGCCGGAGACCGGTGCCGGCCGGAATCAGACGACCGACAATCACATTCTCTTTCAAACTGTCCAACTTGTCCAAACCGCCGCGGACGGCGGTCCGAATCAAAACCTTGGTGGATTGAGCGAAGGAGACGGCCGAAATGAAGTTCTCGGTCGCGAGCGAAACCTCGGAAATGCCGAGGAGAACCACTTCCCCGGTCGCCTCAACGCCGCCCGCCTCTCGGGCGAGGCGATTGGCCTCCCAGAAAGCCCGGTATTCCACCACCTCGCCCGGATCAAATGGCGTATCGCCTGACTGTTTAATCCGGCGGCGCGAGAACATCTGGCGGATAATCACCTCAATGTGTTTGCGGGAAATGGAAGCGCCCTGCAGTTCGTAAATCCGATTGATTTCGTTGATGATGTATTCTTCGGTGGCGTCGCGGCCGGCGAAGCGGAAAAGTTCTTGAAGATCGGCCGGGCCGTCGGTCAGGAATTGACCGACGGTAACTGAATCGCCGGCTTTGACCAATGGCTCGCGAATCAGCGGCGCCTGATATTCCACCGTCTGGCCGGCGCCGCTCCCGCCTTTTTTCTTGCCGCTCTTTTGGCCGGCATCGGCGAGAATCGTAATCGTCACTTCTTTGTTATCCGCTTTGACTTCGCTGACCACGCCGTCGACTTGGGAAATCAGGGCCGGATTTTTGGGATTGCGTCGTTCAAAAATTTCTTCCACCCGCGGCAAACCGCCGACGATGTCGCCGCCAACATCCACGCCGCCGGAGTGCTTGGTTCGCATCGTTAACTGGGTGCCGGGCTCGCCGATCGCTTGAGCGGCGACAATGCCGACCGGCTCACCGAGCGCCACCAACTCGCCGCGGCCGAGATCCTTGCCGTAACATTGCTGACAAACGCCGCGGACCGTCCGGCAAGTCAGGAGTGAGCGAATCCAGGCCTCTTTGATTCCCAGTTGTTCGATTTTTTGCGCCTCCTCGCCGTTGACCAAGTGGCCGCGGCGGAAAAGGGTTTTGCCGTCTGGACCCTTCAAATCGCGAGCCAAAACCCGACTCCGAACGAGGGCGGCGAGGCCACGGTCAAAGCCGGTGCTCTGCTCGGCGCTGACGCGCTTGCCTTCTTTGTCGCCGCAATCGAGCTCGGTAATCACCACATCCTCGGCGACATAAACCAGACGCCGCGTCAGGTAACCGGCCTTGGCAGTGTTGAGCGCCGTGTCGGTCAAGGTTTTGCGCGAGCCGTGGGTGG
>Ga0209541_10003782_pt1 | contig 27468 bp, 31 predicted proteins | sample RifCSPlowO2_01_FD_184027 | JGI IMG/M metagenome (GOLD analysis project Ga0209541, IMG submission 184027) | Groundwater microbial communities from Rifle, Colorado - Rifle CSP2_plank lowO2_0.1 (SPAdes) (version 2) | ecosystem: Environmental > Aquatic > Deep subsurface > Groundwater | place... | reverse complement strand
GATGCCGCACTAAAGCTTGAACAGGGAATTATCCCCATTGACGCCAAGTTTCCGATGGAAAATTTCCGCAAGATGGCCAAAGCGAATGATGAAAAAGAAAAAAATGAGCACCGCAAAGCATTTATTAACGATGTTAAAAAGCATATTGATGCTATTTCTACTAAATATATTAGACCTGCCGAGGGTACATTGGATTTTGCTCTGATGTATATCCCTGCCGAACCTGTCTACTACGAAATCTTAACCAATAATCCCGAAATTGATGATTATGCGTATCGAAAGAGAGTTCGACCTGTATCACCGAATACTCTTTATGCCTATCTTCGAGCAATAATCATGAGTCTTGAGGGTTCCAAAATTGAAAAACAAGCTGGTCAAATTCTGGCCGCCCTTCGCGAAATCGGAGACGAGACCAATAAGTTCGGTGATTCTCTTTCAACACTTACTCGCCACGTCAAAAACGCCGCCGCCTCGTCAGACGAAGTCAACTCCCGCTTCGCCCGGCTTTCATCACGCATTTCGACGGTGCAAAATATCGAGGGAGGTAAAACTCCCAAGGTACTTAAAACCAAATGACCTCCTGAAGTTCACTACATTCTCAACTTGCACTTATGTTAAAATAGCAGCTTGTTAACTGTGTATTCAGCTTATTAATCTATGATCGCTGAAAGAATCGAATTTCAAGAGAGAGAATTATCAGATACCCAGCTTTTGAACAAATGGCCACAAGAATTTGATGCTTTAAATACTCGACTGCAATTAGTCTCGGCAGTGAGCGAGCTTGTTGATGTTCTTCGCTCAGCCAATCTCAGGCGAGGCGAGAGTTGAAGAAGAGTCCACCTCAATGAGATCCAATTTAAAGTCTGGGAAGAAAAGTGGCATCAGTTAAAGTATCAAACATTGTTCAAGGCCCTTGAATGGAGAAAGGCTGGTAATCCTAACATTTTGGTTGGTTATTTCCTTTCTCGAAGAAGACAGGACGTTCAACACGGAATGGATGAAAAAATCACCTTTAAATTTATCTTAGGAGGGAAATCTTATAGAACAGAAACATCAATTAACAACTTAATTAGAACCTTACCCGCCGATCAGCTTATTCAGCTAATTGGAGCCTTCGATCCAATAAGTCGTCCTCACCATAAACCGCCCTATTTTAATGATTTAACTTAAAGTGTCCGCAAAATTTAGTAGCACCCTTAGAACCATTCAATCATGCTAAAAGAACTGACGTATTTACCAAACGTTCTTGACAAAACGTAATACGTTTTCGTAAAATGTAATACGAAATGGAACAAACATCCGTTAATATCAAATACCAAGTAGTCATTCCGAGAGCTATTCGCAAAAAAGTCAAGGTCAAACCCGGGCAAAAACTCAATGTTAATGTTTCTGGAGAGCAGATTATACTTTCTCCGGCATCCACCAAAACTAAATGGAATTGGCCACACGACCACATAAAAAAATTAGGAGGTATTTGGAAGCCGGAAGAAATCGACAAATACCTGGAAGAAGAGAGAAATTCGTGGGATTAGTTGATTTAGTGACTAGATCTTCAAGTATTGCTATAGATACAAATATCTTCATTTTAGCTTTAGATCATCCAGGTACAGCAGGAGAAAAAGCTAGCGCCTTCTTAGAACATATTAAAAAGATTAATCCCAAAGTCTTCATTTCAGTACTGGCCATAGAAGAGTTTTTTATTAAAGTTTACAAAGAGGGAAGAGAGAAAGATACCGCAAAATTATTCGACTTTATTAGTATGGGTGGATTAGCGAGTATTGTTGATATGAATCGAGAAATAGTTTTATTAGCAGCTAAAATTAGAGCAAGTTACACTCATGTCAGAGCACCGGACGCAATTCACTTGGCAACCGCCCTCCAGTCCAAGGCAAAAATATTTATAACAACCGACCGGAAACTGCCAAGAAAAATCAATAGGCTGAACATAAAACTACTATTCTAGGTACCCAATCTGATTTAAAAGAGATTTTCGAGTTTTCCAATTAGCTCCTCAAGCTTTTCGATTATTTTCGCTAAAATATTTTCGCTATTTTCAGAAAGATGAATTGCCGTGACAGTCGGACTTGCTTGAGGTGTAGGGGAAACGCTAGGCGTTGGCGAAACCTCAGGGCTGGGCGATGGTGAAACTTCCGGCGATGGACTTGGCGAAACACTGGGAGACGGTGAAGTTTCCACTTCATCATTATCTGATTTCTTGCCGATATCTGATTGAGCTGCGGCAGAAACTGCAGCTCCACCCTCATGCTCATGGGCAACACAGGAAACATACGATCCGTGATTTTTCCATGAGGCGTCAGTATCGCAATTCTCTTCACTAGAATTTTTGTCGTTTCCGTGAGAAGCAATAACAGGAGTGGCCGTTAGTACAAAAACCAAAGAAAGAATTGGTAGGAGTTTTTGCATCTTTAATAAGTTAAACGCGAAAGCTTTCAAAATGTTACAAAAGAGCAGATTTTGCGTTCTAATATATAGAACATGCCCCAAAGACCGACTTCTGGCCGTAGGTGCTAAAATAGGCCTTTATGGACGAACTCTCAAATCTAATCGCCAGGGCACGGGAAGGAGACAAGGATGCATACGGGCAAATTTATCAATTATTTTACAAGCGTATTTACCGCTATTGCCACTTCAATCTTAGTCGGAACGAGACAGCTCAAGACGTCTGCCAAGAAACTTTCCTGCGCGCCTGGCGATCAATATCAAGCTTTTCGCAGAAAAAGGGCGGATCCTTCCAGGCCTTTTTATTTAAAATTGCGCGTAATTTAATAATTGACCTTTCTCGAAAAAAGAAAGAAGTTTCGATAGAAAATTATGAGCAGGTGGACGCAAATCAAGACCTAGATGAAAAGCTTCAGAAACAGGAGGATATCGAAGGTGTTCGGAGTGCCCTTGCAAAACTTGAGGAAAAAGATAGAGAGATCGTTGTCTTGCGATATTTTGAGGAAATGAGCTCGTTTGAAGTAGCCAAAGTTGTTGGCATGCGAGAGGGAAACTTACGGGTCAGAACTCACAGGATTTTAAAAAAACTAAAAGAAATAATACAAAGTCAAAATGATTGAAGACCAACTGGAAAAACTTAGAAAAGAATACCTTAAAACAGGTCCGCCTATCTACCTTGAGCATCATGGCTGGCAGGATCTTAGCGCCAAACTGGAAAATAGAAAAACTGTCGATCTGCGTTTGCTTTTTGGCAGGGGTTTGGCATTTACGTCAATCGTTCTTTTACTGTTTGCATCGATAGTCGGAACAGCTCAAGCCGCTAAACCCGGTGACTTTTTATATCCGATTAAACTTTTATTAGATGAGGTCGTTGCCAAAGTTGTTGGCAAACAAGAAATTAAAATCGAAAGAAGAGGGCAAGAAATCATTGATCTTTCCAGTAGTTCTTCCAAACACTTAGAAGAAGCAGCCAGAGAGTATCAAAAAGCTCTAGATGCAACAAAACAGGAATCGGAAAAATCCGGCAGACAGCAAGAATTTAAAAACACCCTTGAGGAACAAGAGGAAAAGTTTAGAGAGGCCCAAGAAAAAAATCCCACGTCACAAGATAACCTCGAAGAGGTAATCAGACAAACCCAGAGAGCCAAAGGTGAAGTTCAAGGTGAAAAAGATCAAAAAACTCCAGGTGGTGGTAACAATAATCCCCAAAATGATCAACAGGAAAATCAGGGACAAGAACATCAATCAGACGAAAACAATCGGTCTAATAAGTAAAATCCTCACTTAAGGATTTAACCTGCGCCTCCGCCTCCGCCACCCCCTCCGCCTCCGCCACCCCCGGAAAAACCTCCGCCAGAGCCGGCAGAGAAACCTGATGAAACTGAGGAGGAGATACTCGAAATTCCGCTGGAAAAATCGCCAAAACTTGCTGAAATTCCGCCCTGGCTACTACTAACATACCAAGCTGGAGTCCGTTCTCCCAATGCAAGCGGCATCAGCTTAAGAATTTTATCCGCAAAACCAAACAAGGTCCCAAAAACTAGATACTTTTCCCAAACAGGAAGCATTTCAGGTAAAGTACCTTTAAATTTGGCAAAGTTTTCTAAAAAGTTTTTGAATGATTCCCATTTTTTGGCTTCAGATCCATAAGTTATTGTCCAACGCTTCATGAAACCCAGATTTAATTTAATCCTTAACAACCTAAGAGATAGGGAAACTAGAAACAAAACAAGTAACATTCCATAAATTGTTGATTGAATAAGATTCCAGAAATTAAGATTTGTTTTAAAGCCAAAATAAGAGTAAATTCCGTAATTCAATGCAAATACATGCATTATGATTATTAATGCAAAACTTATCAGGAAATAATTATTTTTCCTAATACTTCCCTGTTCCACGAAATTAAGCTTTTTAGCTTGGTCTTTGACTTTTTCTTGAAACTGCTGCCAGAAAGAACGAAAATCAGAACGTTTCATTTCTTTTTTCAAATCAGTAACTTTAACTGCCGAAGTCAAACTAGCTTTACTAAGCGCAAAACCTACAGTTTCCTCGTCTGAAAAAACACTTGGGATTTTGCTAAGTTGATCAATCAGCAATCTCTCAAATTCATTTAATTTATTATCCAAAAGTACATCTTTCAAGCTCTTTTTAATTACGATTGCATACTCGTTTTTGGCTAAACTAAATAGTAGAAAGTTAGATAAATATCTTCTCTCGTGAATTTCCAAATATTTCCGTCTGGCCAAATCAAGAATAGTTGCGGTAAATGATTTATGAGTAATTGTATTAGATTGCGAAAGAAGCATTTCGACCAGTGCCGGTGAAAGTTCACTTGGCGGTTCGTGCAAATACTTAGGAGTTCTAAAAAAACCATATTCCCGACCATATTTCTTCCACATAAAAAACCAGAAAACAGCCCAAACAAAAGTTATCCCGATCGGGAAAAATTGGAGAAATCTCAAGAAGCTGTTGAGAGCCCGATATCTCTTTTCTTCTGCAAAGACGTCGGTTAGTTTTTTATTACTCGCCACCAGATTAGCAAATGAGTTTCTTGGGAAAACAAGCCTGACTTCGACGAACTGTTTTGGCCGGATATTTTCTACCGTGAACTGGACAGAATTATCGCTGACAAAATCAAATTTGCCGTTTGTTGGTCCATGTGCGAAAGCATACACTTGGTTTTTTGGGATTGTAGCAGGGAAGGTGACTAGGATTTCTGCTTGATCGGTTCGTTTTTCCCACTGATCGCCGATAACCTGCCAATAAAATTCAACAAAATCCTGCCCGCTCGAAAGGACATCCACAAGCGTATAGGAAAGATCGAAAGTTCGAGTTTCGTTGTAAGCAGAATAAGTCCAGCGGGCATAGAATTTGCCATTTTGGTCGACACTACTTGAGAAATTGACCGGCTTTCCGTTTTCCGAAATTCTAAAATTAGTGATGCGCACATTGTACTTATCTCCCTTTCGAGAAACCTTAAGAGGAATATAAATGTCAGCCCAACTAAAGCTGCCGGTAAATGCATAAGTCCGCTCCTCTGCAACATTAATCGAGCCATCTTGATTAATTGAATAAATTGCCTTGACAATTGGAAAATAATAGTCCTTTGCAAATGCATCCCTCGAAAAGAAAAATGAGAAAAATAGAAATGATAGAGTAAAGATAAATTTTCTAAGCATTAATAATCTTATTATCCTCTTTAAATTAGCATGTTAAAATACCCACGTGTCTGACATTCTCAAAGATTTAAATTCTGAGCAGCGCGAAGCAGTCACTACCACCGAAGGTCCGCTTTTAATTATCGCCGGCGCCGGCACCGGCAAAACTGCGGTTATCGCCAGACGTATTGCCTATATTATCGAAAATAAACTAGCCAAGCCTTCCGAAATCTTAGCTCTTACTTTTACCGACAAAGCCGCTGTCGAGATGGAGGAGAGGGTCGATATTCTAGTGCCCTACGGCTTTATCGATACTTGGATTTCTACCTTCCATGCCTTTGGCGACCGTGTTATTCGCGATAATGCTTTTGATATTGGCTTATCTCCAGATTTCAAAATCATCTCTCGTCCTCAGCAAGTTCTTTTCTTCCAGCAGAATTTATTCAGATTTCAACTTGATTACTACCGTCCGCTTTCCAATCCCACCAAATTCATTTCAGCCATTCTTGTCTTCTTCTCCCGCCTAAAAGACGAAAACATCACCCCGGAGGAATTTTTAAGGTATGTCAAAAGCCTGTCTCGAGCGAAGTCGAGGGATCAAAAGTCAAAGGTCAAAAGTAGGGAAGACAAGATTGAGATTCAAAAGTATCAGGAACTAGCCAACGCCTATGAAAAATACGAAAAGCTCAAAGATGAAGCCGGATTTTTAGATTTTGGGGATCAGGTTGTCAAAACTATCGAACTTTTCCAAAAACGACCCAAAATCCTCAAAAATTATCAGGGTAAATTCAAATATATTTTGGTGGACGAATATCAAGACACCAACTTTGCCCAAAATGAGCTTGTTAAGATGCTAGCCGAGCGGCACAAAAATATCTGTGTCGTTGGTGACGATGATCAGTCCATTTACAAATTCCGCGGCGCTGCCATTTCCAATATTTTAGAATTCAAAAAAAACTTTCCGGCCGCCAAGCAAGTCGTCCTAACTGTCAATTACCGTTCAACCCAGGCTATTCTAGACAGCGCCTATAGGTTGATTCGCCACAACGATCCAGACAGACTTGAGGTCAAAAACCAAATCGTCAAGAAATTAAAATCGCAAAGAGAAAAACATGGTTTACCGCCACAGGAAATTTTCGTCGACACTATCTCCGAAGAAGCCGACCTAGTTGCTTCAGAGATCGAAAAATTAATTTCAAAAAGCGTTCGTCGTTCGTCGTTCGTCGTTAGGCGCTACACTTATCGCGATTTTGCCATTCTAGTTCGCACCAACGCCGCCGCCGATCACTTCCTGCGCGCTTTAAACATGAAAGGAATCCCCCATAAATTCGTCGGCTCATCTGGTCTTTATCAACAAGAAGAAGTTGGCATCTTAATTTCCTTTTTGACAGCCATTTCCAATTTTGAGGATAGCCTTAATCTTTATAATCTACTAACTTCCGAAATCTACGAAATGCCCACTATCGATGCCATAAAGTTGGCGTCGTATGCCAAAAGAAAAACCCGCTCGCTTTTTTATGTTCTTAAAAACCTGCCTGCCGGTAGGCAGGTTTCGACTCCAAATGACGATCTTCAAATCTCAAATGAATCCCGGGCGATCGTTGATAAACTCCTTTCTGATTTAGATGATGCTATCAAACTATCCCGTCGCCAAAATGTTGGCAAAGTTACTTACGATTTCCTAAAAAGAACCGGCTATCTTAAAAAACTCGAAAAGCAAGGAAATGTTGAGAGCCAAATCAAAATCCAAAATATCGCCAAGTTTTTTGAAAAAATTAAAGAGTTTAGCGATGTTTCTCGTGTTGAAACGGTTAATCAGTTTGTTGATTACCTTGAAACCATCCGTTCGGCCGGCGAAGATCCAGCCACCGTCGAATTTGACCCTGATCTTGATGCGGTCAATGTAATGACCGTCCATGGTGCCAAGGGTTTAGAATTTTCGGTTGTTTTTATGGTTAATCTAGTCTCCGATCATTTTCCGACCAGATTTCGCCACGATGCTATTGATGTACCAGATCAGCTAATCCGGGAAACTCTCCCAACCGGTGATTGGCACCTTGAAGAGGAAAGACGCCTTTTTTATGTTGGTATGACTCGCGCTCGCGATCTTCTTTATTTTTCCCACTCTCGTGATATTGGCGGCAGGCGAATTAAAAAAGTTTCACCATTTGTTTTGGAAGCTTTGGATAAACCCAAAATTGATGCGTCCTTATCCAGACTTTCGCCCCTTGAAAAAATTGAAAAATTTGCTCCAGCACCACTACGGACTCACCAGCCAATGTTGTTTGATGTTGATGTTTTAAAGCTAACTCAGGGTTCAATTGATGATTATTTAACATGTGCCTACAAATACCGCTACGTTCACATCCTTCGAGTGCCAATACTTCGCCATCATGCCATTGTTTACGGGGCTGCCTTACATGCCGCCGTTGCTGTCTTTCTTAGATCCAAAAAGAATGGCAAAGTTTTAACCTTGCCGCAAGTTTTGGAAGTTTTCGAAAGAGCTTGGGATTCCGAAGGTTTTTTAACTGTCGAGCATGAAGAAAGACGAAAAGCCCAAGGGAAACTCGCCATCGCGAGCTTCTATAAGCGAGAATCAAAATCGAGAGATATTCCTACTCTTATTGAAGCCAAGTTCGACTTCCCTCTTAAAAATGTTATTATCACTGGCCGCTTTGATCGAGTTGATATCAAGCTAGGTTCAAAAGTCACTATTATTGACTACAAATCCTCAGAAAATATTGATCAACAAAGAGCCGATGCCCAAGCCAAAGAGTCTACTCAGCTTGCCATCTATGCCCTCAATTATTGGAAGAGACATCAGCTTATTCCAGAGCGAGTCGCCCTCCACTTTTTGGAAACCGGCATTGAAGGAAGTTACAGTCCAATCCAAAAAGATCTTGAAAAAACTGAGGAGCTAATTTTGGAAACCGCCGATAACATCCGTCGTGATCTCAAAAACAACAAGTTTACTGCCAACCCCAAGTATTTTGGCCGTGAACCCGCCTGTGTCTACTGCGCATACAACTCGATCTGTCCATTTAGTTTAGCTAAGATAAGTTAACTCCTTTTCCCTTGTCAAAATTTAATTTCTGGTTGATAATGAATTTATGTCAGGAGAAACTTCAGAATTACCTTCAAGTTCAACATCACCAGAAGCCGTGGGAGAAGACTCTCAACCAATTCAAAAGCGGTCTCTATTGGGTAGATTAACAAAGGTCGTTAAATCTATGCTTGGTCCTACAATAGACCAGATAAAAACAGGAGAAGTCCAAAGATTGAGCCCATTTTCAAGGCCATTACCAACAGAGGAACCCTCACCAAAAGTAGAGGAACCCAGCAAGCCCTAAATGCTGGTTTTTTTGTTCATAATTCTTGTCATAATTGTTGTCTTATTGCTCTTTATCATCATAACTTTCTTTTTCTTTGCCATCGATCTCTTTTTGGATCTTCCTTATGTGGCTACAAAGCGCAACAAAATCGAAACAATAATCAAACTTGCCCAAATTAAAAAAAATGAAACTGTCATTGATTTAGGTTCCGGTGATGGCCGGCTTTTATTTGCAGCAGCGGCAGCTGGAGCTTACGCCATAGGTTACGAAATCAACCCATTTTTGATTTTATTGACCAGATTCAAAGCACAACTCTTTCACCTTCCAAGTGTTATCGTCAAACGCCAAAATTTCTGGAAAGCCGATTTAAAAATTGCCGATGTTATCTTTGTCTACGGCCGTCAAAAATCAATGTCAAAATTCGAGGATTTTGTCTATAAAAATGCCAAAAGGGGAACCAGAATTGTTGTAAATACAAACCATTTTCCCAACAAAAAATCCCTAAAATCTGAAAATGGCATTTATCTTTACAAAGTCTAATCCATGCGAAGTTGCCTGGGTTTATCACAAATAATTCGTTTTGTCTTCTGTTTCTATAAGTCTTATCAAAATTAACCCCGCAAATCTAGTTTCAAATCTGATTTAATTAAAAATTTTGACAAGACTTAGCTTGAAAAATTAAGGATTTTGAGTAAGTCAAAAGCCAAAAAGTAACGGGAACTGGCTAATTTTGACAAAAAATCAAAGATTTTTGAAAAAAAATGGTCAAAAATGAATAAATTAAAATAATTTCGAGGAAAATCGGAATTTTTTACGAGGATTTATTAAAAAGGGTATAAGAATTATATTAAATTTCCACAATTTCCTCAAGAGACTAAAATAACTATGGGTATTATGATTAAATTTTCACTGCCGAAATCCAAGTAAATTCATAATCCTTGATAAAGATTTCCCAAAGACCCATTGATCACCGAACTTACCCATGTAAGTTCGCGAAAGCTTATCCAAAATTGGAGTACCAAAATCACCGCTAACAATAGAATCATTGATGTCGAAAGTCTATCTTCTCTTTTGGCTTTATTTTGTGTATACAAACCGCCGATTATTCCGGCAACCATCAAAAGTATAGCCACAATAGTTATTAAAAAATTGTGGCCCTTGGGTAAAATCGCTGAATTTTCAATCTTGTTGGCAAAAACCGCAGTAAATGCCTTTGGAGAAGAAAGCGTCAAATAACTGTAAAGACCAAACAGTACTGAATAAAGAATAGTCATGGCGGGCAAAAGTAGATGCAAAGCATTATTTTTCCATACCCGATACAGCACCCAAAGCGTAGAAAAAGGAGGCAAAATTAGACTGAGAATTAAATTACCCCGAATAGAGGATTGCCGTTCTCTTCTCTCCCCTTTGATTAATTTGTCTAAATCTGCCATTGAGTTCGGTTGTTCTAAAATATTGTTCATTTTTTCATCTTCTCATTCTTAAAAACATCCAACGAAGCCTGTCGGCAATATTTAAGGTATTGTAAAGGCTGGGTCTTAAAATCAGATCATAAGTGCCAACATACTCAACATGGATTGGTCCATAGCCTGCTTTAAAACGGTGAAAGCCATACCAAGGATCAGACTCCTTGGCATCTGGCGCCAAAGCTCCCCACATGTCAAAAATCTTAAATCCATTTTCTTTGCCAAGCCTGATAGCTTCCCAGGCTATCAAATTTGAAGCCATTACTTCTTTATGTTCTTTTGACGATCCGCCATAAGGATAGTACAGAGTCTCCCCAAAATTTAAAAGCATCCAAGCGACCAATGATTTTTCCTGGTATCTGGCTATCAAGAGTCTTGCCATTTTAGCTGGCATTAAGATTTCCCAGACAAGCTTATGATAGGCGGGAGTATGCCCGAAATATTTTTGCCTTTTAGTTGTTTCAAAATAAAGTTTTGAGTAAATTTCAAAATCGACTTCACTCGTCGATTCATATACTTCAACACCTTTTTTCTGGGCAATACCAATGTTATAACGCGTCTTTGGATGCATAGCGGCAAGCAACTGATCCTCAGACCTTGTCAGATCGATCAGGAAGTTATACTTTGTAAACAAAGACTTTTTTGAAGGAAAAAGTCCTAATTGTTTTAACTTATCATTTATCACTTGTGACTTATCATTTATTACATTCGGTTCAATCTTGATAAAAGCAGCCTTTTTTTGCTCCCCTAGAGTCTTGAGCGCCTCGATCATTTTCGCATCAGGCATTGGGCCCTTAGGTAGATAACCGACAGTATATTTAAAAAATGGCACAGGATGAAAAGTCAACTGATAAGCTAAAAGAAGTTTATTTCCTTCAAAATGCCCCAAGCGTACCAAATCAAGACCCATTTTTTTGCGAAAGTCGCCCCATTGCCATGATTGAATGACATGGCTAACGATATCGTTATAAGCGCCTTTTTCTTTTTCAAGAACCTCACGGACTATCATTCTTTAACTATCCTATCCTACCATTCAACTTGCTAACTATCCAACAATCTAGCAATTTAACAATTGGGTAGTTATACTTGAATTATGGTAGCTGCCCGATTGTCGCTAAACGCTAAACGACTAACGCTTAACGCTATACTCATTTTTTTCTTTACACTGTTCACTTTTCTCTTTTCACTGCGCTTAGCCCTAGCTGGTTCTGGACTGGTTTCTTCTATCGGCGGCGCCACTTTTATTCAGGGCACCAGTCAGTTTTGGGTTACATCCTCAAAACCAACAATTACTGGTGTGACTACAGCCAGTGCGCAAGTTTCCGGAACGGTTAGTACTCAAACCCTTGCAGCAACAGCCGACGCCTCTGGTAATTGGTCATGGACCCCGGCAGCCGATCTTTCTGGCGATAATCCCGTAACTATTACGTCCGGATCAACAACCGTATCTTTTACACTAACAATAGGAAGTGTGCCGGAAAGCATTGCTACAGCATCAGGAGGAACTTTAGCTCCGGCCGGAACTTTTACTCCAACTCTAGCAATTTTAGCTTTTGGAGTTTTACTAACTAGTTTTGGCCTCTGGGGCTTGAGTCGAAGTTTTGCTAAATCTCAATAGCAAAAAACCTGCCAGATTCCCTGAAAGAAGCGCCGGTAAAAAAGCTTCCCCTAAAAAGTTTAAGTTTGAAATCAAAATTGCCAGAATTGCTACCAAAAATCCAAATCCGTATTTAAAGTTTCCCCGAATTGGCGAAGTCATTGGTTCAGGAAGCATCACCAGCGCAAAAAGCATCACCGTTCCATCAATTAATGTCCTTAGCGCTTCGCCCGGCCCCAACTGAACTGTTAGATAGATAAAGTAAACTGCAAGAAATGTAATCGGTAGTGTTAATCTTTCCAGACGCCAAAGGGTTCTTGTCATCAAAGGAATCAAAATTACCAACGACCAACCACTTCCCGCCACACCCCACCAAGCAACTGGTGTTCTAAAGATCAAAGAAGCCGCCATAATCCCAAATGCTGCCGGGTTAAAAATGTGCTGGCGATGTCCGACATTTATAAATTGTTTGGAAAATGAAGCTAAAAGACAAGCCAGAGCAATTATCCACCAGGGCTTTGACGGATCAATAATGAGTCCGATTAAAAATGCGGTTACCAAAGATGCCGAAGGAAAGTAAATTTTGTGATCACGAATCCAAGTTGTACTCAAATCAAAAATTACCATGAAAACAATAGCTAAAAGAGGATAAAGAAAAGCGTTAACAGCATGAAAACGCCACAGGGTAAGAAGCCAGACTAAAACAAGCGTAAAGGCAACATGCAGTCGAAAGTCATGGTAAACAAACTTTAAAATCGTCCTTAAATCCACATTTTTTTTAACAGAGACTATATTGAATTAATTAGCTCTTCCGGTATATCCACCACAAATCTCGATACCAAATTGGCAGAATGCGTCCCAAAGTAAAGGCGGTTGGTTGCATAGGTCAGATAGAGTTTTTGTTTGGCCCGCGTCATCCCTACATAGGCCAGCCTTCTTTCCTCCTCAAGCTGATGAGCCTCAAGCATACTTCGTGAATGGGGAAACAAGCCTTCTTCCATGCCGATAATAAAAACATTATTAAACTCCAGTCCTTTGGCGCTATGCAAAGTCATCAAACTTACTACATTTGACTTGCTTTTGCCATCAAAAGATTTCTCCGGCGTCACCATATCCTCCATCAGAGCCACATTTTCTAAGAAAGTAGAAAGATTTTCAAACTCCGCAGCAACAGATTTAAGTTCTTTGACGTTTTCCATCCGCATCAAGCCCTGCTCAGAACCATCGTCAATCAATGTCAGATAGTCAGTGGTTTCCAAAACCTTATCAATCAGCTCGATTGGTGAAATCTTCTTAGCCTTCCGAATCTTCTCAACCTTCTGCACCAACTCATTGAATCCTTCAAAACGCTTTTTCCCAAGCTTTTCCACTCTTTCCTTGGAGATTTTATCAACAGGATTGGCAATCAGCCGAAGATAGGCCAAAACATCCTTGACTTCTTTGCGCGCATAAAAACGGACACCACCGTAGAGTCGATAAGGGATATTCGCATGAAGAAATGCTTCCTCCACCGTTCTTGATTGGGCATTGGTCCTATAAAGCACGGCGTATGAGGAAAATGGTAGTCCCGAAGAGACTATTCGCTCGACAATAAAGTTAGCCTCATCAATTTCGCTGCTAGCATTGTAAAGGCTAATCTTTTCACCATTGGGATTTTTGGTCCAAAGCTTTAAGATTGGGTGGGAACTGTTATGGGAGATGACCGTATTGGCTGCCGAAAGAATATTTTGGGTCGATCGGTAATTTTGCTCAAGGTTAAAAACTTTAGCACTTGGAAAATCCCGTTCAAAGTTTAAAATATTGCGAAAATCGGCACCGCGAAAAGAATAAATAGCCTGCGAGGCATCACCAACTACCGTCAAATTGCCATGGACGCTTGCAAGCTGTTTGGTCAGAATATATTGGGAAGTATTTACATCCTGATATTCGTCAACCAGCACATATTTAAATCTGCGAGCCCATTTTTCCAAAACCGAAGGATGCTTCTTGAAAAGCTCGACAGTTTTGGCAAGTAAATCGTCAAAATCGCAGGCGTTTTGTGCTTTTAGCTCTTTTTGATAAAGTTTATAGACGGAAGCTACAGTTTCTGCAAAAAAACCGTGGGCAAATTGGACATAGTCGGAAGGATTTATCAATTCACTTTTGGTAGAAGAAATGGCGGAAAGAATTGAACTGGGACGAAAGTTTTTTGTCGAAATCTCATTATCCTTCATGATCTGTTTAACTAAGCTTAAGCTGTCGTCATTGTCAAAAATCAAATAGCCTGCTGGAATACCGATATACTTACCGTCGATTCGCAAGAGCTTAGCACAAAAGGCATGGAAAGTACCGACGAAGGGTTGGCGGTTCACGGTAGACGATTCACGGTTTATAGATTTTTTCTTTACTATGAACTGTGAACTATGATCTAATAACTTTATAATCCTCTCCTTCATCTCATTGGCCGCTTTATTGGTAAACGTCACCGCCAAAATATTTTCCGGCCTTACACCTTGAGAAATTAGATAAGCTACTTTATAAGTTAAAACCCTGGTCTTGCCACTGCCTGCCCCGGCCAAAATCAAAACCGGACCTCCAGTTTGCTCGACAGCTGTAACTTGGGCAGGATCAAGGTCTTTTAAGATGTTCATCTGATTTGTGTTGATTATATCAAGGTCTCGAGTTTAATAATCGTCATTGATATAATACATATCATATGATTAAAATTCTGGATTTCTGGGCCGAGTGGTGCGGTCCTTGTAAATTTATGGAGCCGATCCTTGAAGATCTTGGAAAAGAACTTGGCGGCAAAGTTGAGTTTGAAAAAATTAATGTTGACCAAAACCAAGATAGGGCAGCTAGTTATCAGGTCATGTCCATTCCCACCTATATCCTTCTTAAGGATGATAAAGAACAAGAACGCATTATCGGGGCCACCTCCAAAGATAATTTTCTAAAGGTAATCTCCAAATATGAATGAGCCTTTACCAATAGTGGTAGCCAATCTCAAGGCTAACGAAACTTGGGATCAGATGACTAGCTGGCTTGACGAAGTTGGCTCTAAAGCCTCCAAATTTTCTGGAACTATTATAGTCTGTGTGACTTTCCCTTTTTTGGTTTCTGCCAGTCAAAAAATCCGGTCTGCCGCTTTACGGATTAAACTTGGCAGTCAAGATATTTCCAAATTCAATCAAGGCGCATATACTGGAGAAGTAGCCGCTTCTCAGATTGCCAATCTTTGTCAATATGCAATCGTTGGTCACTCGGAAAGAAGAAAATATTTCGGTGAAACCGATGAAGATGTGATCGAAAAAGTTAAACTGCTTCTTGCCTCTAAAATTACCCCAGTCCTTTGCATTAGTGATTTCAGACAGCTTGATACCTACATTGCCAAAGGTCAAGTAATTATGGAAAATACAGACCAGATCATTTTCGTTTACGAGCCGCCAAGCGCCATTTCAGGCGGTGGGCAATTTAAGCCTGATTCTCTCCAAAATGCCAATGAGCAAGCAGGAAAAATTAAAGAAAGAATCGGCAGGAAAATAATTACGATTTATGGCGGAAGTATTAATGAGGAAAATGCCCGATCTTTCTTTCGGCAGGAAAATATTGATGGCGGACTTGTCGGTCAAGCAAGTTTAGATCCTCAAAAATTTATCCAAATTCTTGAGGCTGTCAATCGTTAAAATGCGCGATCTTACAAAAGGACCAAAGAAATCCCCACCTATTTTTAAGATTTTAATATTAACTTTGTTTTTGGCAATTGTGACATTTTTGGCAATTAAGTTTATTGGTCTTGATAAGTTTATTTTTCAAGGGCCAAAAGCGGTTGTTAATTTGATTACTGATAGTGGTCTTAAAAATGACCGGGGCCGTATTAATATTTTGCTTTTGGGGACAGGCGGCAAAGGTCACGAAGGCCCGGATCTTTCAGACACAATGATACTGGCGTCAGTTGATAAAGACGGTAAAGATATAGTTCTCGTTTCCATACCGCGCGATCTCTGGAGTCCCGCACTTAGCGCTAAAGTCAACTCTGCATATGCCTTCGGTCAAGAAAAAAATGGAGAGGGTTTGGATCTTTCTAAAAAGACGATCAGAACTCTTTTTGATCTACCTATCCACTATGCTTTCCGGGTGGATTTTGATGGTTTTGTCAAGGCAGCTGATTTGGTTGATGGCATAGATGTTAATGTGGAAAATGCCTTTGTCGATTCTAAATATCCAGTAGCCGGAAAAGAAGATGATACTTGTGGTATTGAAATTGAAACAAAGCAGGAAAATGGAATACAAAGTGTTTATTTCAAGGATGCTACAGGCTCGGCGACTTTACTGACCGAGGCAAATGACCCTTTTATTTGTCGGTATGAAACAATTTCGTTTAAACAGGGACCTTCGCATATGGACGGCCTAACCGCGCTCAAATTTATAAGAAGTCGCCACGGCACAAACTCAGAAGGTTCGGATTTTGCCCGCAGCGCCCGTCAACAAAAAGTGATTTTAGCATTCCGTCAAAAGGTCCTATCAAAAGAAACTCTTTTAAATCCAAAGACAATTCTTGAGCTTACCAAAACCTTTGGCCAGTCCATTGATACGGATATTACAGATGAAGAAGTGCCTTATTTTGCCAAGCTTGCCAGGAAAATTGATCCCCCGACAATTAGAAGAGTCGTTCTGGACTCGGATAGAGACAACAGCGTTTTAGAGGTCGGCGATTTGGCAACTCATAATGGTCAATTCGTGCTGGTACCTAAAAATAACCACTGGACGGATTTGGCAGAATATGTTCAAGGTGAAATTTTCAAACTTCAGGAGAAGTAAAATTACTTGCTGTAGCTTAAGATTAGCTTAATTGTGCCAAAAACAAACAAAATTATGCCACCTATAAATATTAAATAAGTTAGTCCGGTTGTCCCTGCATTAGGTAGTGCCCCGCTGGTGCCACCTTTGCCGGCAGATTCCGTAGCTGTTTGGGCAAAAGCGTTGCCTACAAGGGTAAGCCAAGCAAAAACCGAAGAAGAAAAACCAATATAACGGGCAAGCTTCATATCTACTATTTAAGAGTAATATTAACACATAGTAATGTCAACGACTAGCCTTTGCAATAGTTTTAGCTTTGGTAAGTTTTGTGGAGGTTTTAAGCAGTTTGAGTCTTTGAGACATGTTTTACTGGCTTTAGTAATTTTGACAGCCGAGATTTGATCCGTGCTGCCTTATTTTTATGAATCACATTGGTTTTAGCCGCTTTGTCCACCAGTTTGTAAACTGTTTTTAGACTAGCTCCCGTTGGTTTTTTGCGAAAGATCAAAACGGCTTGTCTGTAAGCTCTTTTGACTTTAAGATTGATAATTGTTTTGCGCCTATCAGCTCTTACTTTTTTGATTGCTTGTTTTGTAACTGGCATATCTTTAAAATTTCTAAGTACTCTAATTTCTAATTTACCTAAATTTACTAGTTGGGTTATTTTAGGTCAATTAGGTAAGTTAGGTCAATTTTTATGTTCTACTTTCTCAAAAATGGTGCCAATTTTCTAAAGAGAAGACAAGAAGATGTACTTTCAGCAGCCTTTGTTATTGCCTTCTCCGTTGCTCTTTCCAAGATTTTAGGCCTAGTGCGCTATCGACTACTTGCTTCATATTTTGGTGATAACATTCAACTCTTAGACAGTTTTATTGCGGCATCTATACTTCCGGAGGCAATTTTTGAAGTCTTAATTTTTGGCACGATCGCTCTTGCCTTTATCCCAATTTTTTCCAAGTATTTGTCGCGCGAAAAACTTGAAAAGGCTTGGCGCCTTTCTTCAACAATGATTACCCTAGGCCTTTTTGCCTTTGCGGTTCTGGCGATATTAATTCTTGCTCTTGCCCATTTTATTGCTCCGATTATTGCCCCCGGTCTTATTTCTAAGGACCCCTTGGCTTTACCCTTAATTGCCAGATTGCTTCGAATTATGATTCTGGCGCAGTTTTTCTTTGTAATTTCAATATTTTTAACCGGTGTCTTACAATCATTTCAACGCTTTCTAGTACCTGCCTTAGCCTCGGTTTTTTACAATATTGGAATTATTCTTTCCATAATTTTTTTGGTTCCGGTTTTCGGTATTTATGCTCCGGCGATCGGCATGATACTAGGAGCACTTCTTCATTTAGTAATTCAGTTGCCCTTGGCGCTTTCTTTAGGCTTTAAGTTTAGGCCTAATTTGGATATTAAGAATAAAGATGTTCGTCAAACCATTGCCTTAATGTGGCCGCGGTCAGTGGCACTCGGTTTAATAAGAATTTCTGATATGATCAATATTGCTTTGGCCTCCATAGCCACCGTCGGTTCAATTGTTGCCTTTAATTTCGCCCAAGTTTTACAATACGTACCGGCTGCTCTTTTTGCAGCCTCTATTGCTCAAGCTGCTCTGCCATCTCTTTCGATTGAATTTAATGCCAAAAGATACGAGCAGTTTAAAAAAATTTTCATTCAGTCACTTCATCAAATTCTTTTTCTAATTTTGCCCGCAGCGGCCATTTTGGCTATTTTGAGAATTCCGGTAGTCAGACTTGTTTTCGGCGCCAAAGAATTTCCTTGGGAATCAACTGTTCTAACCGGCCGCGTTTTAATTGCTTTTTCAATTGGCATTACCGCCCAAGCGGCAAGCCTGCTTTTAACTCGAGGATTTTATGCTGTAAAAGACAGCATCACACCCGTCAAAATTAATGTTTTAACTGTCGCTTTTAATATCGCCTCAAGCCTCGTAGTTATTCTTATTCTCAAACTTTCGATTATTTATCTGGCGCTTGTCTATTCAACTACCAATATTCTCAATGCCGCTTTACTTTTATATCTATTGGATCAAAAGGTTTCTTTCAATAAAAAAGAATTATTGTTGCCGGTTATTAAAATGCTGGCAATTAGCTTGGTTACCGCAGTTTGCTTATATGTCCCCATGAAATTTTTAGATCAGTTGGTTTTTGATACCACCAGAACAGTGGGTTTGATTCTTTTAACCGGCACTGCTACTTTGGTTGGTCTTTTAGTCTATACTTTTCTTTCTTGGCTTTTGAAAGTAGAGCAAGTTTTTATCTTTTACAATTTTGCCAAAAGATTAATTTTATTGCCTTCAAAACTAACCAGTCCTGCACCAACCTCTATCGATGCCCAACAGCCCAACCCCTAAGTTTCAGAAATTCCAAACTCCAAATTCCAAAACCCAAACAATACAAAAGTTCTAACTTTAAATATTTGATTATTAGAGATTTGAATTTATTTGGAATTTGGTGCTTGGTACTTGGAATTTAAAATCGCGATTTTTGTCTAGTTGGCTTTTGCTATACTGATTCCCAATGAATCAACAAAATATCCGCAACTTTGCTTTAATCGCCCATATTGATCATGGTAAATCGACTTTGGCTGATCGCATCATGGAAATTTGCGGCGCCGTACCCCAAAATCATCCGGCTCAAATGTTGGACAGCCTTACTCTTGAGCGCGAGCACGGCATCACCATTAAACTTAAAGCCATTCGTCTTGACTATTCACTAAACACTACTCACTACGCACTTAATTTGATTGATACTCCCGGCCATGTCGATTTTTCCTACGAAGTTTCTCGCTCGCTGGCTGCTTGTGAAGGGGCAGTTTTAATTGTAGATGCCACCCAAGGCGTTCAGGCGCAGACTTTGGCCAACTTTCATTTAGCTCTCGAATCAAATTTGGTTCTGATTCCCACGGTTAACAAAATAGATAGCCCGCAAGCGAAAATTGAAGAAACGGAAAAAGAACTGGTCGATCTTGGGTTTAAAAGTGATGAGATTGTCAAAGTTTCCGCCAAAACAGGCGAGGGTGTCGGAGAATTACTCAAGGAAATTATGAAACGCATCCCCCCACCCTCCCAAACCTTGACGAAGGATGGCCAACTCTCAGCCCTAATTTTCGATTCGAGTCTTGATCCTTACAAAGGTGTCGTCGCCACCATCCGCCTGTTTGGCGGCAAGCTTAAAACCGGTGATGAGATTTCACTTCTTGCTGGCGGTACAAAATCAACCGTTTTGCAGATTGGCTTTCTTACGCCTGCGCCTAAGTATGTTGAAAAACTGGAGAGTGGGGAAGTCGGTTTTGCAATTACCAACCTTAAGGATTTATCCCATGTTAAAGTCGGTGATACAATTGCTCATCCAAACGAATCGGTGTTGCCACTTCCGGGTTATCGCCAGGCAAAACCGGTTGTTTTCCTTTCTTTTTATCCAACAAATCCTGCCGATTTCCCCAAGCTTAAAGATGCTTTGGAGAAATTAAGGTTAAATGACTCATCTTTAAATTTTTCTCCTGAAACCTCAGCCAGTCTTGGTCAAGGGGTAAGGGTCGGCTTCTTAGGCCTTCTGCATGCCCAAATTACTCAGGAGCGGCTCGAACGAGAGTATGATCTGGATATTTTAGTCACTTCTCCTTCTGTTAATTTCATGATCGATGGCAAGCTTATTAATAAACCAACTGATTTTAATCCGGCATCAAAAGATGTTAAAGAACCTTATGCCAAAGTCACCATTTTTACGCCCCAAAAATATTTTGGTTCTGTTTCAAATTTAATCCATGATAAAAGGGGAGAAATAATGGATTCGGAAAGCTTAGGAAATCTTCTTAAAATCGAAGTTAGTATTCCACTTCTTGATTTGCTGATCGGTTTTTACGATCAGCTCAAAAGCGCAAGTTCAGGTTTTGCGTCCTTTGATTTTGAAGTCACTGATTATCGTCAAGCCAACTTAGTTAAGCTAGATATTTTAGTCAACCACCAGTCAGTCGAGGGTTTAGTTCAAATTGTCCCCAAGGAAAAAGCAGAAAATATAGGGCGCAAATTTACCGAAAAGTTAAAGGAGGCAATTCCCAGACAGCAAATTCCCATTCCCATTCAAGCGGCCATTGGATCAAAAATCATCGCCCGCGAAACCGTTCCGGCTTATCGCAAAGATGTTACTCAAAAGCTCTACGGCGGTGACGTCACCCGCAAAATGAAGCTTTTGGAGAAGCAAAAGAAGGGCAAAAAACGCATGCGCCGCTTCGGCCAAGTCGAAATTCCACAGGAAGCATTTTTAGCTGTACTTAAGATCTGAATCATTAACTACCATACTCTGTAGTATGATAAATAATATTGGTAGAATTGATCTTGTCGTATTTAAGAGGTCGAAGATAATTTTTTGACAAATGGCAAATTGACTTGATCAACGAATTTATCGTCTGCAGTAATTAAATTACACTTTTTCGCTCTCGCCAAAACCGCATAAATGGCATCATATACAGAAACTTTGTATTTCCTAGAGAAAAATACCGCCTTTTCTATAAGATTAATTGATATATCAGCAATCTCTAAATCTAATGATTCTAAATCATTCAAATTAGCTTTAATCTTGAGAAGCGAAAACCTACTTTTGGTAGCCCAAGCATTGCTAAGCTCATAAAATATCAAATTAGGAACAACTATTTTTTGTCTATCTTGCGAGTGATCTTTGAGTATTTTTTTGGCTAAATTACTCTGTTCTTCTTTCAAATCCCACCATTTATAGGCAACTGAAGCATCAATGACTACCACTTTGCTTTGTATCTCATTTCTCGGAAGATTTTTGCCGAATCTATGCCTTTTACATGGTATTTTGCATTTGCGCGTGCGTGTTTCTCAATCCTTTCTAAAAGCGCTTCACCGGATAATTTTTTGGTTCCTTCAGTTTTTACCTTTTCCCGCACGATTGCAGAAAAACTCTTGCGCTTTTTGGCGGCTTCTGCTTTAAGTCGCAAGTAATCTTCTTCGGAAATTCTTATATTAGTCGTCACATAATTCATGATACAATTGTATCATTGTATTGTTTTATTCTCAACGAGCAAAAAACGCATGCGCCGCTTCGACCAAGTCAAAATTCCACAGGAAGCATTTTTAGCTGTATTAAAGATCTGATACTTCAACATGAGCGAAGCAAAGGAATCAAGAATCATTGTTTAGTAGTTTAAAAATCTAAACTTTCAGCAAAGTATTTAGAAGACTATAATAGAAATTATCAAGTATGAGAAACAAATTTGCGCTTCTTATTGTTTGTATAATCAACTTTATTGTCACTATTAGTATCAACTTTATTATCAATGAAATTTTATTAATTAGATTTTTTGGATTAGGGGGATTTGAAGGTTTGGGTTATGCATTTATAGAGATAATTACCGTTCCTATACTAATTGCATTTATTTCTTATAAAACATTCAGATCGTTGGGCCATAAAAGTTATTTTTCTCCGACTCAGCAGAAAACACCGATAGAACCAGAAAGCCCGATAATGAAAATATTCAGGTTCACATTATTCTTATTTGTTTCGATAATCACGGAGATTTTCTACTTTTTGTATATAAGACAAATATACTTACATTGGCAATTACAAAACTAATTAAAGACATATAGGTTTAAACTTGCACACCTCGGATGTGAAACTATAGCTACACGTCGGGACAATTACCCAGTGCTTTAACAAAAGGTAAGTTAACTTGTTTGACAAATTTCTAATCCTGACCTCGCTTAATCTTACTTCTCGTCTTTGCAGTACTATCCGTACACGATTCGAAGAGCGATTTGACGGGGTCTGCGGGTCGATAAATCGACCCTTGACAATGATTAGCACTCGTGGTACATTGTCTGCTAATCAGTGGCGAGCTACCCTAGCTGCCCCTCGCCTTAAAGTTAAGACATGGAACTGACGGAAAGACAAAAAACTTTACTTCGGGTGATTATCGAAAAATATATTGAAACCGCTGAGCCGGTCGGTTCAGAGACTATTGAAAAAGAAGGTGGTCTTGGCGTTTCGCCGGCAACCATCAGAAACGAGATGGTTAAATTAACCTCACTTGGCTATCTTCGACAACCGCACACTTCTGCAGGCAGAACCCCGACATCACTGGGTATGAAATTCTATGTCGATCAGTTGATGGAAGAAAAATCTCTGTCACTCAAGGATGAAGTCGCTATTAAAGAGGAACTTGGTGAGCAGAAAGAACATTTCAATAAACTTCTTCGTCACACTGCCAAAGTTTTGGCAGACCAAACTCATTCTCTGGCTCTGGCAACTGACGAGGAAAACGATGTTTATGCAGCCGGTATGGCCAATATTTTGGATATGCCGGAATTTTATGACATTGATATTACTAAAACGGTTCTTTCAATGCTTGATAAAGTTGAGATGCTTTCTCAAATATTTGGTCAACTGGCAGCCGAGGATCAGATTAAAATCCTTTTCGGTGAGGAACTGGGTATGCCTTATCTTGAGCCGTGCGGATTCGTGATTTCCCGCTATCAAATGCCCCGCCATCGAGGTATGTTGGCAGTGGTTGGTCCATCACGGCTTAATTATCCGGTGATTATTCCGACACTACGATATTTTTCGCAACTATTATCAAGCCTTGGAATTTAATTTCAGATGACAGACGATAAAAAAACTGCTCAAAATCAAGATGTAAAGAAAAAGCAAATACCAAAAGGTAAGGGCAAAAGCAAGCAACTTGAGGAACAACTTAAAAGAGCCTTGGCAGATTATCAGAATTTGGAAAGGCGGGTGGATGAGGAAAGAAGACTATTGGGTCAGCTTTCAAGCGCAATTTTAATAGAGAAATTTTTGCCGGTTCTTGATAATCTTGAAAATGCCAAAAAACATATCGACGATCAGGGTTTGGAAATGGTTATTAATCAGTTTAAGGACGTTTTAAAAACAGAAGGGGTTGAAGAAATAATCGCCGAGGGAAGTAAATTTGACCCAAATTTACACGAGGCAACGGAAGTTGTCGAGGGCCAAAACGATGGCATAATTGCCAGAGTTATCAGAAAGGGTTATAAAATAAATAATAAGGTTCTTCGGCCGACTCAAGTTATCGTTGAAAGGTCACAGGTTAATCAAAACACTGAGGAAAAAGCCGAAAAAGCCAAAGATTTTGGCGATTATGCCTGAATCAGAGTCTAGTAGTTAGCGTATAGCGTTTAGAAAATTTCCTAGACGCTAGACTCTAGTCACTAAACACTGACTGGAAGGAACGCATTATGTCTAAGATCATAGGTATTGATTTAGGAACAACAAACTCTGTCGTTGCCGTTGTGGAAGCTGGTAAGCCTAAGGTAATCCATTCAGCAGAGGGCAGAAATATTATTCCTTCAGTAGTGGATGTCCCCAAACACATTGTCGGTGATATCGCCAAACGTCAAATAATTGTCAATCCCAAAACCACTATCTTTTCAATCAAAAGACTGATGGGCCGCAAATACAAAGATCCCGAGGTCCAAAGAGATATTAAATGGCTTCCTTATGAGATCAAAGAAGGACGCGATGGTATGGCCGTTGTCAATGTAGAAGGTAAAGACTATACTCCCCAAGAAATTTCGGCCATGGTCCTGCAGAAAATGAAGGCTGATGCGGAAAGCTATCTTGGTGGAAAGGTCGAAAAAGCGGTCATCACGGTTCCTGCTTACTTTGACGATTCGCAGCGCCAGGCGACTAAACAAGCGGGCGAAATTGCCGGCTTTAAAGTAGAGCGAATAATCAACGAGCCAACGGCTGCGGCACTCGCCTATGGACTCGATAAAGCGCATGCCCATACCATTGCCGTTTATGATCTTGGCGGCGGCACTTTTGATATCTCGATTTTGGAACTTGGTGATGGTGTTTTTGAGGTTAAAGCCACTAATGGTGATACTCATTTGGGTGGTGACGATTTTGACGCTAAAATTATCGAATTTTTGTCTGAAGAATTCAAAAAAGAATCCGGCGTGGATATTTCCAAGGATAGATCGGCGCTGCAAAGGCTTCGAGATGCAGCCGAAAAGGCCAAAATCGAACTTTCGACAACTTCTGAAACTGAAATTTCAATTCCCTATTTAACAGCCGACCAAACCGGTCCTAAGCACCTGCAATTTAAGCTTTCACGGGCCAAACTTGAATCAATTGTTGGCGATTTAATTGATAAAACTTTTGGTCCGGTTCGTGCCTGTCTTAAAGATGCCAAAATCGATGCCAAAAAAGTTGATGAAGTGATTTTAGTTGGCGGTATGACTAGAATGCCGCAAGTCGTTTCAAAAGTTCAGGAGTTTTTCGGCAAAGAACCGCACAAGGGCTTGAATCCTGACGAAGTTGTGGCTATCGGTGCCGCTGTCCAAGGAGCAGTTTTAGGCGGGGAAATGAAAGAAATGGTTCTTCTGGATGTAACTCCCCTGACTTTAGGCATTGAAACCTTAGGCGGGGTTTCAACTGCCTTAACTCCCAGAAATACAACGATTCCGACTTCAAAATCCGAAATTTTCTCAACTGCTGCCGACAACCAAACCTCGGTTGAAATTAATGTTCTGCAGGGGGAAAGGCCAATGGCAGCTGACAATAAATCCCTTGGCCGTTTTATTTTAGATGGTATTCCGCCAGCACCTCGTGGTATTCCTCAGATTGAGGTTACTTTTGATCTTGACGCCAACGGTATTTTAAACGTGACTGCTAAAGATAAGGCGACTAACAAGGAACAATCAATCAAAATTACCGGCTCAACCGGCCTAACGCCTGATGAGATTGAAAGGATGACTAAAGAGGCAGAAGAGCACGCAAAAGAAGATGAGACCCGTAAAGAAGAAATCGAAACCAGAAACCGAGCCGACGCTCTTGTTTATCAGGCAGAAAAAGCTCTCAAAGACGCCGGTGACAAAGTTTCTGCCGATGTCAAAAGCGAGATAGAGGAGAAAATAAAGGCAGTCAATGATATTCAGGCAGCTGGCCCGCTTGACGAGGTTAAGACCAAAACAGAGGAGTTATCTGGCGTTCTTTCCAAGATCGGGGAGTCGATGTATCAAAAACCAGGATCGGAAGGGGCAAAGGAGCCAGAAGGGAAAGAGGAGCCAAGAGGGTCAGATGATAAAACTAAAGAGGAACCAAAACCAGAAACTGATGCCGGCGAAGTCCAGGAGGGCGAGGTAGTTAAGGAGTAAATGTGACTAAGCTTCAAACCGAAATTTTTGTCCTTTGTGATCACGCTACCGTTTCCCAAGATCAAAAACTTTCGATAATCGGCATTTTTGATCAGTTTTTTGTAGCCAATTTGCCTACCAACTGGCCCAAAATGTACCTTGTTGCGGTTTTCAAAGGTGAATCAGCCCGTGAATATCCCCTGACTTTAAAACTAACGCCCCCTGCCCCAACTGACCAAAAACTTCCGGATCGAGAAATCAAAGTAACTTTAGGTCAAAATGGCAAGGCAAACTTAATTACCGAACTAGTCAATTTCCCTCTACCTCTTGCCGGCTTATACAAAGTCGAAATTTTAAGTGATAGTCAAAAAATCAGCGAGTTAGAGTTTAAAGTTAATAAGACAACAGCAACCTATGGCGGACAGGATCTTGCTGGCAAAAAAGTCGCAAACTAATCAAATCCTAAGCACTAAATTGTAAACCCTAAATAAATCCCAAATTCTAAATTTAAATATTTTAACATTCTGATTTTGAATTTAGATATTGTTTAGAATTTAGATATTAGAATTTAGGATTTTAGATATAATACATTCATGGCAACCAAAAGCGATTATTATGAAATTCTCGGTGTCGGCAAAAATGCCAACCCGGATGAAATAAAAAGGGCTTATCGTAACCTAGCCAGAAAACATCACCCTGATGTTAATAAATCCGCCGGCGCCGAAACCAAATTTAAAGAAATAAACGAAGCCTATCAGGTTCTTTCCGATTCCCAGAAAAAGGCGGCATACGATCAATTTGGCCATGCGGCATTTGCGCCGGGAGGCGGATTCGGCGGTGCCGGAGCCCCGCCTGACGGGGGCGGATTCCGCACCTATACTTGGACAGGTTCACCGGGAGATTTTGATTTTGGCGGTTTTGCCGACCCGTTTGATATTTTTGAGATGGTTTTTGGCGAAAGGTCGCCTTTTGGCAGGCAAGCAAGGCTTCCCCGCTACATTATTCATTTGGATTTTATGGAAGCGGTTCATGGGGTCCAAAAAGAAGTCGAAGTCGAAGGCTCGCATCGCTTCGCGGGCGAAGCTGGCAGAAAACAAAAAATCAAAATTCCGGCAGGAGTTGACGACGGTTCGGAAATCCGTTTTTCAAACTTTATTCTTGTTTGCCAAGTTGCCCCCCACCGTAATTTCAGAAGAAGGGGATACGATATCATTTCCGAAAAAGAAATCTCCTTTTCTCAGGCAGCACTTGGTACTGTTACCGAAGTCGAAACCATCGACGGACCCGTCAAAATCCGTATTCCTTCCAGCACTCAACCCGGTACGCAAATTAGACTTCGGGGCAAAGGCATCCGCCGTGTTTCCGGCCACGGCCAAGGCGACCATTATGTAATCATCCGCATCCATATACCTAGCAGACTCTCCCGGGAGCAAAAAAGGCTTTTAGAAGAGTTCGAAAGGTCCTAAAACAAATTTTTCTCTAGATAATTTATGATATAATCACGAAGATGAAAAAGATCAAAACCACA
>Ga0209541_10003781_pt1 | contig 27469 bp, 34 predicted proteins | sample RifCSPlowO2_01_FD_184027 | JGI IMG/M metagenome (GOLD analysis project Ga0209541, IMG submission 184027) | Groundwater microbial communities from Rifle, Colorado - Rifle CSP2_plank lowO2_0.1 (SPAdes) (version 2) | ecosystem: Environmental > Aquatic > Deep subsurface > Groundwater | place... | reverse complement strand
AATTTCAGTTAGATAACGCTTAAAGTAATTTGGAAATGCTAACAATTAGCTAATAATGATTAAAAATTTTTGGCTCAAAAAATCATTTTGTGAGTTTTGCAAAGTTCTCTATGGTTAATAAAATAATCAAGAGAATAATCCCGAGGCATAACTTACTATAATTTACTTTTGTTATCATCTTCGCAAACCCCTTACCTAATTTTAAAGTAATTACAGTAGCTATAACTGCCGTTATCATTGAAATAACTAAAAAGAGAATAAGATTTTGCAAAGTAATCTTATCTATTAACTTTGAAATGATAGCTACTGAACCATTTCTTGCTTTTTCAATGGTGTAAAGTGCAATAAAGCTAACAACCATCACCATAGTACCTACTGCACCAACTAAAATAAGGAAGGTTTCTGTTTTTATTTTTTTGAATATGCTTGACGCTACAATTGTTGCTTGTGCAGATCCCATTCCAGGGAGAAAACCGCAAAGCGTTGATGCGAATGTGCTGCTACTGATAGCTTTTGCCAGTTCTTTTTTTTGAATTTTTGGTTTTGTAATCTCTTGTTTTGGAATTTTAATTTTATCTTTTAGGCTGAGCAATAGCATGCTTGTACCGAATAAACCTGAAAATAGAGGGAATAAAGGCTGCTTCAATGTTGGAAGATTTAAGACACCTATTCCTAGTATTCCTGCCATTAAAAAGATTATCAACGCCCATACTCTTGCTTTTGTTTCTCTGCAAATCAAAAAAAGGCTTGAGAGAATAAGCATGTAAGGAATAAAGATTTGTATTAAGCTATAAGCGCCTTTTACTGCTATAAGAAACAAGGGAGTTAACAAGATAATAGCAAAAAGGCCTATTAATGAACCTCTTGTTGCCAGATTAACTGCTTCATAGTCACGGCCTTCTAATAATAGCTTATGTGCAGGCAAAACACTTAGTGCTGTGTCTGCGGTAGGAGCTCCAAGGAAAGTAGAAGGAAGAAAATCAACAAACGTGTGAGTTATAGACAATGCAATAATAAAAACAGATAGCACAATTGGTGTTGTATACTGGAGAAGTAGTGGAGATGAACTTAAGGTTACTACAGCCACAAGGTTGATGTGAATGCCTGGGGTTAAACCGGTAAGAGTTCCAATTAAAACACCAAATAACAGTGCCAGGATTATTTCAACAATGATCACTAGGATTTCTTTTTTCTTCCGAACGTTCTGTTAAAGTCAAATAACACAATAGCAAACACAATGATCATGATTATGCCTATTGCAAATGCTTCTTGACTCGGGATTATTGATGCTTGTCTTACATCTGCTGTTGCAAATCCAGTAATGCCTCTTCCTAGAAAAAGCAAACCAACAATAATTAGGAAGAACAGGATAATGACATAAATGGTGTGTTTTCCGTTGAACATGGAAACTTCTTTACTTTATTTATTTATAAACCTTGCTGTTTTTCTCAAATTTGTGTTATTTTGCTCACTACTATCTCTTTTTTTCCCACGTATTCTGTAAGCCTTCCTTCTATTTCAAGATCTTGCCCTTTTTTTATTTCAAGATTACCTTCTTTGAAGAGTATTGCCGGAATTTCTCCAGTTTCATCTTTTATAGTAAATAGGATTACTTTTGTAGTTTCTTTTATACTGATTATGCGTCCTTGGATTTTAACTCTTTCATCTACGTCTTTATTTTTTAAATCAGCAATCTTAGTAAAAGGAAGCTCTGTATTTTCCACCAGAAAAAGAATAAACAAGATTCCTAATAACGAGATAATAATACTCATCTCGAGAAATAATTTTTCTTTCATTTGGTAGAAAGATTTATTAAGATTTAAATAACCTTTCTAAAAAATGGATTTAGACAAAAAAATAGAACTGATTAAGGGGAATACACAAGAAATTTTAACAGAACAAGAACTAAAAGAAAAATTAAATAAAAAAAAGCAATTATCTTCTTATTATGGCACTGCCCCAACAGGTAGGTATCATATGGGCTATTTAGTCCCTTTAAGTAAATTATTTGATTTTGATAAAGCAGGAATTAAAAATAAGGTTTTGATTGCAAATATACATGCTGCTTTGGATGATTTAAAAACTCCATGGGAAAAAATAGATTTCGTCGGAGATTATTACCAAAAATGCATTGAATTGAGTTTTCCTTGGGATAAAAAGCCAGAGTTTATTAGGGGCAGCAGTTTTCAATTAACTAAGGAATATCAGCTAGACGTTTTGAAATTATCTACTCTATCCACTGTTGCTAGAACGACGAGAGCTGCTTCTGAAGTCACAAGGATGAAAAATCCAAAAGTGTCAGAGTTAATATATCCCATTATGCAATCCTTGGATGAAGAATATCTAGATGTTGATATTCAGTTAGGTGGTGTTGATCAAAGGCACATTTTTGTTTATGCTCGAGAATATCTGCCTTTGATAGGATATCAAAGAAGGATAGAAATTATGACTCCTTTAATTGTTAGTTTGAAAGGGCCTGGCGTTAAGATGAGTGCCTCAGTCCCAGAAAGCAGGATTTTGGTTCATGATTCAGAGGAGATGATTAAAAAGAATATCGATAATGCTTATTGTCCTATCGGAAGCACATTAGACAATCCTATATTACAACTCACTAAATTTATCGTTTTTTCTGTTAGACAAAAACTTAAAATTGAAAGAGACAAAAAATTCGGCGGGGATGTTACATTTAATCAATATTCTGAATTAGAAAAGAGATTTATAGAAAAAAAGATCCATCCATCTGATTTAAAAAACACTTTAAGCAGAGAATTAATCACAATATTTTCAAAAGCCAGAAATTATTTTGATAAAAACCAAGATTTAATTCCGAAAAAATAAAATTTCGATTAAAGAAAAATTTAAATATACAGGATGTTTAGTTAAATTGTAATGGATATAGCAACAAAAAGATATTCTTCTGACCTAGGTGATTACTCTCTTGAATCTGAGAACAAGTCTCTCAAAGATACAGTTATTTATCTTAAATCAGAATTAGATAGACTAAAGAAGCAACCTCTTCTTGTTTGCGATGTTTTGCGTATTTTAGATGATAAAGCTGTTATACGATTAGCAAATGGAAGCAAATTTTTTGTTAATATATCTAAAGATGCTATTGGCAAAATATCTTCTGGAGATAGAGTTTTGGTTGAGCAGAAATTTTTGAATGTTGTTGACAGATTAGATCAGGGAAAAAGATATGACGTAGATAGATTTGTGCTTATAGAAAAACCCCAAATATCTTGGGATGATATCGGAGGATTAAAAAACCAAATTAGGGATATTAAAGAAGTAATAGAATTACCTTTGAATAATCCAGAGCTATTCAAGGAAGTAGGCATTACGCCGCCGAAGGGAGTCTTATTGCACGGCCATAGCGGAACAGGCAAAACCTTATTAGCAAAGGCTGTTGCTGCCAGCACCAATTCTTGCTTCATAGGCGTTGTTGGAAGTGAACTAAATCAGAAATTTATCGGAGAAGGGGCTAAATTAGTTAAGGATTTATTTATTTTAGCTAGAGAAAAGGCACCTAGCATTATTTTTATTGATGAATTAGACGCTATTGCCTCTGATAGAGTTGATTTTGGTGTTGGTGGTGAAAGAGAAGTGCAAAGAACATTTATGCAATTGTTAAATGAACTAGATGGATTTCATACTCTGCATAATGTTAAACTAATTGGAGCTACCAATAGAATAGAAGCGTTGGATAATGCAATTCTACGTCCTGGAAGATTAGACAGGCTAATTGAAGTGTCTCTACCTACGTTGAAAGAAAGAGAGGAAATTTTTAGAGTACATACAAGAAAAATGAAATTACAGGATGTTGATTTTAAGAAATTAGCACAAGCAAGCGAGAATTTCTCTGGAGCGGAGATTAAATCTGTTTGCACTGAAGCAGGATACTTTGCTATAAGAGAGAAAAGGACCATAATTAATCATGCGGACTTTTCTGAAGCCCTAAAGAAAATTTTGAAAGACTTTGATGAGGATCATTTGCATATGTTTGGATAAAATATGAATACCCTCTTACTCGTCATTCTTATGGTCATTGGTATTTTTGTTATTTACTGGGTTTTGTATGGCGAGAGAAAATTTAGGGAAAAGATGAAGGAAAAATGAGGGTTTTTATTGCAATTTTTATTCCTAAAGAGCTTTGTGAGCAATTCGTAGATTTACAAAAAACCTTTTCAGCTTTTGGAAAGATTACTTTTGTTAAACAAGAGCATATGCATCTTACTTTAAGGTTTTTTCGAGATCTTTCTGTTGAAAAAGTGAATACTCTTAGAGAGAGATTACGAAGAATTACCCTTTCTCCTTTTGAAATTACATTCGATAGCTTAGGGGTTTTTCCCGATGAAAATTTTATTAGAGTTTTATGGATAGGGTTAAAAAACGGAGAAATTTTGGAGTTTCAAGAGAAGATTGAACAATCTCTAGAAGAAGTTTTTGGGAGAGATAAAAAATTTCATGCTCATCTTACTTTAGGCAGAGTAAAAATGCTTTATGATAAAAATGGATTTAAAGAAAAACTTAAGACGAAGATAAACGGGAGTTTTTTAGTTAAAGAATTTTATTTGATGAAAAGTGAATTGGGAAGTGAAGGACCAGCTTATACTGTTTTGGAAACTTACTCTTTACAATAGGCATATCTAATTTTGCATTTATTTAATTTATTCCTTCTATATTGTATTCTTCTTCAATTACTTGTCTAATCTTTTTTGCTTTTATAGGTCCAATTTTTTCCACTTTAATCAAATGATGCTCTTTTGCATTGATGACTTTTTTTACACTTTTGAATTTAGTTAACATTGATTTAGCTAATGATGGGCCTATTCCAGGGAGCGTTTCAATGAGATATTCCTGTTGTTCTTTTAGAGTTAATGGTTTTCTTTTTTTGAGTAAGCTTATTGAGCTTCTTGGTTTTTCTAGACGTTTTGCGATGATCGCTAATAAAGAAGCAGTGTCGCGATAATTTCTGGTGTAGAGAATGGGAATCTGCATATCAATTGCAATAGAAGCGAGCATTCCCCTTATTGCATTCGGATGAAAATTTCTTATTTTATATATATTTTCTTCGCCTTCTATAATCAGTAATGGTATTGAAAAATTCTCCTTGAGTGCTATTAGTTGCTGAATAATTCTTTTATCGATGATGGAGTTTAGGAAATCGTTAGTTGTTTTTCTTTCGATTCCTACATTATGGATATTTCCGTTTATATCTTTTGTTGGAATAATAAAGTCTGCACTAATCAATTGTTTTATCTCTGGATCTATCCCTTTTTTGATTAATTCTTTTACGATTCCTGAGCTTCTTTCGCGCTGATCTATAATGATTTGCATTTTACTTTTTTGCCATTCTCCAAAGTAAATTAAAATATTGTTTAAAACTCCGACAATATTTTTTCATTTGGTATTTTCATTTTGTTTAATACACTTTTCATTATTTTTTCTTTTCTGTGGGCACTCCAGTAATATGCTTCATCGCGGGTTCCTTTTGTTAAGAGAAAAATTATTTTTCCTGGTTTTGTTCTTGCAGTTCTCCCGGATCTTTGCACTTTCCTTAATTCGCTAGCAATGCTCTCAAAGAAGATAACAGCACGCGTTTCTACAATGTCTATTCCTTCTTCTGCTACTTGACTTGATACTAATATGTTGAATTCTCCTTCTTTGAACTTATTTAAAACTTCTATTTGCTCTCTTTGTTTTAATCCTTTATCTTGGCGATCTGCTTGGCCAACAAATTTATGGGCACTAATCCCTTTTTTTGTTAAGTAATCCACTATTTCGTTTATCGTGTTTCTGAAATTGGCAAAAACTATGATTCTTGCTTTTGGGTCTTGAGAAATCTCTTCTTTTATTATCTCATAAAGCTTTTCTAATTTCGGATGTTTTATCTCTTTTTCTAATAGAATTGCAGTTAGTTTCATGGCCTTCTCTATCTCCGGATTTTTTACTATAGTCTTAGAGGCCTTTGTTTCTTCTTTTTTTAATTTTTCCCAGAATTGTTGCAAAGAATTAATGCTTTGTGTTTCTAGGAGTTCTAGAGCATAATCTAATTTTATTAATAACGCAGTTAGCGATATCCCATAATACGCACTTGGATTATTTTTATGTATCTCTTTTCTTAAACTTGTTTGTATCTGTATGAGATCTTTTTTCCCGATTACTTGTACTGGTTTTGTTACTCCTATCTTTTTTAAATCTTCTATCTTTTCTTTGTAAACATTTTTTATGATATTATGCAATTCTTTAAACTCTTTTGGTAATTCAACATATATCCATTCTGTCTTTTTTTCTTGCACATGCTCCCGCATATCCTCTTCAGTTCTTATTTCAACTGCTTCTATTGATAGATTATCGCAAATTTCTGTAATTTTTTCTTTCGTTCCTCCTGGAGAAGCTGTCAAAGCCAAAATTCTTGGAAATTCTGCTTCTTGTGCATATCTTTTTGCAACAAACGTGTATGCATAGTTACCTATCGAGTGATGAGCTTCGTCTATGATTAAACTTGAACAATCTTTGAATGAGAACCGATTGTTTGTAATATCTTCTTTGATAGTTTGCGGAGTAGCAACTATCACTTTTGCATGTTTATAGAGATCCATTCTTTTTTCTGGAGATATTGTTCCTGTTATAAGCTCGATCTTTTCTGGGTCTAGGGTTGTATGCTCTTCGAAAGTTTTTTTGTGTTGATTTGCTAATGGTTTTGTCGGAGAAACTATTATAGCCTTTGTATCCTGTATTTTATTTAATCTATATACAGCAAGAAGTAGAGCTACTATCGTTTTACCTGTGCCTGTCGGCAATACAGCTAGAGTATTCTTCTCTTTACTTGTTTCGAATATTTCTTCTTGATATTTTCTTGGAGTAAAATTTTTCAGTTCAATCATTTGCAAAAAGTTTTTAAATTTAAGTGAAGGTGAGGCAACATGCTTTTAAAAATATTTGGATTGCTGGATCTTTTTGCGGGGCTTCTTTTAGTCTTAGCGCACTTCACATCTTGGTATTCTCTCCTTTTAATCCTAGCTGTTCTTTTGTTTATTAAAGGAGTATTATTTTTATGGGATATTAATAGTATTATTGATGTTATATCTAGTGTTGTAATGATATTTGCTAGTTTGGGATATACTTCAATTTTAACGTGGATTGTTGCTTTTTGGCTGCTTCAGAAGGGATTCTTTAGCTTACTTAGCAGTGTATAAATAAAGAAGAGATAGAGCTATAGAAACTATAAGGGCCAAGAATATTGTCAAAATAAGATTAAGATAAGAAGTCACAAAGATGCAGGTAAGCATAAAGACACTGCTTAAGATGTAAAGAGGAAGAGATCCCATTGCAATTTTTAAGCCATCTAAATTAGGGAAAGGCAGCATAGAGCTTCCTGCTATCCAGAAGTTTAGCATTACAAACTTTAAGAAGAAAGGGTCTGTTGGCGAGAACGACTTAACTAATAAGGCTAAAAATAAACTTGCTAATGGCCCTGATAATGCAATGAAAGCAGTTTCAAGATTTGTTAAGTGAGGAAATTTTTTTCTTGTTCTGTACAGCGGATTTTCGTCTATCTTAGATGTTTCTGTAGTTGCAAGAGTTATCTTTCCGTTTGAGAGAAAGACAAAGAACAATGGGAAGATTATTCCTATAGGAATTTTTCGCTTGAATGTTTTTTTAAACCAAATTCTTTGTATTGACCAGACTCTGAACTCTGTTGTTGCCCCTTGTTTTTTTGCTATAATCTTATGAGCTAGTTCATGCAAGATAAGGGCTAGAAATGCTGCTAGTATTGCCATAAAGAGGTTTGTTAGGCCTATTGTTAGATCAAATGAGGTTGTCCCCCATTCTTGGAAAGAGAAGACAAAGCCAAGAACAAGTGTAGCTGAGAGTAAGTGAAGCAGCTCTTTTTTTGTGAATTTAATTTTTTTCATATTTTTTGATATCATGTACTAATTCTTCTTCATGGCCCGCACCTACGATTGCAACTACCCTCTCTTCTGGAAATTGAGTAATAAGTTTATATAAATTTTTTGCCATGACATCATTTCTTTCTTTAATAAGGACTTTATAAACTGTAGGATATCTTTCCTCAATTTTTTTTAAGATGGTTTTAATAAACTCTTTTTCCGGAACCTTTCTTAGATCTATCTTTATCTTTTCATCTTTTTTAAATCTGCTTTTTAGAATATCTAAGAAGATCCTATATTTTTCCTTTGCAGGAATCAGAGTCAGCTTTTTTATTGTTATTCTTGCATCTTGGTCAATCAGCATGATTTTGGCATTTTGTTTTTTTGCAAGCAAGGCAGCTTTTCTCATTTCAGAGCCTGGAGAGACCCCTACTAATTTTCCTAATTTTTTTTCTATCCATGCTCCTATAAGATTGAGAAGGAATACTTTTATGCCCATCTCTTTTAAGAGAGAAAACTTAGAGCCCTTTTTCTGCTGCATTAGTGAAAAGAATCTTGGCTTGTCTAATTCTAAAGCAATTATTCCTGGCTTTTTTTCTTTGATGAAAGAGGTTACTTCTTTAATGCTTTCAATAGCAATATGGGAAGTTCCGATAATCGTTAGATTTTTATAGACAAGCATCAAAGGGAAAACTATATAAACTTTAAATATATTCCTATTAAAAAGAAGGAGGCTAAAAAAATGGTTAAAACGCATAAAATAACAGACATTTATAATAAAATGGTGTATACTGATTCTGGAGAGTATTTTGGTGATGTTGAGGAATCTATTATTACGAGCAATAAGATCTTTGGCTGGAAGGTAAAAGCAACTAAGAACTCTTACCTAACTAAGGTTTTAGGCGGGGCTAAGGGTGTAATTGTGCCCCATCAGTTAGTGAAAAGCATTGGGGATGTTGTCATTATCAGGAAAGAGGCGTTGCCTGATTATGAAGAAGCACCTAAGGAAGAGCTTGCTTAAACTTTTTAGAAAAAGAAACCATAATATTTAAATACTCGTAAACTTGCGTTCTTGTTTATGGCTAGTCCTTTAGCAAACGCTATAGAATTCTTGCAGAAGTTTGGTCTCTTCGATATTATACTGCCTTTTCTTCTTGTTTTTACATTAGTCTTTGCTATTTTAGAGAAAACAAAGATTTTGGGTGTAGAGGATACTGAGAAAAAAACCCCAAAGAAGAATCTGAATTCCATGGTTGCTTTTGTTACTGCTTTATTAGTTGTTGCCACGAATAAGGTTGTTACTACAATTAATGCAGCATTGCCAAATATTATCTTATTATTAGTGGTTAGTTTTGCATTTCTACTTTTATTAAGCATTTTCCATAAAACCGGAGAGTTAGAGTTTAACAAGGAGCATAAGGGATGGTATGCTTTTTTCGTTATTGCTTTATTTATCGGGGTGATTTTAGTGTTTTTAGGATCTCTTCCTTTAGACAATGGAGAAACTTGGTTGATCTTTGGATGGAATTATATATTAGAAAATTGGGAAGGCTCAATAATCTCTAGTTTTATCTTTTTAGGCATAGTTTTATTAGCTATCTTTTTTGTGACATATTCGAGTAAAAAAACGGAGGGCGGATAATGGCATTATATGATTTAATTAGCAATCTGGAAAGTTTTGGTTTTTATGATTATGTGTTGCCTTTCTTGCTTATTTTTACTATTATCTTTGCTATTTTAGAGAAAACAAAAATACTTGGAACTGAAGGTGATGGGAAAACTCCAAGAAAGAACATTAACTTTGTCTTGGCTATGGTTATTGCCTTAATTGTTTTAGTTCAGACAAATATTGTTGGTTTGATGATAGCTTATTTATCAAAGATGGCCTTGGTCATTCTTGTTGTTGTTGTTTTCTTATTAGTTGCTGGAGTTTTTGGCGCAAACGCAGAAGGAGGATTTACAAAATGGCCATTGATTGTAGGGGTGATTTTTGCTATTATCATGTCTATTTGGGCGCTTAATCCTAATGGTGTCTATGATCTTGGTTTTCCATCTTGGTTTTTGCCAACTCAATCAGATAGAGCTGTCTTATTAGTGCTTGCTGCTGGGATTATTGCTCTTTGGCTTATTGTAGGTGGTGGATCAGGAGGAAGAACAACACCTGCGTATGAAGTTTGGGAAAAGGGCTTAAAGGGAAAATAAAATGGCAACCTTTTTAGATTTTGGCATATTGAATTTCTTCTTGCCGGCATTTACTTTTCTTTTTATTTTAGTATTGATGTATGCTGTCTTGCATAAGACGAGCTGGTTTGGAGATAAAGAGGGATTAAAATGGATGGCTAGCTTATCTATTGCTGCTATAGCTACATTAGCAGGAAAGCCTAAAGAGCTGATTAATTTTATGACTCCTTGGTTTGTGGTAATCTTTGTTTTTCTTATCTTCATGTTTATGATCTTGATATTTCTTGGGACAAAAGAAGATGAAGCTTGGAATACTGTAGGGGGGAAGACTCTTTACTTTGTTATTGCTGTTTTGATTGTTGTTATAGGAATTTCTCAAGTGTATGAAGGGGTATTTTCTCCTTATAACCCTGAGCAAGGGCAAACAATTGGAGGAGGGACGTTAAGGACTATTTTTCATCCTAGAGTGTTGGGGTCTATTTTTCTTTTAGTCGTTGTTGCATGGACTATAAGAAATGTTTCTATGCATGTAGAGGGAGCTTAATCAGATAAAGTTTAATATGGGATTTCTTATTTTTTAGATAAATGAGAAAGTATCATGCTTATACTTTCTTTTGGAGTTTTGTTTTTGGTGTCAATAACTGTTCCGTAGCTAAAGTCTGTTGATTTTTTATATTACAACTCTTGCGGCATCTTCGCCATGAGTTTTTCTACGTTGTCGATCTCTTTCTATACAAACTTCTAAAGGGGCCTTTAATGTAAAAATATGATGCTGGAAATCTAATCTTTTGATCAAATCCTCAATTTGAGATTTCCAATAAAAATTACCATCAAATACAACAGATTTACCACTATCCAAAATCCTTTTCGCTTCTTGAGCGATTATTTTATTTGCTTTGATAAAACTTTTTTGCGAAATATATCCCGCTTCTTTATCTTTTGTTAAATCGTGTTTATCGAGGATTCTATCAACAGCAAAATATTTTGCGTTTAGGATTTTGGATAGCTTTTCAGCTATTGTTGATTTTCCGCACCCCAATGGACCACGGATAATTATATAATACATCATAGGTTTTGTTACCTTTTTACTTTTTTTAATTCATTCGTAATCTTTGTTAATTCTTTAATATTTGTTGTTAGTGGAGTAATAATCCTCTCAAAAACTTTTTCAAGAGCCTTCATTTCAGAGCCAATATCTCTTATATTTTCATCATATTTTGTAATCCTGCCGAGAATGGCCTTTTCGAGGTTTTCAAATCTTTGCTGTGTTCTTATGAGCTCTTGTTTAATAGATAAAGTATCTGTGTTTATCTTTTCTCTCCAAAGGGTTAAATTACCTATATTTTTTACCAGATCTTCCCATTTCTCCTGAATAATGGATTCTGCTATCTCCTCTATTCTGTCTGCTCTTTCTCGAGTTTCTTCCACTTGCGGAGCTTTTTGAGGAGATTGCATGGGTCTTGCTTTTTTGGCAGTTGCCATTGAAGCTGGAGGTATAGGTGGCTCAGGAATTTCAATTGCAAAATCTTCTTGGGGAAGCGGCTCGCTTTCCTGATAGCCTTGTACAGGAGGATATGGAACATTTAACTGTGATTTAGGTTGGGTCATTGAACCAACTCCTGCTTTCATGCTTGCCTGCATCAATGCATCAGCTATCTGCTGCTGAGAATAATTTTCTTTTTGCAGCATCTTAATTATCTGCGCGTTATCAAAGCCTTGACCCTTTAAGTTTAACACTCTATCTGTCGGGATTTCTATGATGATCACCTTCTTTTTTTTCTATTAATCCTAATACTTCTTCCTCTGTCACAAAATTCATAGGATTCCAGAGATTGATATACTTTTCTAAAACCTTGATATCTTCCTTTCTTGCAAAATATTTTAATTCTTTTATCAGGTCTTTCATGGATTCTTCTAGAGAGAACATGCTTTTTTTTATCTCCTTTAATTCTGTATCAACAGATTTTGTTTCTTGTGCAAGTTTCTTATAGCTGTCAATCATGTTTTGATTCATCAGCAATACTCTTTCTCTCATTAAATTATAACGGGATTCTAGAATGCGCAATCTGCTAGCCACATCAATCATTGCATTATAATCTTCTGTAATTTGCATTTTTTCTCCTTAAACGAAAACTATATAATAAACAGATTCACCTTATTCATAATAAAAGTTATGTTATTTGAAATGAGTGGTGATTATGGAACCTTTAGCCTATGAGCTTATAAGAGAGGGACAAGAAGACGTTTTAAAAATTAATTATGAAGGCGCAAGCTTTCCTCCTTCTATCGAAAGCAGCGAGCTTTGCATGATGGACACTATAGACAAGTTAGCTCAAATGCCTTCTGTGCAGAGAATTCTTTTTGTCCAAAAGAGAAATTATGAATATGATCGGGAGCAAACTTCTTTGTTAAGGGAGATAGCCAATATCTATAATCATCTAATCAAACAAAGAAAGATTATGATGGTAGCTGCCTTTGATCCTGGATTACAAGGAAGGGCTGCATTAGTTCAGGATCTTGTTCTTAATCTTTTAAGGAGTGATCCTCTTGGAGCTTATGTAGAATTAAGAAGATTAGTGAGAGAGCAGAAGATAAAGATGAGCAAGATTCCATTAGAGCAGGAAGCAAGAGAAGAGAAAATGTATTTTGATTTATTGAGATACATACTTGATCTTCTTGAGAGAACGCGGTTAGTGCAAAGAACTAAATCAAACTTGTTTGGTTATCGTTTAGGAGACAGAAGTTTTTATAGACAGATATTCAGGCCAGCAATTACCCCAGATTTTTTATTTACTAGGTTAATGGCAGAAACTCCTATAGATGGGGAAGAGATAGATGCTTATTTATTAAATCAGGAAAGTGAAGTGATGATATTTAAAGTGCCTGAAGATGTGAAATATCTTTATCATCTTACTCCTCCTGAATTTAAATTGAGCGAGGATTTGTATGATCTATTGGATTTAGCTAGAAATGTTTTGGTAGAGCATAAACCAAGAGCAGAAGAGTTTGTTGATCCATCTAGGATGAGGCAGACTTTCTTTAACATTGGAAGAGATTTGTTGATTGAATTAGCAGAGCATAAAGGGATATCTTTAGATTTTAATGAGATAGAGCAATTAGCACAGATATTAGTTAGATACACAGTTGGATTTGGCTTGTTAGAGGTTTTATTACAAGACGAGAAGATACAGGACATTACTGTTAATGGTCCTATAGGAGAAACACCTATTTTTATTGTTCATGCTGATTATGATGAATGCGTTACTAACATCATTCCTTCTAGAGAAGATGGAGAGAGTTGGGCAACTAAGTTTAGATTAATTTCTGGAAGGCCTTTAGATGAAGCAAATCCTGTTTTAGATAGCGAGTTAGTAGTGCCTGGAGCAAGGGCGAGAGTTGCTGTTATTACAAATCCTTTGAACCCTCTTGGTTTGGGTTATGCTTTAAGAAGACATAGAGATAAACCATGGACTTTGCCTTTGTTTTTGCAAAATAAAACTATTAATTTTTTGGGTGCTGGTTTAATGAGTTTCTTGATAGATGGGAGCAGAACGTTTCTTATTGCTGGAACAAGAAGCAGTGGAAAGACGTCATTTTTAACTGCGTGCATGATAGAAATTATGAGGAAATATAGGATAATAACTGTTGAGGACACTCTTGAACTTCCTGTACAAGCTTTCCGCAGATTAGGATATAACATTCAGCCGATGAAAGTAAGGGCTGCTTTAGGAATGGCAAGTTCTGAAATGAGTGCTGAAGAGGGAATAAGAACAAGTTTGCGTATGGGCGATTCAAGTTTAATTGTTGGAGAGGTTCGTTCAATTGAAGCGAAATCCCTCTATGAGGCAATGCGAATCGGTTCATTAGCAAATGTGGTAGCAGGCACGATTCATGGAGATAGTCCGTATGGAGTTTTTGACAGAGTTGTGAATGATTTAGGAGTTCCAAGAACCAGTTTTAAGGCAACTGACATTATTGTTATTGTTAGCTCTATTAAGAGTGCAGATGGTTTGCATAAAATGAGAAGAGTAACTAGTATTACAGAAGTAAGAAAGGAATGGGAGAATGATCCTTTAAGGGAAAGAGGCTTTGTTGAATTAATGAAATACAATACTAAGACAGATCAGTTAGAAGCAACAGATGACTTGATTAATGGAGACAGTGAAGTGATAAAGAGCATTGCAGGAAATGTAAAAGAATGGGCAGGAAGCTGGGACGCTGTTTGGGAGAATATTTTGTTGAGGACAAAAATTAAAGAAGAGTTAATTAGTCAAGCAGAGAAATTTCAAAAACCAGAATTGTTAGAAGCATCTTTTGTAATTCAAGCAAATGACATGCTTCATAAGATAAGTGATGAAATTAGAGAAGAGCTTGGAAACTTAGATTCAAAAAGAATCTTCTTTATGTGGAATGAGTGGTTTAAGAGAGAGCTTAAGAAAAGATTAATTGAGTAAAAAGAGGTTGAAAATTGGCAGTTAAGGATCCCGAAGTAAAAGAAATTTTAGAAAGATATAAAGCGAGGTTACAGAAAAATATTTCTGTCAGTCCATCTTCTGAACAAGTTTCTTCCTATAAAGCAAGAGGTTTTTCTAGAGAATATGAGTTATTTCGAAAAGAGGCTTTGAGCAAAACTTTAAGCTCTTACGAGAATCTTTGCAATAATTTTGAAAAAATTTTAAAGATTAATCCAGGAAAGGCGCAATTTGAGAGATTAAAAAAAGATATTGAGATGGTTCATTTAAATATAACTCCTACTGGAGCTGCTAGCTTTGCTTCTTTTACAGGATTTCTTATTGTTGTTTTATCTATATTGATAGGAGGAGCTTCTTACTTTACTACAAAGGATGCTTTAAGCATTTTCTTGCCTTTGTTTTTTATTCTTACTGGAGTTTTAATCATTAAACCTTTAACGAATATTCCTATTTATCTTGCTAACAGTTGGAGATTAAAAGCAAGCAATCAGATGGTGCTGTGCATTCTTTATGTAGTTATGTATATGAGACATACCAGCAATTTAGAGCATGCATTAAAATTTGCAACTGATCATATAGGAAATCCTTTGGCTTTAGATTTAAGAAAGGTTTTTTGGGATATTGAAACTGGGAAATATACAACTATTAAAGAAAGCTTGGATCATTACTTAATAAGTTGGAGAGCATATAATTTGGAGTTTGTGAACTCTTTTCATCTTATAGAGAGCAGCTTATATGAGCCTAGTGAGGAAAGAAGGGTTAACTTGTTGGATAAGGCTTTAGATATTATGTTAGAAGGAACTTATGAGAGGATGCTGCATTACGCGCAAGAGTTAAAGAATCCTATTACAATGCTGCATATGCTTGGAGTAATTTTGCCTATTCTCGGCTTAGTGATGTTTCCTTTGATAGGGAGTTTTTTAGGAGGAGCTGTGAAATGGTATCATTTGGCAATTCTCTATAATATTTTACTGCCGTTTTTTGTTTATCAAATGGGAAATAATTTGTTGAGCAAAAGACCTACTGGATATGGTGATATAAGCTATAGCAGCAGGAAAAGCAGTATAGGATCTAGCATGGCTTTTCTAATTATTTTCAGTTTTTGTTTAATTGGCTTATTGCCTCTTATATTTTTATTTACTAATTATAGCAATGATTTTGTGATTACTGGATTAGGGAAATTTCTCGATATTAAAGATGGAAATGGGCCATATGGTGTTGGGGCTTTAGCATTGGGAATGTTGATTCCATTAGGCATTGGATTAGGGATGAGTGTAAATTATCTTGCAAGAACTAAGAAGGTGATTAAGGAAAGAGATGAGACGCAGAAATTAGAAAAGGAGTTTGCAGGAAGCTTATTCCAGTTAGGGAACAGGATTGGAGATGGAGTTCCTGCTGAGGTTGCTTTTGAGGATGTAGCAGAGAATATGAAAGGGACGCCTACAGGAGATTTTTTTAAAATTGTCAATAATAACATAAGGAATTTAGGGATGGGAATTAAGGAAGCTTTATTTAACAATAAGAATGGGGCTTTATTATATTACCCAAGCGCTTTAATCAGGAGCTCGATGGAGGTTTTATTAGAGGGCTCAAGGAAAGGACCCCAGATAGTTGCAAGAAGTTTAATTAGCATCTCACAGCATGTGAGCAATATCCATAAGGTGAATGAGAGATTAAAGGATATTTTAAGTGATATCATCAGCAGCATGAAAAGCCAGATTTATTTTATGGCTCCTGTTATTGCCGGGATTGTTGTCGGGATTGCTAGTATGGTTGTAACTATAATAGGAAAATTAGGTGATTTAGTTCAGCAGCAAACTGCTCAAGGAAGTGCTGAATTTGGGAATATAGGGGTTATTACAGATTTGTTTAATATACAAGATGTGATTCCTGGATATTTTTTTCAGATAGTGGTCGGGATTTATGTTGTAGAGATTGTTTATATCTTAACTGTATTAGGAAATGGGATTGAGCATGGTGCAGACAAACTAAATGAAGAGTATGCTTTAGGCAAGAATTTAAGGAGAAGTATTTTCTTATATATTATAGTCTGCTTGCTTGTTGTTTTATTGTTTACAGCTTTAGCTAATAGTATTTTAGCTGGCTTAGAATTTTAGGAAGGTTTATAAGAAATCAATTCAAGAAATGCTTATGGATAAAAAGGGATTGATTTGGGATGAGCTTGGGAAGGCAATTTTAGCTTTAGTAATCATCTTGATTCTGTTTTTGATTATTTATTTGTTAAGAGATAGATTAAGTGTTTTAACTGAAAAATTAAGGCTTTTATTTGGCGGTTGATAATGGCAATGCTCACTTTTGAAAATCTTATTAAGGCAATATTAGTTATTGTGATAGTAGTTATTGTTATCCTTTTTATTAAGACATCTGCTTTTGATTTAGTGAAGAATATTTTGAAAATTACGGATGACAAAGAAGAAGTAAGCAAAGAAGAAGCATTAGTAAATTTTCAGGAAGTAGAAGAGATTTATAGCAATTGTTTTGCAAGCAAGCAAAATCAGTGTGTTTGCTTCAAGAGCAGTTTTCCACAATTTCCAGCTTCTTCTAGATTAGGATTTTATGAAGGAGATGGCTTTAAAAGAATTATCTTATTTGATAAGGAAGATAAAGAAGAAAAGACTATTGTTCAAACTGAAGTTAATGGAAGTTTTGGATGCTGGATGACATATCAAAGAGATGAAAATGGCAATTATCTTTATAGAGCAGAATATGGTATGTCTATGTATTTTGATAAATCTCAAAGATATCTTATTGGGACAAAAGACAAAGTAGGCAGTTTACCTAATGATTTTCCTTTTCTCTATAAAACAAATGACGGAAGGGTTTGTTTTGTTTTAGATGAAATGATAACTAATAATCGTTGGTATCAAGGAGACTTATTTCCAGGCGTTAAACAGCAGAGAACTGCATTAAAAGAACATATTTCTTCGCTTCCAGTTTGCTCTTAAATTTCAACTTTTAGTCACCAAAAAACTTAAATAGTGCATATCTTAGTTAAATAAGAGGTGAAATTAGAGATGAAAGGAAAAAAAGGGACAGAGCTTTCTATGAATGTCATTATCATCACTATCTTAGTTATTCTTGTTTTGGTTGTTGTCGCAATTATCTTTACAGGAGGCATGGCTAATTTAACAAACAGGATTAAACAGGTATTTGGCGCACAGGCTCTTGATTTGCAGACATCTTTAGTAGAATGCAATGGCTATTGCAATGGATTTCAGGCTTCTGGCGGGAAGATAACAAAGTATAGAGATCAATATTGCGAGAAGGAGTTTGAGATTGATACTAATAAAGACAATAAGATTGACTTAGTCGGAACATGCTCTTCTTTAGGAGCAACTTGCGAGCCTATAGAAAATAGCGATATTCCTTGTGGATAAGATGAAGAAGGCAGAGTTGTCTATGCAGGTTTTAGTGATTGCTATTCTTTCTTTGATCGTATTAATTGTTTTAATCTTTATTTTTCGCTCTCAGATAGGAGATATTTTTGATGCTTTTAGCAGATTAATTCAGAGCAATACAGGAGCTGTGGAAACTCCTTGAAATGGTGGTTAAATGGCAGATACTATTGTTAAGGTTATTTTTGGGATTATAACAGGACTTGTTCTTGCTTTAGTTTTATTAAACATAGGTGAAGATATTCTTAGTAGTTTGTTTGGAAGCAAAGGGTGTAATGAGGCTTATGGTTATTTAGGAGAGTTAAGTAAATCTGTTGATTATTCTTTATCTGGGGAAACAGATTATACAAATACACTTTTTTCCATTGAAGGGAAGTGTAGTTTAGTTGGCTTCAGTAAAACTAGGGATTCTTTTTTAGCAAGACCTGATGAATGCATTTCAGAAAGCTGCTTATGTCTCTGCAAGGGAAAGCTTGATGAAAAATGCAATGTTTATGAGAAATGTTCTCATTTTAATGTTGATGCTTTTTTTGGTGATGCAGAAATTAATGGAGTAAAAGAACAGGTTTTTTTCCAGAATACTGATGAAATTTTGTTATTGAATGTTATTAAAAAAGAAAATAGCGTTTATATCACTCTTAGGGATGCGTCAGAGATTATTGTAGAAACATCTCAAGATGATGAAACCATCAATCTTTTAGAGGTAGATGAAGCTATTCGTGATAGGGTAGATAGTTATTCTTTTGTTATCGATAGAGCAACTAGTAACTCTGGTATCGACCCTGTTTTTGTTAAATCCATAATTGCTAAAGAGTCTGGAGGCGTAAAAGATGCTGTTTCTGAGGCAGGGGCTGCTGGATTGATGCAATTAACTGAAAACACTGCAAGAGGGTGTGGCTTGAATGTTCCAGAATATGCTGATGATGCTCCTTGCGATAAAACACATAAGGAAAATTGCAATCAACTTTTAGATGAAAGATTTAATCCTGAAAGAAATATAGAAGGGGGAGTTTGTGTCATTAAAGAATTAGTTGGAAGATACGAGAATAATTTAGCGCATGTTTTGGCTGCTTATAATGCTGGTCCAAATCCAAGATGGGATTGTGATAAAGAAAGGAGAGGCATAGAGTATTGCCCTATTGATAAGTATGGAGTTCCTCCTTTTGAGGAGACTCAGGAATATGTTGAGTTAGTTTTAGGATATTACGGATGGTATAACAGTATTGCTTGAAGATGGCAGAAGGATTTGATGAAAGGCAGATTTTGTGGATAGTTTATCTATTTATGATTATCTTTCTTCTCATAACAGTCTCTATTAAAATCAAAGACGCAGCTGATGACACTTTGTTTAATGAGAAATTTCTTGCTGCTGAAACAGCTAGCTTGGAAGATGCAGTTATGAGCGCTCCAGGTGATGTTGAAGTAAAGTATGAATTGCAGGGAAAGTTAAGGGGGCAATTTAATTTTGGATTTAAAGGATGTGATGTATTTGTTAGCAAGAATGAAGAGTTTTTAGAAAATGGAAATAACTTTTTTTGCAGTGAGGATATCTTTTTGTCAAAAGAAGATGCAGAACTTGAGAATGTGAATGCAATTGTTTTTAAGAAAAGGGAAAACACATTAACTATAGAAAAGGTTTAAATAAGGTTTTTTGTATCTTTTATGATCATGAAAAGAGGCATGTTAAGTGCTAAGGTTATAATCTTAATTTTAGTGACTCTTGTTTTAGCAATTATCTTCATAAAAATCATCGGAAGGATGGTGAATTCCTTTGGCAAATAGACGAGGAATTTCTTATTCTGTGGTTGTTGGTTTGCTTATTGCTCTTGCTACAGGCGTTATCCTTATACTTTTTACTGGCGGTTTTTCTGATATTCTATCTAAAGGGGCTGATAGAAATGCTTGCAGAAATAGTGTTGTTCTTAAAGCATTCAATCCTACAAAAATAGGAGAGCTTAATTGCAGAACAAATTATGTTGAAATCAACACCTTAGATCAACAGGAGATTATGCGAAAGGTAGCAGAAGAGGCTTATTGGTGCTGGTGGCAGTTTAAGGAAGGAGAGGCTGATTTTAAAAGTTTAGGGGGTTTTGAAGGGCCTGTTTGGTGCTTTCTTTGTTCGGACATTCAATTTAGTGATAATGTTAAAGAAAAGTATCCTGATGGAATTGAAGGTTTTGACACATTTTTGCAGGAAACCACTTTAAAACCAAAATATAATGGAAATTATGCTGATTATCTACCGATTAAATATTTATCTCCGGAAGATCCGACATATTTAGAAACACTTTCAACAATTTCTACAGAAAAAATGCCGATTGCTTTTGCGATTGTTGAATCTAAACAGTTTGCAGCCAAAAAAGGAATAGCCTATGATCCTGCTATTTATACATCTAACTTTGAAGCCAAGCATTATTTTTATGGGATGGTTTATGGCACTGAAAATATTCAAAGCATGTGCAATACATTGCGTGTTGGAGAACCGCTTTCTTAAGGAAACTTTAAATATCTTAAACTTTCTTTTAATCTTATGAAAAAAGGGTCTGTGATTTTAGGGGAAGAAACTATCAAGATGCTTCCTAGGATTTTTCTTGCAGGTTTTGTTTTATTCTTTATTTTCCTTATTTTAGGAGTTTATTTAGCAAGAGATGTAAGAACAGAAGAGTTGGAGCATTCTCTTTTGATTAAAAGATTGTTTTATGACCAAAACTGTTTTAGCTTTACAGATGAAAGAAGCTATCCGGGAATTATTGATTTAAACAAGTTTCAGGAAGAGAGATTAGAGAAGTGCGCTTTTAAAGAAAAAATTGGCTATAGGTTAGATTTAAAAGAAATGAATGGAGATTCTATTAAATCTGTTGAGGTAAATAAGAAGATTACAGCTCTTCTTGATTTTTGTGACACTCAAAAAAAGAATTTTCAATGCTATCAAGATAGGAATTTTGTTTTAGTTGAAGAGCAAGGGGAAAGAAGAAATGCCTTATTAGATATTTTCGTGGTGATTAGAGATGAAGCGTAAAGGGCAAGGCTTGATTTTGGCTGATATTTTTGCATTATTTGTTTTATTCTTAATTTTAGCAGGTTTTTGGTTTGTTTTAAAACTTCCTGAACTTCTTCCTGGAAGAGAAGAGCAAGTTATTGAGGGCTTATTTGCTGAAGATGCTTCTATTACTCTCTTAAATTTTTTGAGAAGTCCTGTAGAAGTTGAAGGAAATATTATAGAAACAAGCAAACTTATATCTCTTGCGTATAGGGATAAGAATTTAGAAGAATCTTTGAGAAAACATGTGAAAGAGATTTTCCCTAAAATCTATGGAGTTTGTTACGGATTTTTTATTTATGACAAAGATAAATTAGTTTTTCAGGAAGGAATAGAAGGAGTAAGTTCATTAGCAGGAGAAGCAATGCCAGTAAAAGTTAATCTTCCTTTGGAAAATAAAGAAAATTTAATTATAGAGCTTAATCCGACTTACTTTTTTAAGGCAGGAAAGAAGGCATTTCAGACTTGTGGTGTAAAATGAACAAGAAAGGAATATTTATCGTAGGGCTAGCAATCATCACACTTTTTATTGTAGGGGTAGCTCTTTTTGTTTTTTACAGTTCTGAGAAAAACAGCAATAGGGCAGTTTTTGGCGAGATTCAATTAGATGTTATGGAAACTTACAATATTGGAGAGGAGGCATTATTTTATTTAGATGAATCAGTTAAATATGCTGCTGATGAAAGCCTTAATCAGTTTTATCAAGAGAGCGAATGCGGAAGATATCAAGAATACAGTTTATGGAAGTATGGAAGCAAGGAGTGTTTTCCTGATTTTGCTAAATTATACAATAACAGCTTTAACAAAAATTTAGATGCTTTCTTATCTTCTTATTCAGAAGTAAAATTCCCAATAAATAATTATGAAATTAGCATAGAAGACGGATTTATAAATGGGAAAGCCATTGAGAAGCTAGAAATTAATAAAAACAATATTCTTTATCAAATCTCTCCTGATTTTAAAATTAAAGTATATTTTGATTTAGACTCTTTTATAGAAATAAGTGAAAAAGCTAAAGGAATCAGCAATGAATGCAGAGATAACTTTAACTGCTGGAAATCTAAGATAGAGCCTTCTTGGGAGATTAAAGAAGAGGGAAAGGTTTTTATGTTTAGCGTTCCTGTGCAATTCAAAGATAAGAAAGAGATTATAAGATTTGCACTTAATTTCAATCCTTTAGCGAGCTAATAAGATGTTTGGACTAACCTATGAACAGATAATAGAGAAGATTCAAGAAGAAAAAGGGTTAAGCAAGGAAGAGATAGGGAAAAGAATAGAAGAAAAGGTCAAAGATTTGAGTGATTTAATCAGCAAGGAGGGAGCTGCTCATATTCTTGCTCATGAGCTAGGGCTTAAGGTTTTTCATGAGCTTAAAAAAAGAAGATTTAAAATTAAAGAGGTTATTGCAGGATTAAGCAGTGTTCATCTTCTAGGAAAGATAGTTACTATTTATGGGATAAGGGCTTATAAGAAAGAGCAACGAGAGGGAAGGGTAGCTTCTATGCTTTTAGGAGATGAAACCGGGGTCATTCGCTTGGTATTCTGGGATGATTCTTTAATTAACATGATTGCAGAGGGAAAAATCACAGAAGGAGATATTTTGAGCATTAAAAATGCATATTCGAGAGTAGGCAATGGATTTACTGAGCTGCATCTTGGAAATAAAGCAGAGATTGAGATCAATCCTGAAGGAGAGGAGATAGAGAGCATTGGAATTAAGGAAGAGGTTGTTCAGCCTATCTTTAGCCTAAAAGAAGGAACAATGGCGTTAATACAAGGAACTATTGTGCAGGTGTTTGAGCCTAGGTTTTATGCAGCATGCTCTGAATGCGGAAGGAAAGTTGTATTAGTCTTAGATCGTTATCAATGCCAAGAGCACGGAATTATCAAAGAGAGATATCTGCCTGTTTTTAATTTCTTTCTTGATGATGGAAGCGACAGCATTAGAGTAGTGTGCTTTCGTGAGAATGTGAAGAAGCTTCTTGGTGATGAGGTAGAGAAATTTAGGGAGGATGCCTCTGGATTTGATGAGATAAGAAATAATCTTTTAGGGAAGCAATTCAAGATTAATGGAAGAGTAACTAAGAATGATTTTTTTGATCATCTTGAGCTTAGGGCTCAGGATATTGAAGAGGTAGATGCTTTAACATTGGCGCAAGAGATAGCTAATACATTTCAAAAATGATGTTCAGGACCCATTTAGTTTTTAGTTTTCTTTTAGGATTATTATTTCTAAAGTTTTTTTCTTTACAAAATTTTCTATTGTTTTTAGTGATGGTCTTTGTTGCTTCTGGGCTGCCTGATTTAGATACAGGAAAGAGTGTTATAAGTAGAAAAACTAGAATAGTTTCTTGGATTTTTAGAATTTTCAAGCATAGGGGAATAATGCATAGCTTGTTTTTTGCTTTACTTTTGCTTTTGGTTTTTTTATTTTTTAACCAAAAAGAGATCGCCTTCGGAATTTTAGTTGGGTATGGAAGCCATTTGCTTTTAGATGGTTTGACAAAAGAAGGAATTCAATTGTTTTATCCTTTTTCTTTTCGTTTCAGAGGTTTTTTGAAAACAAATGGGTTGTTTGAGAAGGTTTTGTTTTATGCTTTTCTTATTTTAAGCTTATATTTTGTAATAAAAGGGATTTTTTAAAAGAGAATAGATTCTTTAATATATATTTTCTACAAGCGCGACAGACGTCACGGGTGCGCGTAAGGTATATAAAGGAGAAATACTCTTCTATTTTGTCTTGTAAAAGACCTCGTGAAAAAAGACGCGAAAGCAAACGGAGGTATTTTCTATGTTAAATAGACCTATACAGAAATGGAGAGTTGGTGGTGTAGAGGCTGCAGTTTGGGAAAATAAAAAAAGCATTAATGGTGGAGAAATATCTTACAAAACTGTAACTTTAAGCAGAAGCTATAAAAAAAAGGATGAAGATATATGGAGAAGCGAAGTGATAAATAATTTAAGAAGAGGAGATATCGAGAAACTACAAGCAATTTTGAGGCAAGTGCAAGACTATTTGTATTTTCAAGCGCCTAAACAAGAGCAGGAAGCAGAGGAGGAAGAGTAAGATGGCAGAGAAAAAAGAGATTAAAAAAGAAATTACGATACAAGATTTACCTGGAGTAGGTGCTGCTACTGCTGAAAAATTGAAAGAAGCTGGATTTGATAGCTTATTAACGATAGCGGTTGCAACACCAGGAGAATTAGTAGAAGCTAGTGGAGTAACTGAAGCAACTGCTAGGAAAATTATCAATGCTGCTCGTGATAAGTTAGATATGGGTTTTGAGAGCGGTGAAGACTTATTAAAGAAGAGAGAACAAGTTTTGAAAATTTCTACAGGGAGCAAGGCTCTTGATGAATTATTCGGTGGTGGTGTAGAAACGGGAGCTGTTACAGAAGTTTTTGGAGCTTTTGGTTCTGGAAAAACTAGTTTAGCACATCAATTGGCAGTTAATGTGCAATTACCTAAAGAAAAGGGCGGGTGTGAAGGCATGGCTGTGTGGATTGATTCTGAAGGTACTTTAAGGCCAGAATTTCTTAAGAAATTAGCTGAAGCAAGAGGGGTAGAAAGCAATCAATCGCTCAAGAACTTTAGAGGTGTGCGTGCATTTAACAGCGATCATCAAATGCTATTGGCCGAGAAGGTTGAAGATTTGATCAAGAAAGAACTTCCTGTAAAATTAGTAATTGTTGATAGCATGATGAGTCATTTCAGGAGTGAATTTTGTGTGACACCAGACACAATAGTTATGGGCAATCCCTCTGCTAAAAGGATAGAAGATTTTAATGAAGGTGATCTGGTTTTAACACACAAAGGGCATTTCAAGAAGATACTTTCTAAAAACAAAATGAGATATAATGGTAAAATTATAAAATTAAGTCCCAGATACGGAAGACCAGTTACGCTAACAGGCGACCATTCTGTATTCGCTATGAAAACTATCAGGAAAACTTGGTATAGAAAAGGGGTTGCTTTCGAAAGAAGATCAGAGACTTATCTGAGGGAGGACGATAATGGTGGAAAATTTTATAGTGTATATGAAGGATTTGGACCCGATTGGATCAAGGCAGACACTCTTGAAGAAGGAGATTATTTAGTCTATCCTTTAATTAAAGACATTATAAATGTACAAACTTTAAAAATATCGGATTATCTAAAAGATAATTATGTATCAACAGAAGATGGTGTTATTAAAACGACGGATTCTTTTCATTCTCATGATGACTATGAAAAAATTATTAAGGAGTATAATGAAAATCCTATCAGAGGCACTATGAAAAGATTATCTCAAAATTATTCCATTCCAATATCTACAATATACCAGTGGACAGTCGGAACACAGAAGATAAGGAACGATATATTAAAAATTAAAGATGAAATTTCTGTAACACCGGAGTTTATGCGGTTATTAGGGTATTATCTGGCAGAAGGAAGTGGCGTAAGTGACCATCAGATTCGTTTTACATTTAATAGCAAAGAAACCGATTATATTGAAGATGTTAAATTCCTATGTCAGAAATATTTTGGACTAAAACCTAATAAGGATGTAGTAATAGGAAATTCTACCAACGTATGTTATTCTACAAGATTGTTAAAAGAATTTTTCGGGAATCTTTTTGGGAGAAATGCAAGGGAAAAAAAGTTGCCTATTTGGATGTTATATTTACCGAAAGAAAAACAAGAGGAATTAATAAACGGATACTGGAAGGGAGATGGCGGTAAATCTAGAGATGGTTTTAATTTTACTACGGCTTCGATAGTCTTGGCGGAGCAAGTAAAATTTATCTTGGCTAGACTCGGATTTATCCCTAACTTTAGAATTGTTTCTAAGAATAGAAAAAATCCAAAATATGTTGTTGAGGTATTTGGGAGAAATCTGGGATGTTTTGCGGAAATAGTTGATGAGGATCATGGAGCATTAGTTAGAAGAGGCAGAACTTTCAATAATGGATGGAGCGATATGAGTTATCTTTTTATCCCATTGAAAGGAATTGAGAAGTGTGATTATAATGGTGAAGTATATAACATCGAGGTGGAAGATGATAATTCTTATTGTTCTAATCATGTGGCTTTACATAACTGTGGTAGGGGTCAGCTGGCAGAAAGACAGCAGAAATTAAACAAACATGTCCATACTTTGTTGAAGTTAGCTACTCAATATAACCTAGCTGTTTATATTACAAACCAAGTAATGGCTAAGCCAGATACTTTCTTTGGGGATCCTACAGAAGCTGTCGGTGGCCATGTGTTACATCACGCAAGCACGTACAGAGTGTATTTAAGAAGAGGGAAAAAAGGAACAAGAGTGGCGAAATTAGTGGATGCTCCTGCTATGCCTGAAAATGAAGCTATCTTTAAAGTTACTGAGAGAGGCATTGAAGATGTAGGGAAGGGAGAGATTTAACTTAAAAAAGGAGTGTTATTCGTGGATGTAATAGAAAAATTCAAAAAAGAGGCATTAAGAAGAAGATATAGTGTAAGAACTATTGAAACTTATCTGTTCTGTATTCGAAATTTCCTGAAATATTGCAATAAAGAGCCTAAGAAGTTTACAAAGCAAGATATTCAAGACTATTTAAATAAAGTCTCTTTACAAAATAAATCTGGAAGCACAATCAATGTTAATTTACAGGCGTTAAAGTTTATGATGGAGTATGTTTTGAATAAACGGAAATACTTTTACAATATCAGATATTCAAAAGTTTATAGAAGATTACCAACAGTTCTGGAAAAAGAGGATGTTATAAATTTGATAAACTCCATTGATAATCCAAAACACAAATTAATGATAAAACTGATATACTCTGCTGGTTTAAGAGTTTCTGAGTTATTAAATCTAAGGGCGTGCGATTTAAATCTAATGAATAATTTTGGGTATGTCAGACATGGAAAGGGAGATAAAGATAGGTTATTTGTTATCGCTGATTCCTTAAAACAGGAAATCTTTGAATTTATAGATAACAATAGCTTGCATCAAGAGTCATTTTTGTTTAATAGCTATAATGGCAGGATGAGTTCAAGATCTATTCAAGAAATATTGAAAAAAGCAGCCAAAAAGGTCAAAATAAAGAAAAGAGTGCATCCGCATGCTTTAAGACATTCTTTTGCTACACATTTGATAGAAAATGGTTATAGTGTAAGTGATGTTCAATCTTTGCTTGGCCATAAATCACCAGAAACTACTCAGATTTATATTCATATGGTTTCTCCAAAGTTTATATGCATTAGAAGCCCCTTGGATGATTTACAACTCGAGAATAGATATGAAAAAGTTAATTATGGACCTAAAAATTCAGTCAGCATAAGCCATAAAACACAAGAATTTGGCAACTTGCGTATATGAACTGTTCAACTCAATTCCGCCGCCGAAGAAAAGAAATGTTATAAACCTTTCTTACTTAGTTTTATTATGCCATCAATAGGTAAAAGAGAGTTATTAGGAGTTTCAGTAGCTGCATTAATTG
>Ga0209541_10003779_pt1 | contig 27472 bp, 32 predicted proteins | sample RifCSPlowO2_01_FD_184027 | JGI IMG/M metagenome (GOLD analysis project Ga0209541, IMG submission 184027) | Groundwater microbial communities from Rifle, Colorado - Rifle CSP2_plank lowO2_0.1 (SPAdes) (version 2) | ecosystem: Environmental > Aquatic > Deep subsurface > Groundwater | place... | reverse complement strand
ATAGATGAATGTGAAGAGATGCTGCTTGTGTCGTATCATATTTGGTATAATTTATCTTCTTCCTCTCATTATTTTGAGAGGGATGGTGTTTCTTGGTTGAAAGAGAAGTATTTGAGAGCAAGAGGGATGAAAGAGGGAAATGAAGTTGCGCAAGAAATTGTGAGTATTTTAAAGCCTCACCAAATCAATCAAAGTGAAATACCAGTCGATATTTTAAGTTCTCAACCGCGAGATTTATTTGGGTATAAGAATAGGTTATTTACGTTGTCACAGGATGTAGATGATTATCGCACAAATACAGGGCGATGGGTTGATATGATCTGGGGGTTGGGAGTGTATACGCTTGAGCCGCAAGCAATAGGGTATGTGTTGTGTAATAAAGAATTTTTGAAGCAAGAAAGAATAAAACAACTTCTGCGGTAACACAAATGTTATAAAGCAGTTCTTTTTTATTTTTTTTATGTACACGGTGGTAGATATTGAGACGACAGGGCTTTCAAAGCATATGCATCAGATTACAGAAATTGCGGCGGTGAGGGTGCGTAGTGGCAAGATTGTGGAGCAGTTTGAGAGTTTGGTGAATCCACAGGTGCGAATTCCGTCGTTTATTACACGATTGACGGGGATTGATAATGCGATGGTGAAAGATGCGCCGACGATTTCTCGCGTGATGCCTGAATTTGTTGATTTTGTTGGTCGCGATGTGTTTGTGGCGCATAATGCGACGTTTGATTATGGATTTTTAGAGCATAATGCGCGAGTGCATGGGCATAGGTTGGAGAATGAGCGGTTGTGTACGCGAAAGTTGGCGAATAGATTGTTTCCAGAATTGCCACGCAAACGGTTAGGAGATTTGTGCGGGCACTTGAATATTACGAATGTGCGGGCGCACCGAGCGATGGGGGATGTGCAGGCGACGGCGCTTGTGTTGAATGAGATGCTTGCGATATTGCAGTCGAGAGGGGTTAGTGAGATTTCTGAAGTGTTGAAGTTTGAGAAGAGCGGGAGAAAGGGGTGAGAATATTATTTTGTCTCTTGAGCTAGCTTATCTATTTCTTTGGTGAATGGAATTAATATTTCTTTAATGATATGTTCTGCTTCTCGTTTACTTTCTGGGCTTTGGGTTAAAGTCATACGATAGCCGATGTTCTGGCGCAAGGTGAAGATGTCACTGAGCATTTTAGCTAAATCTTTACGTTGAATAATTTTACTTAATCCAATTTGGGTGCAAACATGGCTTTCCACTTTGTACCCATAGAGCGCAAGCAATTGATTTGCTTTATGTTCCATGGAAAAATAAGCGATTAAGATGGCAACCAAAGGAGTGGTTGTGTCAAGCAAACTAGTGGCAGATTCTAGAAAATAAGCAGCATTGTTTTTATGCTGAAGGATGATGGTTTCTTGTTGTTCTTTACTTTTAATGGGAAAGACACTTGGTTCAATGGTAATAGTTCTTTTGCCTAAGCACTTTTCTTCAAACGGCTGGTCCATTTATGGTTCCTCTATGGTTTCATATTGTATAGCTTGAAGAAAATGCGAGAATTGCTTTTTAAGTTTGGGGTGAATGTATAAAATTAAAGCGTCTTTTTTAAGATTGCGATACAATAAGGTGTTATGGTCTGAGGCCTCATTAAATGCGGTGAGGGTTAAAAGAGTTATACTTATTTTCTTATGAGATTTCTCAATTTTATCTTTATTGCTTTTGGGGATGACTAGGATATCTATATCACTTTGTATAGTGGCATCTCCTCGGGCTACAGAGCCGAAAAGAAGAATAAGACCAGACTTTTCTTTGTTCTTTGCGACAAAATTTTCCAAAATATTCCAAGTGGGAAGGAAAATCACTTCTTTGCGTTGGGTTGTTTTTTCGGTTTTGAAGATGTTAAAAAGTGGCTCGGCTAATTCATGATGGCTATTAAATTTGTAGAGTCTTTCTTTGCCTGTCCCTTTAATTTTAAGTATTATTTTTTCTTCAGCTAATTCTTCAGCGGCTTTATGGGTTATACCTAAACTCAAGCCGGTTTCTTGTTTAAGAGCTTTTAAGCTGTATGCTGTTCTTATTTCTGATAATACTCTTATTATCTTTACTTTAGTGCGTGAGCCAAGTATGTTTTCAATGAACATTTTCAATATATTGGAAATTGATAAATATGGTAAGTATATAAATGTTTCTATTTTCAAAAATAGGGAAATATGCATTTTTTGTTCTTGAATAGGTTATATATTTCCATAAAAATGGATTTTAATGAGGATTTGGGGGTTGAAGGTTGAGCGGGAGGAGGGAGAAAGGGGGTGTATTTTTATACTGAAAGTATATAAAACATTAAAAAGGTTCCCCTTCCATTTTGTACAACGATTTTAAGCTACTTTTAAGGGGTTGCGCTTATAACCTCTTGTATCTTACAACACCGTAAAATATATTAAAAGTCGTTTATTTGTGAAAGAAGAATGAAACAGAAAAAATTATCATTACAAGAACAGATTATGGCTGATGTTGATGATGAACTTTATTCTCTTAAGAAGAAAATGCAGAAGAAGTATACATTAAGTTGGATCAAAGCGAGGGATTGCACCAATTATTCGTTACGAGTGTTACTGTTAGGCTTTCCTGAAAAATGGCTTAAAAAATAAATTATTAAAATATATCACTAATCTTCGCAAAATCCCTATCCAAACATTTCTTTGAATGAATTTTCCGGCTTAACTCTTCGATTTTCTCCAATCGTTAAGATCTGTTCCACTAAAAGATTTTTTAAGTCTAATTTTGAGACTGTTTCATGGATGGAACTATATTTTATGTTTACAATGTTATCATTGCCCATATACATGCCCCATCGTTGTAATTGAAATTTCCCATTGGAGCAGAGATAAATTGCATCTTTTCGTCCGTGGTTTAAAGTAAAATGAGCACCATTCTCTTCTAGGAACTTTATTCCTTCAACGTTCTCTTTATCTTGGAGGAATTTGTTCTTTTTCTCACAGCCATTTTTGAGCTCTTCTCTTTCTGAATCTATTTTTGCCCAATTTTCTACTTGAACTTGTAAAATCTTTTTTCTTTCTTCCGTCAATTCTTTGGCTTTGGTTATCGCTTCTTTGATTTCCATTATTTCACCTCATTTTTTAGTTGTTTAATGGTTTTTTCATCAGATTGGTAAAACATTTTATCTCCTCCTTTTATAAATACAAAATTCTCCAATAACTGTCCTAATCTCTGATGTGGATATTTATTCCAGACATTTTCTAATAATTGTAGTATTACTTTAGGATCTAATTCTTGCTTACTCATAGTTTCACCTCACAATTTTATCGATGATTATTAAAATATTATTCCTATATTTATATTATGTTGACAAAAATATTCTAATACGACTAAAGAAAAAAACGGTCTTTCAAAAATAAGTAAAGCGCTAACAGCATTAATCCTGCATACACCATTTCTGACCAATAGTCTTGGATGTTCATATTACTCCAAGATATTTTAAAAAGTAATAAGCTGCTAAACCTAAGCCTAGTAACAAAAAAAGTTCATCCCAGTGTTCTCTAAATAATTTTCTAAGTTGAAATTTCATAACACACCGATATATCTCAATAAGAAATAAACTGCTAACAATAATGAGCCTACTAACGCAACATCAAGTCCATTCTCTTCCCACCATGCCATTGTAACCATAATAAGTACAAAGAAACCAGACTTTTTAAATTATAATTAAAAAAAAAACAAAAAAAATCTAACATTCACAACAAATCTTACACTGTTCACAGCCAGTACAAGGGTCGCCTTTATTCATGGCTTCACCACAGCCTGCGCATTCAAGCATGCAATCACCTCCAGTTTAGTTGGTTATTTATTTAAAATGGTATTGTAGGAGTTGAACTATTTATTTTTTATGAATTTGATGGCTTCGTTTGCGATATGTTCGGCACTGAAGCCGAATTTTTGAAGTAATTCATCTGGAGTGCCGGATTCACCGTAATGGTCACGAACGCCGATGCGTTTGATTGGGGTGGGGTGGGTTTCGGATAAGTATTCGCTTATAGCGCCGCCCAAACCGCCGGTGATTTGGGCTTCTTCAACGGTGATGATACGTTTGCATTGTTTGGCAATTGAGAGAATAGTAGGTTTGTCTAAAGGTTTAATTGTGTGGCAGTTGATGACGGCGGCGTTGATATGTTTAGTTTGAAGGATGGCGGCGGCGTTGAGACATTGTGCGATAATTGGACCGGCGCCGATGATGGCGAGGTCTGTTCCTTGTTTGAGAATTTGGGCTTTGCCGATTTCAAATGAGGTTTTTGTGGAGGTGAGTTGAGGAGTTTTTTCGCGAGCAAAGCGCATATAGGCTGGGCCACGATATTTTGCGAGTGCGAGGGTTGCTTTTTTAGTTTGTTCGTAATCAGCGGGTACAATAACAATCATATTTGGAAGTGCGCGCATGAGCGCGATGTCTTCTAACATTTGATGGGTGGCGCCATCTGGGCCGACGGAGATTCCAGCGTGTGCGCCGATGATTTTGACGTTGCGATCGTTGTAACAGATGGTAGTCCTGATTTGTTCCCAACATCTGCCGGGGCAGAAGCAGGCGTAAGAGGAGGCGAAGGGAATTTTACCCATGGCGGCTAATCCCGATGCGACGGTGACAAGATTTTGTTCGGCGACGCCAATTTCGATGAATTGAGAGGGGTATTTTTTAGCAAATGCTTCGACGCGTGTGGATTCGGTTAAATCAGCGCAGAGCACCATGATATTTTTATTCGTTTTACCTAGTTCGAGTAAGCCGTCACCGTAGCCGTTACGGGTGGGGATTTTTTCTTTGCTGAAATTTAGGTTGAGGGATTTATTTAGTCCGGTTAATTTGGTGAGGTCTGTTGTGGCCATATTAGGGTGTTTATTTGGTGTTGTTTTTTATTTAATATTGTTTATTTAATTTCCTTTATTTAATGTGTTTGAATACAGATGCATTGTTCGTGTTGGAAACGACATACATTACATTTTTGTCCTCTTAATTTTGCTTCAATTTTACATAATTCGGCAAGCGCGATATCACCCTGTTCTTTGGTTGGGGGTTTGCCATGCCAGGTGTAGTCGTGTTCCATGAATGAGACACCTTTGCCGGGGTTTGTATTGGCAATGATCATGGTTGGTTTTGAACGTTTTTTATTTTTGATTGCGTTTAACGTGGCGATTATTTTTTTCATGTCGTTGCCGGGAAGGGTGATGACGTCCCAATTGAATGATTGATACTTTTTTGCTAATGGTTCAAGGGGCATGATATCTTCGGTATTGCCGTCGATTTGAATAAAATTGCGATCGAGTATGGCAATGAGGTTGTTTAACTTGTATTTGGCGGCGAAGAGGATGGCTTCCCAGGTGTTGCCTTCTTGATGTTCACCATCAGACATGAGGCAAAAGACGGTACGAGGGGATTTATCTAATTTAAGTGCATACGCCATGCCACTTGCTTGCGAGAGGCCTGAACCTAAAGGACCTGAGGTGGTTTCTAAGCCAGGTAGAGAGCTGCGGTGGGGGTGGCCTTGGAGGCGAGTGCCGAGTTTTCGTAGTGTTTTTAATTCTGATCTTGGGAAATAACCGACGTTGGCCATGGTGGCGTATAAGACGGGGCAGATGTGGCCGTTGCTGAGGACGAGGATGTCTCTGTCTTTCCATTGAGGGTTTTTAGGATTGTGTTTGAGAATGTTGAAATAAAGGGCGGTGAAGATATCGGCCATGCCTAAAGGGCCTGCGGAGTGGCCGGATTTGGCTTCGACTAAAGAAGTGATGACGTCTTTACGAATGGTATTTGCGAGAAGTTCTAACTGACGGATGTTGGTGATTTTTTTCATACTCTCCTCTTTTTGGTTATAGGATAGAAAAGAAGTTAATAAAGGTTGTTATAGATAATTGCGTTGATTTTGTATATTACACGCAATTATCTAATAAGACAATTGCACTCTAATTGGTGACAATATTAGTGCAATTGTCTATATTGGTTTATATAGTCAACTATTCTATTTTATGGCTGAACTTTTTGCGATAAAATAGGGGGGGAAAGAGTTGCCTTCTACAAAGACTTCTTCTACTCTTTCTAATCTAAAGCCGGTTTGAGGTAATAGATTAAGATATGTTGAAAGAGGGTAATGATAGTCTCTAAAAGAATCTGTTGTTATTTCTGTGCCATCATTCTTCTTTAATACGAACTGATAGGGTTGAGCTTGTTGGAAGTAATCCCTGTGGCCATCGAATACATTGCGAAATGTCGTACATTCCCGATCACTAAATGCGGGATGCGTGATACAAAATGTCCATTGTCCATTAGGAACTAACACTTTGTATACTTCACTAAATATGTCTTTGATTACTTGAGTTGATGGGCACATCATGAGTACAAGATTACTGACGACAATATCTATTGTATTATCTTGAAGAGGAATTTTTCCACTTTCAATGACTTTAAGTTCTGCTTTATTTCCCACTCTTTTACGTGATTGGGCAATCATCGCTTCGGATATATCATATCCATACACTTGTGCTCCATTTGAATGAAGCTCAGGGAGAAATTTTCCCTCCCCACAACCATAATCGGCTATTCTTTTTCCTGAAATATTTCCCATTATTTGTAATAATTGGGGATGGAGTATTTGCAGTTCTGAAGCGTCATATTGACTATAACAATCTACATCGGTTTCTTCCCATTTTTTATTTACCATTTTAAAGTAGTTTCTTAATCAAGTACTTAAATTAATGTTGTCATAAGTTATGATGATAATATTTATAAAGGAGAAAAGATTGGTCTATCTCACAACAATACTACTATGGATGAAACTAATCTGCTGAAACTAGGACTGAATAGAAATGAAGCAAAAGTATATGTAATGCTCTTACAATTAGGAACGGCGAGTGCGGGACAATTGATTAAAGCGACAGAATTTCATCGCAATATTGTGTATGATAATTTAGAGAAGTTAGCAGATAGAGGGTTGGTTACATTTATTATCGAGGGAAAAAAGAGATTGTTTCGGCCAGCACCGCCAGAGATGATTACACAAATGTTTGTGAAAGAACAAGAAGAGTTAAATCAGCGTAAAAAAGTGGCTGAAACAATTAAAAAAGAAGTAGAGAAAATAACAACTCAGGCCAGAGAAGCTCAAGAAGCAACTATGTTTCAGGGGGTAAATGGATTAAAAGTAGTATTCAAAGACACACTAACAGAGGGAAAAGAGTATTATGTGTTTGGTGCACCAAAATCATCTCTGGAAATTATGGGAAGTACATATTGGGAAAATTATAATCTTAAACGAGCGGAGAGGAAAATTAGAATTAGAATGATATTTAATGATGATTTACGGGAGTGGAGTTATAAGATTAAAAGCGGGTTGACAAAAGTTCGCTTTTTACCAAAAAAATTTGATTCTATCACTGAAACGATTATTTATGGGAATAAAGTTGCGATCATTGTGTGGACGCAAAAGCCTATTGCCACACTTATTAAAGACAAACATTTAGCGGCAAGCTATAAACAATACTTTGATCTCTTATGGAAACAAGCAAGGGATTAGGAAATAGAAAAGTTGGTGTGATACATATTTAATAGGTTCTTTCTAGAAAAATTATTTATTTTGTCTGCAGCGCACAGCCAGTCTTTTTACTTAATGTTTCAAGTGTTTGTTCACCGCTGAGGCGGGTATTGTCGGCAAATTCCCATGTTGGATAGCCGGTGATGTTGTTTTGGATACAGATGGATGTTTGAGCGGAGCGGTCGGGGAGGCTGCATTCGATATAATTAATCTTTTCGATGGCGTCGCCAAAGAGTTGTTTTTGTCTGGCGCAATGAGAACACCAGAAAGCGCCGTAGAATTTGACGTCTTTTTCGGTGAGACAGTTGGCGAAGTCGTTGTAGTAAGGGAGTGGTTTGAGGTTGAGGTAGAGGAGAGGGATGAGTGTGAGGATGAGCAGAATGATGAGCCAGGGTTTGGCGAGTTTGAGGAGATCTTGGGCGGGTATCTTTACGGGTTGTTTTCGATACATTAGAAGCATGATGATGAAGAGGATGAGAATGATGATATGAACGGTTGTGCAATAGAGGCAGAGGGCGTGGAGAATTATTTCAATTGTGATGAAGTAGAGGATGGAGATAAGGCCGATAATTGTCCAGATGAATAAGATGGTTTGATTGTGGGGTTTTTTGTGGATGTTCCAGGCGAGGAGGAAGGCGATAATGAACCAAATGGCGCCGAGGATAGCGACGGGGACGTGGAATATTTCAGCGTATTTGCTGGTGTTGATGAGAGTGCAGGAGAGAACGCTGTTAATATCACAGATTTCGCCTTCTGCTGCTGGAGAGGAATGGGTTTTGATGAGGTGAATGGAAATGAGAAAGCCGAGAATTATGAGGATGAGAATGATGAGGCGTTGGGTTTTGAGGTCCATCTGTTATATTGAAATAATGATGTTTTTAAAGATTGTGGGTGTTGAAGAATTGGGAGGAGAGGAATTTGACATAACTATTATATAGAGGGCTTGCTTTTGTGGGATTATTGGAGTGATTTACTATGGTTGCAATTAGAATTTTTACAACGCCGACGTGTGTGTGGTGTGCAAGAGCAAAGGAGTTTTTCAAAAAGAGGAAGATTTCCTATGTGGAGTTAGATGTCATTGAGGATAATAAAGCGCGTCAGGAGATGATTTCAAAGACAGGACAAGTAGGTGTGCCGGTGATTGATATTGATGGCAAACTTATTGTTGGTTTTGATCAAGAAGAGATTGAAAAATTTCTGATTGATGTGCCTGAAGAGAAAGGGATGAAAGTTACTAAGAAAGTTGTTGTGAAGAAGAAAGTGAAGAAGCCGGTGCAGAAGAAGTGGAAAGAGGTTGAAGGAAAACAGAGATGGAAGAGATAGAATGTCAATGTTACATGCGCTGTTAAAATGGTATCGGAAAACTGATACGTGTATTGTTGTGTGGTTAGAGCAGTATGGTATTTTGAGTTTACGTTTCTCATTAGCGATTGTATTTATCTGGTTTGGGATGTTGAAGGTGATTGGGGGAAGTCCGGCAACAGAGTTAGTGAAGAACATTGTGTATTGGGTGAATCCTTCGTGGTTTATTCCGTTTTTGGGATGGTGGGAGGTTATAATTGGTGTTTGTTTTTTATGGACACCGTTATTACGTTTGGGAATTTTCTTGATGATGATACAGATGGCAGGAACGTTTTTACCGCTGGTATTGCTACCAAGTGTGGTGTATGAAGGGAGTGTAGTGCGTTTAACGCTTGAAGGACAATATATTGTAAAGAATGTGGTGTTGATTGCGGCGGCGTTAGTTGTGGGGGGTCAGGTGAGGAAGAGGTAAGAATGATGTTTTTTAATTAAGTACGAGAATTCTTCCAGAGTATTTGAAATATTTTCTTTTGTTGCTCTACTATCTTAGCATTTGTAATAATTATACCTACAGGATTATCCTCAGAAGTCATAAATGCCACCCGATCACCATAGATGAATGTATTACTTGAGATTTGATTGAGATCTTTAGAAAATTTAATGTTAGATAATTTTGAGATGTTCTTGATTTGGTAGATGGGATCTCCCCTGTCTTCTTGCGCTAAAACGGCTTTTAATCTTATCTTTTCTTCTGCTCTCTTCTGAATAAAATTCTCGGGATAGTGTTTAAACGCAATAAGAGCCATCTTTCGAGAACCATAAAACCACAGCTCTTTTTTCTGTTCTATAATATCATTAAGAACACTTAAAACGCCTCTCTTTCCTTCATAAAAAGTTACGCCTGTTTTTTCTTGTATCGTTTCTTTTATTTTTTGCAACTCAGGAATTATTTTTTCTATTTTTTTCTTTTTATCTTCCAATATGTAAACCAGTTTATGCGGATCTGCTGATTCAAAAAATAACACATTATCTTTGGTGAAACTAGAAATCACGCCTTTGTTTATGAGGAGATTGAGATTATCATATATTGTACTTCTTTTCATTCCGGTAATTTTAGCAAGTCTATTTGCTGTTGTCTTTCCGGTTTTAAGAAGTGTCACATAAAGTGTTATTTCGTTAGCAGAGAGACCAAATTCTTGCAATTCTTCTTTCATTTTACTTCTAATAACTCTTTAATTTATAAAGTTGTCGGATTCCGACGGCTTATATTATTATAGGTAGGTGTTGTTACTTTAAAATTATGAACAAACAAGAATTTGAGGGAGTTCGGGCAGAATTATATGAACAAGCCATGACAAAATATCCTCTTGCAAGAGAAGAAGACATTCAAGCTATGTTTAGGCATTTAGCGCCACAGCAAGGCGATAAAATTATAGGTTTTGGGGAAGGAAATGGTTATTTTTGTTCAAGTATCGCACAAGCAATTGGTTCAGAAGGGAGATATTTGGTAACAGATCCTTCCCAAGACCAACTTGATAATTTGGTTAGACGAGTCTGTTTACCGCAAATAGAAGTTAGAAGAGCGGGAATTGAAGAGCTTAATCTCAAATCAGGCTATTTTGATAAAGCGTGGAGTTTTGGAGCGTTTCATCATTGTACCAATCAGACTGAAGCGATGAAGAGAATATATGGAGCCCTACGAAATGGTGGATCGCTTGTTCTGTGCGATGTTTTTCAAGGTTCCCCTCTTGCTTCCCATTTTGATGAGATTGTTGCTCGGTATTGTCTGACAGGTCATGATGTGAAATTTTTATCGGATGGTTTCGCAAAGACCCTCTGTTATCTGGCAGGATTTAGTGAGAAAGATGTAACTTGTGTTGATTTGCCACAGAAATGGAAATTTCAAAGTGAGAACGATTTGGGAGAATTCATATATAAACTTCATGCGTTAACTAAGTTACCAGGAACAGAGGAAGAAAAGATAGGAAAAACATTAGAAAGTTGTCGTAAAATACTTGGTATTGAGTATAAGAATGGGTGTTATGAATTAAATTGGCCGATGAAAGCAATAATTGCAATCAAATAGCTGAGATAAAACTAAAAAAAAACCTTTAATTTACATTCTTTTCTTTTTTTCATCGTAACCTTTATAGTCTAGTTTTACTTTTATTCTAATTATGAAAGAGGGATGGAGGAGTATTTTTACAAAGCATAAGAAGAAGGTACTTTTGGGGTTTATTCTGGGAGTGTTGTTTATGTTCTTTTTTGGGACGAAAAGTGTGTTATATGTGCAGTTTTTGTTAGGGAATGATATTGTGTTGGAATTGACGCCAATGGTTGATGAGATTGTTATTGCGCATGGAGAGGAGAAAGATGTGCAGGTTGAGGTGGAAGCTACGGCCAATCCGTTTTGTGATATTACTTGTGAGGAGAAGTGGATTGATTTAGCGAGTTTGAAGGTAATTGATGAGGAGATGATGAACTTATATCCGGGAGTTGGGAGTACAAGAAGTGTGAGTGTGAAAGGGAGCGGGGAGGATGAGAGATACGCATTATATCGTTATGAAGTGGCTTGTCGAGGAGTGGAGAGTGTATTATGTCATACGAGTGAGACGCCAATTTTCCGAGAAGTGCTTGTGAAAGTGCATACCATATTAAATGAGCAAGAACAGAAACGAAAGGAGGAATTGAGGTATTCTTTAGAGAACAAATTGAGGGTGGTAGGAGAGTTAGAGTCTGTGAAGTTGTGGATAGAATCGAGTATAGTACTGATGAATGGAACAATATTGCAAAGGGTATTTGATACAAATAGGGATGAGAGTGAGGAGATTGTGGGTGTAGAGAAAGAATGGATAGAGGATGCGCAGGCGTTATGGAAAGAGCAACAGTTTAGTTCAATTCAGGGGTTGATTGAAACGTCTACGATGGATAGTTCAAGACAGCGGATGAAAGAAGTGCAGCAAGAGATTAATGGAACGGTTGTTGAGTATAGTACATTTGTGGGAAAATTAAATGAGATGGAGCAGTTATTACAAAAGATGCAAGGGGAGTTGCCGTTATTTAATGTAAGTGTGAATGAAAAAGTAGTCGTGTTGGGTGAGAAATATAATTTGCTGGTGAAAGAGATAGGAAATGTAAAGTTTACGATGAGCAAAATGGAAGGTGATACATTATATAGTGAGGTGAGTGCGGCAGGTGATTTAGTCGTATTAGAGAAAAATAAAGAGCAGAGAGAAAAAGCGTTAGAATTATTGCTGAATCAGAGAGTGTTATGTGAGATTGTTGGTGTATGTGGCAATCAAAGCGAGGTACAAAGTATTGTGAATAGTAGTGTTACTGTTATGGGTCGATGCGGGGAGATGAAGAAGTTTGTAGTTGATTATAAAGTGTTAGAACTGAAGATGAAAAAACAAGTTGAAGGAGTTGCATATGCACGGGATACAGAAATTTTAGAAAATGTGAGTAAATATGTTACGAATATACGTGAGATGAAAAGTGAAGAGTTATTTTTGCAATTACAGGTGTTAAATGAAAGTAAATTATTGAATGAAGAATTGGGGAAGGCAGGAAAGAAGGAGAGTGTGAGTTTTGCGGCGACTGTGAATGTGACGCCGTTAGCGGTGATTGAGATGGGTTCTGTTGTGCAAGAGTGTGTGTTGCCAAATGTTACGTTACTGATGCTTGAAAATGTGTCTCTGATGCCAATTCTATTACCTGAGATGAAATGGCAAGAAGAGAAGAAAGAGCTGGGTGAGCAAATGGTTAAATGTTGTGCGCTTGGGAGTTGTATGGCGTGTTGTGTTGAGAAAGGATGTGGGGAATATCCTATTTTATTTATACATGGGCATGCGTTTAATGCGGATCTTTCGGCGGAGTATAGTTTGAATGCGTTTAACGAATTGCAGATGAAACTAGAAGAGGTGGGGTATGTGAATGCAGGAGGGGTGTCGTTATATACGCCAACAGAGAAGGGGGAGGGAACGTGGGGGTTGTTTCAGACGCCGGTAAGTGTGAAAGGGAGTTATTATTATGATACTTATTTTACGGGTGGGGGGTATACGTTTGTGCAACAGAAAAGTGAGCGAATTGAAACGTATGCGCTGCGGTTGAAAGAGTTAATTGAGACTGTGCAGTATAAGACGGGGCGAGAGAAAGTGATTATTGTTGCGCATAGTATGGGGGGGTTAGTTGCACGAAGGTATATGCAGTTGTTTGGGGATACGGATGTTGCGAAACTGATTATGATTGGTACACCAAATAAAGGAGTGGTTGGGAATGTGGCGCAGTATTGTGATCTTATTGGCGAACAGCGAGAGTGTGAGGACATGAATGAGAAGAGTTTATTTATGGGGAAATTGAATGCGGGGAAAAAACCTAGTGTGCCAACTGTTACGATAGTTGGGATTGGTTGCGAGATGGATGGGAAAGATGGGGATGGCGTGGTGTTAAAAGAGAATGCGCAATTAGAGGGGGCGAAGACGTATTTTGTGAAAGGGAGTTGTGAGGGCTTAGAGACGTGGCATACGGAGATGCTGCATGATACGAAAGTGTATGATGCGATTGTTGAGGTGGTGAAGGGGTGAGATTGGGTTTAAAACTATGTTAACTTCCCTCCGCTTTACGTGGAGGTGCGGAGCAAGTTTTTTGCTACCATATGTGAAGAGATTGGCACAGTACAGTTTGGTCAAAGTAGCGTTTTTCGTTGTAGAATGAGATGAGCATAATCTGTTGTCCACAAAATAGAAAGATTTATATATAATGTGGACAATAATAATGTTATGGCATATGTTGATAAGATAAAATCAGGAAAAAAGACTTTTTATTATCTTGGAAAAACTATGCGCATAGGAGAAAACAAATGGAAAAAAATCAGGATTAAACTTGGTGAAAAAGAACCAACAAAAGAAGAAGTCGGAAAGAAACTCAAAGAGCTTCGGCTTGAGGAGTATAAAGTTTATAACCAAGATTACCTAGATGCAAATAAGTTAGAAATAATCGATGACTTCAAAGAGGTTTTCAATAATCATCGTAAAACAATACCAAAAACTGTTGCTGAAAAAGAAGAAGCGGATTTTTTAATAAGGTTTACCTATAATTCCAATGCTATTGAAGGCAACAGACTCACTTTACGAGATACTTATTTGATTATCAAAGAAAAGCAAATCCCCTCTGGAGCTCCACCAAAAGATTATAATGAAGCCATCAATGGAAGAGAATCGTTTGAGTTTATTAAAAATTATAAGGGAAAGCTTACTACAGAGTTTCTTGAAAAAGTAAATGAAATATTAACACAAAATACGGGAGTTGTTTATCCTGGGAGAGTTCGCTTTTTTCCAGTTAAAATTGAAGGGGCTGAGCACACTCCTCCAGAGCCGGAAGAAGTGAGACCTTTATTAAAAAAAATGATTACATTTTATTATGAGAATAAACGAAAAATTCATCCATTTGTTTTGGCTTGCTTAGTTCATGCCAAATTTGAAGAAATTCATCCGTTTGAAGATGGAAACGGGAGGGCTGGAAGAGCGTTGATGAATTGGGTTTTAATGCAGGCGGGCTATCCAAAAGTCTTTGTGCCGGTAAAATTAAGACCAAAATATTACGAAGCTCTTGATTTCTATAATGTGAAAAACGTGAAAGGGTATTGTGAGAAGATGTTTGAAGTAGTTGTGGAACAGTTTAAGTTGTAATGTTGTCCACTATTTTAGATATTATTACGTATTTGTGGACAATAGTGTTGTGCCTTGGCGAAAGTATTAAATGAGCATCAGCAGCCAGCAGAAAATTAATTTTACCACCTGTTAAATAGTTCTAATGATTATATCTAGTGTAGGTGCCAATCTCAGGTTTATCAGAAAGAGCGTCAGCGCAAGAACGTTTAAGGTGGCAAAAAATTAAACATAACGATGTTATGTCGCCGAGGCTTTAAGTGAGCCGCCTAGAATGAATTATCAAAACGTGCGGCGAACGTGCCTCGGTCGAGCACCGCAGAACCGCAGTTCGAGGAGCGCAGAAGTATGACGCAACCCCGCTTTTTAGAGAGCCCCCATCAGTACATTGGTATTTGTTCCGTTCCAATTAAATTAAGTTCCTGCGCCGCCCTATAATTTTGATAGTCTTGTCTAACATCTTCTGTTACTGTTCCTCGTCTTTCATGTGCAAAGAATCTGACTCGTGGGGAATAGAATGTCGCGCAAATCTCATTTTCAAATAATCTTCCTGTTCTCGTGAACTGAACTTTTCCATCTTTTACTTCAAGAAGCCCAGCATCTATTAATTTTGTTGAGGGATGAAGAACCATATTGTTGTAAGGTCCACATTCGGGAGAGAATGCTAGAAATTCGTGTATTTCTTCTAGGGAAACTCCTCTCTTTAACCCTAAAGCAAATTTTCCTGCTAATAATTCATCGTCAGTAAGAGGAAAACCGTACGTTATAGCATGACCATTTTCCATAACTTTTTGAATATACTTTTGTACTGCTTTTTGAGAATCTGCTCTTACTGTTGAACCGATTTCTCTCGGATTATGGAAAAATCCTGGATGTAGATGAGAGTATGCAGATACGCCCATCCCTAACAAATCAGTATCAACAGATCCTCTTGTTTGTCTAAATTTATCTTCGTAGGATTCGGCAAGTGCAAATCTATCCCCCTCTAGAACTATGTAGCCAATCTGTTCCATAAAGTTCCATAGTGTTAATCGTGTATGAAGGCTTTGCTCTTCGGTAACAAGCTGTGTATCATGTCTTGCGTATGCCGTTTCTGGGCGTAAACGAAGATTATACCAAGTAACATGCTGCGGTTTTAACTTCGCAACTTTAAACAAGTCCTGCTTTAATCTTTCTAAATAGTCTTTTGACTTTAAAGGTAAATCCTGTATCATATCAATATTAATATTAGGGATTCCGGACTCCAGCAAAATTTTTACTGCTCTTTCTTCATCATCTTGAGTATGTCCTCTGAAAGTGCGAGCCATATCTATCAAACTTTCAAAATCAAATGATTGAATACCAATACTCATTCTGGTTGTTCCATATTTCTTTAAAATCTCTAGCTTTTTTTGTGTATCATCTTGTAAAGTGGCACGCGGAGACGTCTCTACGCAAATTTCAGGATTTTCTGTGAAGGGTAAATTTCTTCTCACAAATGCAAGAATATCTTCTAATTGTTCTGCCGGAATCGCAAACGGAGTCCCACCACCGATGTATAACGATTTAATGTGGGCATTTTGTTCTCGTAATTTTTTACTCCAAGTGGAGATTTCAGTTTTGAGAACATTCATGTAGCCAGGCATTTGTTCTCCCTCTCTCCCATTTACGCTTAATGTCGTATATGGACAAAATTTACACGGATATTCACAGAAAGGAACGTGTATGTAAGCATCTACTTCTGGTTGAAATTGTATTTCTTTGAATAAGAGGTTTCCATCAACTTCTTTTAGGGCGTCCAATGGTGGATAAGTAACTACGGTATGGCTTCCCAATAAGTCAGAATGAGTTTTGGAAATACCTAAATTGTGAATTTCATCTAGGCAAATATCTCCAAGTTCTCTTTCCGCTTTACTTGAAGCTTCTCTAAAAGCTTCTGCTAGATTATGTGTCATATCTTACTAGTAGTTATTCATAATATATAAGATTATCTTCATTAAATACTGAAATATGCGTAAAATATTTAAATAAAGTGCGTATTATATAATAAAATGCGAAAACTAGCCGAAGTTATAGCTCCCGAAAAGAAGCAAGAACTGAAATTGGACAAGAAAGACAGGGAAATCATTAATGTCTTAACAATTAACAGTAGAACACCACTCTCGCAAATAGCGAAGCTTCTCAATACAAGCACAGAGGTTATCAATTACAGATACAACAATCTTAGAAAAAATCAAATTATGACGGATGTTTTTGCGATTGTAGATCCTAAAATTCTTGGTGTTCACCGTTATGTTGTTTATCTTCAATTCCATGCACTTTCACAAGAAAAGATGAAATTGATTGTTGATGATTTCTTGGAAAACAAATATGTTAATTGGGTAATTGAAACGGGGGGGAAATGGGAGCTAATTCTTATGTTTGAGACACTTTACGAGCAAAAATACGATGAAATTTTGGAAAGTATTATCTCACCAATTAAAGAATTTCTGAACGACCACATGGTGGCTATCGTGAAAAATTTTGTCCATAAAAGTCCTCGTTACATTCGTGATTTAAAAAAGAAAGAGTACTATACTGGGAAAATTCGTTTTCCGTATGATAAAGAGTTAAGCAGTAAGAAGAAAGAGCAGTATAAAGTAGATGATAAAGATATTTTTCTTTTGAAAGAGTTACATGAAGATTCTCGTCTTTCTTTAACGGAATTAGGCAAAAGGTTAAAGCTTTCTCGTGACGCAGTTGATTACAGAATTAAAAAGATGATTAAAGCGGGAATAATTAAAGGGTTTATTCTCCGTTTGAATTACCATTTACTTGATTATCAATACACTACAATTATGTTAAAGTTGCACACTATTTCTCAACAGCGAAAGCAGGAGTTCTTGAATTATATTTACGGTGATGAACGATTTTATGCCCTCATGGAACAGATTGGCACTTGGGATTTATCCCTGATGATGTTTTTTACGAATGCTAAAGATTTGCGCGACTTCTTGATTTTAATAAAGGAAAAGTTCAGTGATGTCATTCATTCCCACGAGTCAGTTATTCATTTTGATCAATACTACTATACCTATCTTTGCGACGGCGTAGTAGAAGAGTTGGTGGCGCAGACTAAAAGTAGCGAGGGGCTCTCTCTTTAGTTTTTACATCAAAAAGCGGGGTGAGTAATATTCGACATAACGGTTGTTATGCGACCCCCACTTTAGCGAGCGAGGGTAGAATTTCGTTAATAGATAGTGAGCGAGCGGAGTGGGGGCAAGCACCGCAGTGCGCAGAGTTTTTTATTTGCCGGTGAGTGCAATAAAAAATTTGGGAGAGTAACGCAGAAGCTTTGATGCTTTGAGTAACGCAACCGCATCAACAACCGTTATGCGTAGTGAGGCTTTGATGGCGAACGGAGTTTTTTATTTGCTGGGAATCCATTGGTGCTGTAGTTTTTACTTACTTTAACATTAATAACTGCGAAGCAGAGTAGGTGGGTTAGTATGAGGGGGGGCATTCTTAGTTCTTTTTAAAATCAAATACGGTGCGAAAAAGAATTTATAACTACACGGATACTTATTTATAACGTTCTTAAATAGTTAAAATGCACTTTAAGTGGGATATAAATAGAAACATTTAAATATATGCTCTGTTTTCAAAGCCATAACTGGGGTAACATAAAAGCCTAAGGGCATAAAAAATCCCCCGGAGGAAAAAAAATGACAAGACCAAAACAAGTGCTACGAATAGGGTACACCACCCAAAAGTACGAAATAAATGGAGAGGATATCCGTAAAGGAAAATTTGAAATCCTCACCAATAGGAGAAACATATCTAAGAGTACCGTCAATTCTATTTTTGATGGTTTAATAAACGATAAACATTTTGATTCTTCTTTTGTCGTGAATCTGGTTAATGGGAAGTTTAGATTGATAGATGGAAATCACCGCTATGAGGCGATAGTTAAGTATTTGGCTGCAAATCCGGACAATCGAGTTGAAGTAACTCTCCATGTTTATAAAGAGTTGGATGAGGATGAGGAAAAGCTATTGTACACGCGGTATAACCAAGGTAAAAAACAAAGTACAAATGATTTTGTACAACAGTATAAAGATGAAATTCCGCTTTGGAAAATCATTACTAACCCAAGAGAATTCCCAGTAAAAGTGAGCGTGTATGGTGGTCTAAGCTCGATGAGTTTCTATAAACTGGTCGGAGCCTACATTTCGTGCCGCAAGCCACGCTTCACTGGGGGATATTTTGGAAGACCTCTTGATTTTATCGATGACACAAAGCAGCTTGGTCATAGTGATGCTAAATTAATGGGTGAATTTTTGAAAGAGTATCTAAAAGCATTTGGTCCTCTTAGGAATAACAAATGGTTCCGAACAACTCCATTCACTGCTATCATGAAAATATGGGTTGACAACAGAGAAAACTTTTTACCAGATAAACTAGTAAAATTTTTCCATGAAAAGCTTGCAATGGATGCTGAAGCAATTGATTTAGGTTCTTCTGGTGGACAGAGTGCGACCAAGTATGCCCGCGATAAGTATCTACTAAAATTAAATAATGGTAGACAACGGGATCTCTTTATTGATAAAGATACACAAGAAGATGAATCCGCTGATGAGTCTGAAGTAGAAATAGAGGACAGTCCTGAACAGTAATTATTTTTTTTATTTTTTTACTAAGTAAAAAGTAATATGTAGCGCTAGCCCCACTCTCATCGTTTAAAGTAAGTAAAAATTTTGGAGAGCGGAGCGAACCGTTTATCATCCGTTATGTCTAGTTGTCGTCAATTAGTCAGTCGTTTCGTCCTCGATAAACGAAAGCACCAATGATCAGATTTTCAGCGTAGCCCGTAGCTTTTCCGAAGAAATTCGCTTGAGCTTTGTATGGGAAAGCAAGAATTTCATCCGAAAAGTTGGAGTATTTACCGACGACAAGGCAAATAAAAAATTACGCATAACGATGTTATGCAGCCCGAACGGAGCCGCAGCGGAGTGAGAGTGAGGCTTGAGGCAACCCACAAGCCGAACGGGGTCGAGGTTTGCACCTTTCGCAAACCGAAGAAGTTATGACGCAGGTTTTGGACTAATTTTAACCTAAAATTGTCAAGATAAAAGCCAAAACCGAGTAATAATTCTGCATAACGATGTTAAGTCCTCGGGGCTTTAAGCGAGCCAAACTAAAATTAATCAATCAAATAATTGGCGAGCGTGCCCCGACGAGGAGCGTAGCGACGAAGAGTAACGAGACCACCATTACGTAGAAGAAAACATCAAGCGTAAGCAATAGAAGGGCATTCTTTCAAGAGTAGAGTGTTTTACATGATAGTTAAGGGCGGGCATTCAGAAAGGATAGTAGTTTAGTTTATGTTCCCGTCGGATTAGTAAAGTGTCATAGTCTCTAATAATCTCTGAAAATTGGTTTCTTATTTCTAGTAAAATCTCGTGCAATTGTTCCTCGTCTTTAACTTCAAATTCTAATTCTACATCCCAAGAACCGATAAGTTTTAAGTATTGCATTCCGTGAGGATGAGAAGCAACATAAGTAATAAGTTGTTTTTCTTTTTCGGGAGTTAATGAATGAAGACGAAGAATTATTTTGTAAAGTTTATGCTCAATTTTATCAAGATTGATTGAAATTCGGTACTGAGAGAGAATATTGTCTTTGGTTAACTTCTTCGTTCGGTAATTTATCACGTCTCTGGTTAAGTTCAGTTTGTCCATCATCTCTAAAATGGTAAGGCGGGCATTGGTTGAAAGAATCTTAAGAATTTTTGTATCAATAGCATTCAATTCGTAATGTTCTATTTCTCCACCATAAGTAAACTTTTTCTTTTCTTTTTTTTCAGTCAAATATGCTCTAGTGAAAACTGGGCTTATTTGAGTAATTAAAACATCTTTCTCTAAGACAAAAAGCCCGTATTGGTTGATGAAACTGCTTAAAATTTCTCCAAAATCATTAATATCTCTGGCAAGAATTGAAGTGGCTAAATCCCATCTTCCCCGGCAAGAAGCAACCCATACAGAATTTTTGTTTTGTGTCCAATAATTAATAATCTCTTTTTCTGTCCCCAGATTAACATTTTGAAATTTTAGATAAAGCTTATATTGTGTATATCCCAATTTTGAGAAATTAATAACTGTGTAGAATTGCTGAATCACATTATCTTTAATGAGATTTTTTAAGCGATAATCTACGACTTGTTTTGATAATCCTACTTTTTTGGCAATTTCATTTAGGGTAGCGCGGCTATTCAAATCAAGCTCATACAGGATTTTCTTGTCTTTGAGGTCTAGTTTCATCTTCAGATTTTCAGGAATTTATTGATTAGGCTCTTGCACTCGCTGACCACAGTTTGAAAAGCAGGGAGATCACTAATTTGATGAGCTAATGATTTTTCCCAATATTCTTGAGCCGGCTTAATCCTCTCAGAACTAAACAGGCTGTCTTTATTGAAATCCAAATTTTTAGCTTGGCATTTCTTAATCAGAACTTCATGGAGCAAATCCATATTTATTTTGTTGTTATGTAATTTTAATATTTTCCAAACATCATAATAATCACGAGTTTTAGCTCTTTGTAGAATGCTTCTTATTTTTTCTGCTAAAATTTCTTCTAATGGATAGACCAACAAACTATATTTTTCTTTGTCAGAATATTCTGAATGGATATCTTGGTTCTTAGGAGTTAAGATTATCGGTTCATTAAAGCTAAGATCCAGCTTAATAGTGTTTTTGTTGTTAAGAGGTCCGAGAAATTGGATTTTTATTTGGGCATATTCTGGATTTGAATGCAACGATTTAATATTAAGAGTAATTCCCACACTTTCTGAAAGAAAACTGTTTATTTTATTAATGATTTTTCTTAACTCCTCTTCGCTAAATTTCTTAGGAAGGGTAAAATCCAAATCCTCAGAATATCGCCAATCGGGAAAATAGATTTTTCTGAGGGCGGTTCCGCCCTTGAAAATAAAATATTTCTTGAATTCGGTTTGAGACAGACCATACAAAACCCAAGTAAGAGCATAATCTTTTTCTACTACGCTGAGGGCTATTTTTTGTTTGGCAGCGATTCTTTTTAATTCATTTAATGAGATCATTAGTGTTCCCCCCATGACAATAAATCTGTTTTAGGAATATTCTCAATTATCTTCCATTTAGCGTTATAACTTATTTTTTTCTTAAGAAGAGGGTCTAAAAAGACATAATGTTTGCCCGCTTTCAATTTTGTTTCAATATTCAGCAATTCTAAAATATAGCCCAATCTATTAATAATCGCTTGATTTTTCATTTTTTTAGCGTAATCTCCCAATTTGTTAAGGTCTAATTCATCTTTGGCGGAATCAATAGCTTTAATCACTTCGGTAATTCCTCCGCAATTTCTTGGTAAATCAAGACAATCAATTATAACTTTTTCTTTTTCCGCAATATTAACGGGGCGATTATTTACTAAAATCTTCTTGAAGCCAAAAAATTTACTTTTTTTGAGGGTCACAAACTTAATCTTTAGCCCTAAAAGATTCATTTCTCTTTTTCTTTTAGTGGTAGCCACAAAAACAGTCTTAGAAACCTGTTCGGTAAAACCGTAATAATTCAGAGCGGACCAGTAGGAGATATAATATGGTTCAATCAACTTAGAAGCGATAATAAATTCGTGCTCGGTAAATTCTGGTTTAATGCCGGCTTCTAATGGCAGAATTAAATATTTTCCTCTGCTCAAACGAAAAAGCCATCTGTTTCTGGTTAGGTCGTGAAGAAGCTTGGTTACTGATGATTTTTTTTCTTTGAGGATAGCTACAGCTTCGTCTACAGTAAAGATAGATTTGTTGTTTTCCGCTAATTCTGAAAGTAGTCGGGATGATTTTTTTCCAATTCCTGCTCTTTCTATTTTATTTGTTACCATTGTTACTTATTAAGTAATGTTTGTTACATTTTATATATAAATGTTTTGGTTATTCTTGGCAGGAATATGGAATAAGTTTAATCCTTATAAATTTTACCAATTTGTCAAAATTTCCGATAATAAGTTTGATATATACGTTAGGGCAATCTATTGGTTAGTGATGAAAGATGACACTCATAGACAAAATAAATGGATTTACGGTAAAACCTGAAAGTGGTATGTTTAATATCCTCTTAGGTAGTGCTTTAAGTATTGTTGGATTTGCTTCTGCCTGGCCCCAGGATCCAGGAACCTCAGATAAATTTCTATACGATTCTTGGGGTTACGGAGGGGTAGCATTAGCACTTTATGGCTTAAGTTCAATTGCTGATAAAATGTACAAGGAAAAGTATAGCAAGAGTATCTGGGATATTGATATTAAGTTTAAGAGGAATAAAAGTGGATGAAAATGGTAACAAAGAACATTGAGAGATTGGCAGAGTTAGGAGAAAAGGAATTAAATGAAAAAATGAGTAGATATGTTCAAGAAGTTTATATTAGAGGTTTACCAGAAGCTGTTAAAAAGCAGCAAAATCTCTTTGGGTTTGTTTATGGGATTAATCTCGGAACATATCTTGAAAAGAGAAATGAATTTGTGAAGTGTGGTTTAGACCCCTCACAATATGATAATCAAATAAGAGATACTCTAAGAGAACTAAATATTGAAGTAGAAACATTTGATAGATGTTTGGCTTTTAGAAAAGAATAAGGAGAAAATTTAAAATGAGCGGTTTACCAAAAGCAATTGAGAGATTGGTGCTAGAATTAGGTTTAGCTTTTGCCGGAGTCACTATTGGTGTTGAAATACATAGTTGTCAAAAGATAGACGAATGCCAGCAGTCATTAGCTGTTATTGAACCGTCTCTTAATAACTCTGCCCCCACTGTTTTTTGTGAAAATCCGCTTTTAAGAGACAATTATCTTCGTCTAATTGAAGAGGGACAAGACCTAAAATTAACGTATGAGAATTTATTGCATGCATATTGCAACACTATTCAATACCCGCCCCGTTAGAATCGTGAAAGAATGCCCGCTTACACTTTTGATTAACGCATCGGTTTTTCTTCCATGGTGGTCTTGTTATTGGACTTAATTCCTGTTAGTTTCGTCTGACCAACGGGAAGACCTGATTTTTAGTGCAACGATGCCGAAGGCAAAAAATCAGAGTAAAATTTGAGTTCCAATTAATCCGAGGCGAAGCCGAGACATACTGTCCGAAGGACTGGGGGTCTGTGTTCAATAGAAAAAGCGGAGTGTCATATCAAGAACAAGTATCTAGGGCAATTTTATCAAGCACGAAGTGCCATCTCATTAATAGAGTTAGGGGGTCGCTGTTTTCCACATTAATTGAAAAAATTTATCATAAGATTCCGTCGCTTCTTTTTGATGGATAATTACTCCGAGTGGTTTATCCGTCCAGACAATAATTCCTATTTTATCATTTCTGATGATTGTTTCTGTTAATGGTTCAAATCCGGCTTTGGTGTATTTCACTTCTGATTTTGGATATTTTACTTCCGCTTTCCAATAGGCAAGAGATTCGTTAAAGAGGAGTTTTGCTTTAATTCCACGTTGTGATCTCTTTTTGTGATAACTCACCCACCAAGCATCACCCAACATAAGAGATTTTGCAGTAGAGCCAAAGGTATGATGTTCTTTTCCGCCAGCATCCAATAATTCCATCAGTAATTCTTTAATTCCGTTTATACCTCTAAAAGTTATAATCTCTGGTTTTTCTTTGGCTTGTTGTTGTTTTACTAACAATTCTGGCAAAATCTCTTCAAAGCGTTCTTTTTTCTCGTTGATAAAGTCAATAATATGCTTGGGATTGGCGGCTTGGTAGTGATTTCTTTTGCCCTCTTTAACGAATGTAACAAATCCTCTTTCTATGAGTTTGTTTAAGGTCATGTGGACGACGGAATTTTGTAGTCCTGATTTTTCTAGAATAGGGCCTGCGGTAGAAGTTCCTAATTCTAAGAGCGTAAGATAGACTTTAATCTCGGCATTGGAAAGCCCGATATCTTCGAGGATTTTGGTGTCCATAACCAGAGAATAGTAGGGTTCTTTTTAAAGTTTTCTATTAATCCTCCATAATTGGAGAATAAATGTTTATATACTTGCTATGTTGTTACTGCTACATAACAAATGACAGTTATCCAATCTGAATAAAATGGAAGGAGGTAATGAAAAATGATAAACACACCAACACCGCAAATGAGAATGAGTATAGAAGGAGCGATAGCTACAGGTTTGCCAGTCAATGCGAGAAACCTCCAAGATGAATATGGAAGATCATTAACTGAAGATGTAAGAACATTAATTGACAATATGTTAGGGCAAGAATTGCCATACATTAGCGCAAATCCAAATCGCTTATCTTGGAGATCAGAACACCCTAATATGGTTCTGGCACTAGTAGATATGGATGATTATCTAAGAGTCCAACAAGAACTACTTGACAACCCAACAAATATCCAGAGATATTTAGAAATGCTAAATCCGAATGCAAGAAGTTTTCTTGAAGAAAGGGGAAGAGCAGCGGAAAGATCTGCAAGGGATTATCCTAGCTCTATCGGAGCACTCGGAGCTCCATGGGAGGCAGAAACATACGAAGCACAATGCATAAGAGGGATTTTTGGACTTGGTGAAGGTACGAGATTCCTAATAGGTCTACCACAAGAACTAAGTCGTTATGAGCGTGTGCAAAGAAGAGAGCCGATTATGGACTTTATTCAAGAAGTAGAAAACCGCGATAATGAAAGGGTTAATACAGAGTACCAAATAGCCAGAACCAATAACGATTGGAGTAATTATCGTGGACCAGAATTTACGCCTCTTAACTTTGGATTCATGCGTCAAATGGAATATCCATCAGCATGGGAAAATGAAGGAAATATAGAAGTACCAATGATGGGACAAACTCAATCTCCAACTGGAACAAACCCTGCAAGAGACAGGAGAATGCTCCAAGAGTTAAGAAACTTTGTAGATGGATTAAGGAGATTTGATGATGTAAGTGAAATAGTCTTACTACCCGGAGATGAAGGAGTTATGGCTCCAACATACAATAGAGAATAAATTTTTATTTTTTAGTAAATTATAACGGAGAGAAAAATGACACAAAATGTAGTGAATATCGGGGTACGGTTAAGGGAAACAGTATCTGGTAGGATGTATTCTGCAAATAATAGAAGTTATGATGGAGATATAACTGTGGGTGACCGTACAATTAGGTATGAATTAAGATTCTCTGCTCCGATAGAACAACTTGATGAATTAGCAAGGGAAAATCCAGATTTTGCAGTACAACAAATTCATTTAGTGGTTATGGATGAGGAAGGGTGTCCATTAGATGATAGAGCAAGAGAGTATTTTATGGGAATAATACCTCCATTAGCGATTGAGCATTATTTCAGAGATAGTGTGATTCTAGAATGTTTGGAACGTGCTCGAACAGAAGGCTCTTCAGAAATTCAAAGAGACTATAGATTAGCTAGAACTCCTGAATTAGAACATATTTTGGCAGGTAAGTAAAAATGACACAATCAATGGACGAAATTGTAGAAGCAGAATTAGAGGCAGATGCTAGGGGAGTAGAAAACCGCTTCAAAGAGAGGGGAATCTGCTATGGCGATCATTTTTACTCCTATACGGACGGAAAAGAAATAGAGTTAACTCCTGAATATGTTAGACATAGGGCTTACAATAGATGGGGTTCTATTATCTCATTCTTGCCAGATAGTGAAGGATTTGCAATAAATACTAGAACTAAGGATAGAAATAGTATTTTGGCACAGGAATGGCAAGAGGACGTCTTTACAGCTATTAAAAAATCTGGAGTAGACGAAATGGAACTTAGAAAGATAATGGATAACTATAATGGTCCTAATCGTGTCCCTCGCGGTTATGTAACTTGCTTACCTCTTGAAACGATTGAAAGACTCATTAAGCCAGTTTACATCGAATTAAGAAGGATGGGTTACACATCAAATGATCTTGACACATAAAAAATACAGCGACCCCAGTCTTTTTATTAGAAATTGCCCCCTCAAAATAAATCTCTTTTTCGCAGAAAAAGTCTAAATGTGCGTTAGTACCACAGACCCCCACTTTTTTTTAGAACTCAAATTTTATTGAAACTAATGCATGTTATGCAGCCCCCACTTTATGTGGGGGTGCGAGACATCAGTCGAGCAAGTTATGACGGAGGAGTCAAGCCCAAAAGACTTATAAAATAGGTGAGTTTCTGATTATTCATGAAAATTTATTTGATTAGACACGGAGAAACCACTGGAGATATTGAAGATAGATTTGGTGGCGATTATGATGATCATCTCACTAAGAAAGGTATTACACAAGCTCAAGAATTAGCAAAACAACTTAAAGATAAAAAAATCGAGATTATTTTTGTTAGTCCAAAAATAAGAGCAAGAGAGACTGCTAAAGAAGTTCAGAAAGTGTTGAATGTTCCCGTTGAAGTTGTTGATGATTTAAGAGAAAGAAATAATTATGGTGTTTTGACTGGTTTAACTAAAGCAGAAGCGAAAGAGAAACATCCAATTGATTTTGAAAAAGTTTCTAAAGATAAAACCTATCATAATGTTTCTAATTCTGAAAGTTATGAAAAAATTAAAGAAAGAGCAATTAAAGTTTTTAATAAAATATTTTCAAAAAATTATAAGACCATAGCAATTATTTCTCATGGTGGAATTATTAGTACTTACGTCAGAGAAGTTTTAGCTGAAGGTAAGAACATAAAATTAGGAGATTGTGCGATACTTGAGATAATTAAAGATAATCAGAAACTCACACTAAATTGTTTAGTAAAAGCTGAGATACATTAAGGCTTGACTCCGAGTAATAATTCTGCATAACGATGTTATGTACCCGAGGCCTTATGCCGAGGCGAGGAGCGGAGTTCCGCAGAACGAGCACCGCAGAGTTTTTGGCACTAAAAGTATCATTCACTTTTAGCTTGTTTCGATAGAAATGCCAAAAATTGGACATAATGATGTTAA
>Ga0209541_10003775_pt1 | contig 27479 bp, 42 predicted proteins | sample RifCSPlowO2_01_FD_184027 | JGI IMG/M metagenome (GOLD analysis project Ga0209541, IMG submission 184027) | Groundwater microbial communities from Rifle, Colorado - Rifle CSP2_plank lowO2_0.1 (SPAdes) (version 2) | ecosystem: Environmental > Aquatic > Deep subsurface > Groundwater | place... | reverse complement strand
AAACATGAAGTCGTGGCAAAAAGAAATACCGGAGTTTATCCGGTACTACAACTACGAACGTCCGCACATGGCTTTGAACTACCGAACACCTATGCAGGTGGTTAGAAGCTATTGATTAGAAAACAGCATTAGAAATTATCCCTCCGCCCAAGAGTTCTTCGCCCAAGTAAAAAACCACCGACTGGCCGGGAGTAATGGCGCACTGGGGTTTGTCAAAAACGAATTTATTTGGTTTTACCAATTTTCCTGAAGCTAATTTTGCTCGATATCTAATTTTAGCTTTAATTTTGCCCGCCTGCCCCGTAGGCCACGCCTTGGCGGGGTCCTTCGGGGAAAGCCAATTAGCATTCTTGAATCTTAGTTCTTTTTGCTCCAAATCTTTTTCGTTTTTGGTGACGATCAAAAGATTCTTCTCCAAGTCCTTTTTCAAAACAAAGTAGGGGCCGCCCGACAAACCAATCCCCTTTCTCTGGCCAAGAGTATAAAAGGCCAGGCCCCGATGCTTGCCCAAAACCTTACCCTTAAGATCGACAATACTGCCCGGCTTCTGCTTAAGATAACGGGCCAAAAACTCGTTGGTGGTATTTTGCACAAAACAAATCTCCTGGGATTCGGGAGTTTCAAAAAAGGGCAGTTTGAACTTTTTAGCCAATATTCTTACTTCGGGCTTGGTATAATTTCCCACCGGAAAAAGAATATGCTTGAGCTGTTTCTGGCTCAACTGCCATAAAAAATAGCTCTGATCTTTATCTTTGTCTTTGCCTTTAAGCAGTCTGTCTCCTTTAATGCGCACATAATGTCCAGTAGCGACAAAATCTGCCTCAAGCGCCAGGGCTTTTTTCAATAATAAGCCGAATTTTATTTCTTTGTTGCAAACAACGCAGGGATTGGGGGTTCTCCCTACTTGATACTCTTTCAAAAAATCATCAACGATTTTCTTTTTGAATTCCTTAGAAAAATTAAAGACATAAAAGGGCATCTTCAGAATTTTAGCTACTGCTCTGGCCCTTTTTTCCGCATCGGAAGAACAGCACCTGTTCCATCGCTCCACTAAGCCGGTTGAAAGCCCAAGCCAAAATTTCATGAAAACCCCAGTAACGTCAAAACCCTGCTTTTTAAGCAGGGCTGCAGCCACCGAGCTATCCACCCCGCCCGACATAGCCACGATTATTTTAGCTGTACCGGTCTGCGACGACTGAAGCGGCATAAGATTCGGGTTTAATTTTGGCCTCAAAACCATTGCCCTTGATGAGTCCGACGACCTCTTTAATCATGTCTTTAGTCTGGCCGTTTTCCCCTACATCGGCGTGAATATAGAGAAACTGATAATTAAGCGGCTCACTAACTTGAGCGGCTTTTATTTGTATCTTCTCCCTCAAAGACAAGGCCAATGCGCAAGAGAGGAGCACTTCGTTAAGAATGCGCGACTTCCAATGGACAAATCTTTTGTTCGCTGAAGAGGGATACTTGATTCTCTTGAGAAAAAACCTCCCGCCCTCTCCTTTTCTTAAAATCACCACGGCCAAAGGAAAATTAGGCTCCTCTTCCGAAGAAGAATCGCACCCGACAATAATTTCATAAAAACTCTCCGGCTTTTTCAGCATATGGCTAAAGAGTTCTGCCACCACTTCATCCAGGGTGAGATTGCCCTGGGTGGGGCTGAAAAAATGACCGTTTAGAATGTCTTCCATAAATTATCTTTCAGGATAGCAGGCATTTTTAATGATGTCAATGAATTCTTCGGACTTTAACGAAGCTGCTCCAACTAAACCGCCGGCCATTTCCCCTTCATCGAGAAACCCTCTGATATTTTTACTGTCCACGCTCCCTCCATAAATGACTCTAGCGGCCTTAGCTGTTTCTGCATCAAACAAGCTAGCCAAAATCTTTCTCATATACAACCCACCCTCTTGCGCTTCTTTAGGAGTAGCAATCACTTTTTCCTTAGTGGTGCTGATGGCCCAAACCGGTTCGTAAACAAGAATTAATCTATCGAAAACCCTTTTGTCTAAACCCTTTAATCCCTCTGTCAGCTGATATTCCATTTCTTCTCCCGGAATTTTCGTCTCACTGCCCACGCAAAAAATAACCTTAAGACCCGCCCCCAAAGCGGCTTTAATTTTTTGGTTCACCGCCTCGGTTTTCTCGGCTAAATACCTTCTTCGCTCCGAATGGCCCAAAATGACATACTGGCAACCTACATCAACGAGTTGTTTTGGAGAAACTTCGCCCGTAAACGGACCTCTGTCCTCCCAGAAACAATCTTGAGCGCCCAGCTTAACATTTTCGCTAGGCTTCAGGATTGGTAAAAAAACGAAGGGAGCGCAAATAACTATTTCAACTTTTTCTGCGGTCTTTGTATTTTCCTTAATCAACTCGAAATTGCGCTTGGCTTCAGCCAGAGTTATGGGATTACACTTCCAATTTGCTATAATAAGTGGTTTTTCCATGGATTCATTTTCTTTACCCCGTACTATTCCGAGCAAAGCGAGGCATTAGTACTGGGGCAGTTGGCCACGATTAATGGTTTCATAAGATTTTGATGATACCCAAAGTGGTTAAAGTAACAATAAGACCAGCGATGATAACGCCGCCGGCAATAGCTATCAGGGCTTTTCTAAAAGGAATGCCGAAAACAAACGCGCACAAAGCGCCGGTCCAGGCGCCGGTGAAAGGCAAAGGAATGGCTACGAAAATCATTAGAGCCAAGGCCTTGGCTCCTTCAAACTTTTTGGCGTGATTTCTCCTTGTTCTTTCAAAAAGCCAGTTGAAAAAGCGGTTGAAAAAACGCGAATGGCGGCTCAAATAACCGGAAACCGATTCCAGCAATAAAAGAATGAAAACTATAGGAAACAAATTGCCCAGCACCGAAATTAAATAAGCCGACCATATTGTAAGATGATAAGCAGTCAAAGCCAAGGGGATGGAGCCCCTCAATTCAACAATCGGCGACATGGCGATTAAAAAAACTTTAAGTTCTGCGATCATTTAATAATTTTACCACGAAACATTAAAAAATATAAAGAGCGTTCAGCTAGCTGAACGCTCTGGGACAAGATGCTCGACTTGTACTTCTTCTAGTTCAAAAAAATGATCCCAAACCAATCCTTGAAAGTGCTGCGATTCTTTGGTTGAGTACCGATCATCGTGCTTGGCCTGGAAACGACGAAGCATGAATTCACGTATTTCTACGGAGGAACCGGAATGAATGATGCAGCGGGGCACTCTAATGAGGTTGCCACCTGGACCAGTTTCCATTACCACCAGCATACTTTTTCGTGCCATTTTTTCTCCTTCTCCTTATTTAAATTTTCTTTTTAGATAATAGCAATTATTCTCTATGCTGTCAATATCTTATAACTATTTTTCGTCACCGCAATCGTGTGTTCAAAATGGCAGGAGAGCGAACCGTCAAGGGTTTCATAGCCTTGCCCGTCTTCTGATTTTTTAATTTTAAAATCCCCCACTGTCACCATGGGCTCCAAGCAAAAAACCATGCCGGTCTTAAGCTCTTCTCCGGTATGCTTTCGGCCGTAGTTTAGAATCTGAGGGTCTTCGTGAAGCTCTTGGCCAATGCCGTGGCCGCAAAGGTCTCTCACCACATTAAACCCCTGGCTTTCAACGTATTTCTGGATAGTGTGGCCGATATCCCCGAAAGTATTACCGGGTTGCACTTTTTTAATGCCTCTTTTCAAGGCTTTTTTGGTAATACGGATTAGTCTTTGGGTATCTGGCGCCACCTTGCCCACCGCCAGGGTCACGGCCATGTCGCTATGATAACCCTTATAAATAATACCCAGATCCAAAGAAATAATATCACCAGTTTTCAAGGTTCTGGCTGAAGGCACCGCATGGACGATTTCTTGATTGATTGAAGTGCACAAACAAGCCGGGTAATTTTGGTAACCTTTAAATGAGCATTTGATTTTATCCTCCTTCGCTAAAGCTTCGGAGGACAATGAAATCAGGGCTTCGGCTGCCCTGTTTAGTTCTTCGGTACTGATGCCCGGCTTCACTTTCTTCTCCAGTGTTTTCATAATGCCAACCAGTATCTTGCCTCCCTCTCTCATAATCCTAATTTCCTCTTTGGTCTTTATCGTAATCATATTTAAGCGACTTCGGGAGTCACTTAACTCATTAACCGATAACTTTTAAGATATCTTTGATGCTTGCTTTGAGCTCCTCTATTGTTCCAGTATTAATAACAGTGAAATCAGCCATCGCAATGGGACCGCCTTTTTCTATGTTTTCAATTTCGGCGTAATCGCGAGCTTCCGCTTCTTTTTCGGTAAAATTTCTGAAGCGCAGCGCTTGGTCGTTTTTAATACTTCTGTTTTTTAATCTGGCGTATCGTAATTTTGGCGGGGCATAAACTGCCAAAACAGACATGGCTTCCCCGTACTTTTCTTTAAGAATCTTGTATTCCGACCAACTATACAATCCATCAACCACCACGTTAGATTTTTTTATTAATTCGTCTATTTTAGGAATATTCAGCCTGGCAAACGCTCCCATGCCGTATTTCTTCCTCAAACCTTCTCTGGTTTTTTTCTCGTTGGCTTCGTTAATTTCAAGATTTTTCTCTTTGATGATATCAAGCGTAATTTGCCCGAATCTTAAATAGGTAAAACCCCTCTCCACCAACTCATCTGAAACAATGCTTTTACCGGCTCCGGGCATGCCCACCACGCAGATAATTTTATTCACCATAGAATAAATAACATCGTAAGTTATATAAACACGGCTTTCAAAATATCCCTAAAAACGTCTTCAATCGGCTGCTCGCCATTAATTTTTATCAAACGACCGGTCTTCCGGTAATAATTAACAATTGGCTGAACATCTGTTTTAAACCAAGCCAATCTGTTTTTCACCAATGCTATCGCGTCGTCTGATCTTTGCATGAGTTCGCCGCCGCACTTAGGGCATTTCTTAAGCTTCCTAAACTCACCGACAAAGGGGATAATTTTTTTACAATTTTTGCAGATCCTTCTTCTGGTCAACCGCCAAATTGCTTCTCTGTCAGAGATATCAACCAAGATAATTTTGACGTTTTTCTTCCATCCGTAAAACTCTAAAGCATCGTCTATCAAATAAGCCTCTAAAATCTTTCTGGGATTGCCATCCCCCACATAACCTTTGAAATTCTTTTTTGTTTTCAATTCTTCGACTCTATCAAGCCATAATTTAAAAATTGCTGGAGTGGGAATTAATGCTCCGGCAGCCAGTATTTTGGCAATTTCTTTCCCGGTGAAATCTTTTTTCTTTGCTCTGGCTCTTAACAAATCGCCGCTGCCGATATAATCTAACCCTAATTTTTCTTTTAAAAGTTCGGCTTGAGTTCCTTTGCCCGAGCCGGACTTGCCGAGCACGATAATAATTAAGGGTTTTTTCATGGGTTTAAAAGGTGTCGTACTCCCTCATTTGAAGCTGAGCGTTGATTTGTCTCATCGTTTCCAAAATAACCGAGACCGCAATGAGCAAAGACGTGCCGCCGATCAGGAAAGAAAAAGAAGTGATGCCGGTGACGCCTCCGACAGCTGAGGGGAGGACCGCGATGCCGCCCAAAAACAGGGCACCGATCAGTAGAATGCGGTTTAGAATATAGTAAAGGAAATGGCTGGTTGATTCGCCCGGCCTGATGCCCGGCACAAAACCGCCCATTTTTTGGAGATTGGAGGCAATGGCTTTGGGGTCAAAAGTGACGGCCGTATAAAAATAAGTGAAAAGGCAGACCAAAATAAAATACAGGGTGCCGTAAACCCACTGGTTTTGAAAAAGATCGCCGAGATACTGGGCCGCGGAACCCCACAAGCCCGGCGCCCCTGACAGAAAATTGGCGATCATGCCCGGGAAAAGCATTAAAGACAAGGCAAAGATAATCGGGATAACGCCGGCCGGATTAACGTTTAAAGGCAAATAGGTGGAAACGCCTCCGTACATTTTCATGCCCCTGACTCTTTTGGCGTAAGAAACCGGGATATTGCGCCGGCCTTCGTGAATGAGGACCACCCCAGCAATAATCAGCAAAGACATACCGAAGAAAAGCAAGTAAGCGGGCAGCTGGGACGAATCCCATTTAACAATGGTTTCTCTAATGCTGCCAGGGACACTGGCCACAATGCCGGCAAAAATCAGCAAGCTGACGCCGTTGCCAATGCCCCGTTCGGTAATTAATTCTCCCAGCCACATCAATAACAGACAGCCGGCCGCCACCGTAATAATGGAGGCTAAAACTGTTGTGGGCGAGAGCGCGCCAATGGCTCCCTGCCGCTGGAATAAAGTTAACATAGCATAGCCCTGCAGTATGGCTAAAGGTACGGTTAAAATCCGGCCGTACTGGTTAAACTTGCGTCTGCCCGCCTCTCCCTCTTGTTTATAAATCTGCTCCAATTGGGGAAAAATCATGGTCAATAACTGCAAAATAATAGTGGCCGTGATATAAGGGCCTAAACCCAGCATGATAATGGAAAAATTGGCCAGGGTGCCGCCGCTGAAAACGTTTAAAAGCCCGAAAACCTGGAATTGCCCGAAAAAATTCCTAAGATTCTCAATATCAATGCCGGGCATAGGAATATTGGCCATTAATCTGAAAACGACAAAAACCCCTAAAACAAAAAGGATCTTGTCCCGCAATTCAGGGATTCTAAAGACTTGAATGATTTTATTTAACCACTCCATGGTTTTTTTCAATCTGTTCTCTGGCTGTTTTGGAAAGTAGGCAACCTTCAACGGTCAGAGATTTGGTCAGTTTACCCTGGCCTAAAATCTTAACCACTGGCGTCTTCCCTTTTATTCTACGAATTAGTCCTTGATCCAGCAAGACCTGGGGATTAATCTGGTCGCCTGTTTTAAACTTTTTTTCCAGGGCTTCAATGTTAACCACGACCGGCTTAATGGCTTGGGAGCGCAGCCGATAACCCCTTAACTTGGGGTATCTTTTAATGAATTCTCTGATGGACGGCTGAAGTCTACCTCCCGAGCGCGCTTTTTGGCCCTTAATGCCTCGGCCTGAATAGGTACCTCTTTTGCCGCCTCGGCCCGCCCTTCTTTGGGTTTGCCTTTTGTGTCTTGGTTTTAGTTGATGCAGTTGCATGTAAGTTAAATTCGAAATTCGAAACAATATCTAAATTCTAAATTCTAATTTTCTAAACTGTTTAAGATTTTGAATTTTGGTCATTGGAATTTGTTTCGTGCTTCGGATTTCGTGCTTCGAATTTGCGTAGCTTTCGCAGGGCTTCCATGGTTGCTCGGGCATTGCTGATTTTGTTGCCGGTCTTGCTCAAAATCTTGGAGGAGATATTTTTAATGCCGGCTAACGTGCAAACCACCCTGACCGTACCGCCAGCCACCAATCCTCTGCCTTTTCTCTGGGGTCTCAATAAAACCATGGCTGCGCCCACCTTGGCTGCCACTTCATGAGGAATGGTTTCGGAAACTATCGGTACTGTCATAAGATATTTCTTGGAGAGTCTGGTAGCCTTTTCAATGGCTATTTGCACGTCGGCTCCCTTGGCAATGCCAAGACCCACCTTGCCTTTTTTATCGCCCGTAATCATCACCGCCCTAAACCGCATCTTGCGGCCGCCGGCTCTGGTATGGGCAATTCTGGCCAAGTCCAAAAGCTTGGATTCAAATTCATCCTTGGGTCTTTCTTTGTCAAATTTTCTGAACCTGTCTCTGGGCATAGTGGTAATAATTTAAAACTTCAATCCGCCTTCTCGGGCACCCTCGGCTACGGCTTTCACTTTGCCGTGATATTTGTAGCCGCCCCGATCAAAGACTACTTTTGCTACCTGCAGGTTTTTTGCTTTTTTAGCGATTAATTCGCCGACTTTCTTTGCTGAGGCAGTGTTTGCCTTGCCGCTGACGCTAGCCATCGTCTTGCCTTTGTCATCGTCAATCAGCTGGGCGTAGATATACTGATGAGACCTGAAAACGCAAAGCCGCGGGACTTTGGCCGTACCTTGGATTTTAGCTCGTACCCGGCGATGACGTATTAATCTTTTCTCTTGTTTCTGTAACATGTTATTTGGCAGCCGTGGTGCTCACCGCTTTTTTACCGACTTTTCTCCTGATTTGTTCTCCGGTGTATCTGATGCCTTTGCCTTTGTAGGGCTCGGGCGGTCTCACTCTTCTGATTTTGGCGGCCATTTCGCCCACCAAACCCTTATCAACGCCAGAAACAATAATGGTGTTTTTATCCACGGCAAACTTAATGTTTTGAGGCGCCTTAATTTTAACCGCATGGGTGAAGCCCACATTTAAAACTAGATCTTGGCCCTCTAACTCGGCCCGGAAGCCCACGCCTTCTATCTCCAGTCGCTTCTCATAGCCCCGGGTAACACCCTTGACCATGTTTTGCAACAAAGCCCTGGTGGTGCCCCAGAAAGCTCTGCTCTTCTTGGTTTCAATCTGAGGTGTCACAAAAATCTGGCCGGTTTTTATTTCAACCTTAATTTCGGGCCGGACCAAAAGGCTCAATTCGCCCTGGGGTCCCTTAATCAAAACTTTCTGGCCAGTTATTTTGGCTTCAACGCCCGGAATGATTTCAATTGGTTTTTTGCCTATTCTTGACATAAAATTACCAAACTTCACAAAGGAGCTCTCCGCCTATCTTTTGTTTTTTAGCTTCTTGCCCGGTCATCAACCCTTTGGAAGTGGAGATGATACTTAAGCCGTAACCGCCCTTAACTTTCCTAATGCTGGTTGAAGGTAAATAAATTCTTTGGCCAGATTTGGAAATTCTTTTAAGTCCGGCAATCCTTCCCTCTCTGTTTTCATATTTCAGAGTAATTTCCAGGGTTTTTTTCTCTTTTTTGCCGTTTTTGACTGCCTTTTCAATCAGGCCGTTTTTCTCTAAGATTTTAGCAATTTCATATTTTAAATTGGAAAAAGGCATCTCTACGGTGGGATGTAATACGACTTGGGCATTCCTGATTCTGTTTAACATATCGGTGATTTGGTCCATAATATTACTCTTCGACTGGCTCAGAGTAATCCTGAGTTTATCGAAGGATTACCAGCTTGATTTTTTAACGCCGGGAATCAGACCTTTATTGGCCATTTCTCTGAAGCAAATGCGGCAAACCCCGAACGCCCTCATGTAGCCCCGCTTCCTACCGCAACGAAAACAGCGTCGGGTAACTCGACTTTTGAATTTTGGAACTCTCTTGGATTTGGCTATTTGGGCTTTGGTAGCCATGAAATCATCGAATAGCGAATCCGTTACTAATTTACGAATTCGTATATTCGCAATAAATTAGTTATTCGTTGATTTAATTGGGAATCCCATTAATCTTAATAATGCCAATCCTTGTTCTTGGTTTCCGGCGTTGGTGACAACAGTAACCTCAAGGCCGAAAAGCATCCTGGTTTTTTCCGGCGAGATTTCAGGAAAGGCGATTTGCTCTTTGATGGCAAACGTTAAATTACCTTCCTGGTCTACTGATTTTGCTTCAATCCCTTGAAAATCGCGCGACCGAGGCAAGACCAAATTGATAACTCTGGTTAAAAAATTATACATTTTTCCACCCCTTAAAGTGCAGCAAGCGCCGATGGGCATGCCTTGCCTGGTTTTAAAAACGGCAATGGCTGACTTAGAGAGAGTTAAAACAGCTCTCTGGCCGGCAATCAAAGATAAGTCATTGATGACTGCTTCCTGGACTTTTTTCTGCTCCTCGCCCGTCTTGCCCGTCACTTGACGGCCAAAACCGGTATTGATAACCACCTTTTTAATTCTAGGCACAGCCATCACGCTTTGATAGCCGAACTTTTCCATCATTTGGGGAATAACCTCTTTTTGGTATTTTTCTTTTAAGCTTAACATCATTCGGATTATATTTCAGAATTACACTTTTTGCAAATGCGGTATTTTTTATTTTCGACCAGCTTATACCCCACCCTTGTTGCCTTGGAACACTTGGGACAAACCAGCTTAACGTTGGCCACAGCCAGAGGGGAAGGCGTTTCCACGACCTGACCCTTTTCTCCCGATCTTTTAGGTTTGACGTGTTTTTTTCTGAGATTGACAGCCTCAACCAGCACTCTCAGGTCTTTAGGAAAAACATTCAAAATCTTACCTTTCTTGCCTCGGTCTTTGCCGGAAATTATTAATACCTGGTCACCTTTGTGTATTCGCATAAAATAAGTTTTTAGACAAGTTCTTCGGCTAAGCTGGCGATTTTCTCAAAACCTCTTTCTTTTAATTCCTTGGCCACCGGCCCGAAAATTCGGCCGCCTTTGGGCTCTTTGGTCTTGGCTTCCAGAATAACGCAGGCGTTATCGTCAAAACGGATATACGAACCATCCGGCCTTTTAAAAGCCTTTTTCTGCCTGATGATGACGGCTCTAACCACCTCGTGTTTTTTGACGAGTTTTCTGGGCTCCGCCTTCTTGACCGTACCGACAATAATATCACCAATCCGAGCATAGCGGTTTCTAGTACCGCCCAAAATGTGGAAACACATGAAAATTTTGGCTCCTGAATTATCAGCTACTCTTAATAGGGTTCTGGGTTGAATCATATAACGAGTCCCGCTTCGCGGGACGAAGTTGAAGATGAAGCTGAAGCTTCATCGCCAATCTTTTTTATTACCTTCCACTTCTTATCTTTACTCAATGGTCTGCATTCCTCAATGATAACTCCGTCTCCCACGTTGCATGCTTGATCTGTGTGGGCTTTATATTTCTGGTGCACCTTGAATCTCTTGTGATACTTAGGGTGGACTTTCACACTTTCAACCTTAACCACGACTGTCTTTGACATCTTGTTGGAGGTGATGACGCCTTGTAATTGTTTCTTGGGCATATGATTTAGGGCGAAGATGGCTTCGCTATCTTCTTCACCTTCGTCCCGCCTTGGCGGGACTCGGTTAATAAAGTTAAAATTCTGGCGATGGTCTTTTTCAACTCCCTGATTTCCCTGACATTCTTGACCTTACCCGAAGCCAAATCAAACTTAAGGCTCCTGAGCCGTTCCCGGCTGTCCACCAGCATCTTCTGCAGCTCTGATTTTGGTTTTTGCTTAAACTCTGATGTTTTCATTTTGCGAGTTTTTTAGAATAAAAAACGAAGCTGGAAATGAGAAATTTATTTTTCATTGACTGACAAATTTAGTTTTAATGGGCAACTTGTCAGTGGCTATTCTAAAGGCCTCCCGAGCGACCTCTTCCTTAATGCCTTCCAGTTCAAAAAGAATGCGGCCCGGCTTGATGACAAAAGCATAATGGTCCACCGAGCCCTTGCCTCCGCCCATGGGCACTTCCGTGCCTTTTTTGGTCACGGGCTTGTCGGGAAAAATTCTAATCCAAAGCTTGCCGCCTTTCTTCAAATATCTGATAATGGTGCGTCGGGCCGCTTCAATCTGGCGGGCTGACACCCATCGGGCTTCCTCGGCTTTTAAACCAAAACTGCCGAAAGCTAAAGTCGTGCCTCTGGTCTCAACGCCCAGGCCTCGGCGGCGACCCTTGTGCCATTTCCGATGTTTTACTTTTTTAGGCATTAACATAGGTTAAAATCTTTCGCCTTTATAAATCCAAACCTTGATGCCGATAACCCCGTAAGTACAAAAGGCCTCGGTTAAAGCGTAATCAATGACCGCTCTTAAAGTTTGGCGCGGCAGGCGACCTTTTTTCAGCCATTCTCTTCGAGCAATCTCGTTGCCATCCAGTCTTCCCGAAATCTCAATTCTAGCTCCCTGCACTTCTTTATTAGCCATAATTTTTTCCATAGTCTGCTTGATAACCCGGCGGAAAGGCATGCGCTTTTCAAGCTGCTGAGCGATCATTTGGCCGACCAAAGAAGCCGAGGCCCAAATATTCCTGATCTCTCTGATTTCCAGTCTCAATTCCTCTTTACCCGCCGAAGCCTTGGCGAAGGCGGGCTTCACCAAAATTTTCTCAATTTCTTTCTTTAAATCCTCGGCCCCTTTGCCGCCCCGGCCGATAATCAAACCGGGCCGGGCGCTGCTGATAATCACGCTGACTTTGCCTGCGAATCTTTCAATCTCAATATGTTCCAGCGAACAATCCTTCAATTTTTTATCCAAAAAACTTCTAATCTTAAAATCTTCCTCTAAATATTGAGGAGTCTTTTTCTTGGTGAGCCAGCGAGAGTCCCAGTCCTGAGAATCCCTGAGCCGAAACGATTTGGGTTGAACTTTATGTGCCATGTTTTTTTACGTCTAAAACAAGATTGAGATGCGAAGTTTTCTTTTGGATTTCGTAAGCCTGCCCCCGAGCTCTGGGGCGAGACCTTTTTAATTTCGGCCCCTCGTCAACTTCAATTTTTGTAATAAAAAGTTGGGCTTCGTCTAATTTTAAATTATCTTTAGCGTTGGCGATGGCGGAATTTAAAAGCTTTAAGAGGGGTCTGGCCGCTTTCTTGGTGGTAAAATTCAAAATGTCTCTAGCCTGGATAACCGATTTGCCACGGATTAAATCAGCCACCAGCCGGACTTTCCGGGGAGCAATTCTTAAATAAGGTAATGAGGCGGTTGATGGCATAATTATTCTTTTTTAACAGTAGGACTAATTTTGGCTGCTTCTTGCTCACTCGCTTTGGCTTCAAGTTCTTTCTGGATTCGGCCGCCATGTCTGGAAAATCTGGTGGTGGGAGCAAACTCGCCCAAACGGTGTCCGACCATATCCTCTGAAACCTGAACCGGCACATGCTCTTTGCCGTTATGAACGCCAAAGGTAAAACCGATCATCTCCGGCATAATCACCTGAGACCTGGACCAAGTTTTAATAATGGCCTTGGTGCCCGGTTTCAAATGCTGTATCTTTTGCATCAGATGCTGATCAATATACGGACCTTTTTTAAGTGATCTAGCCATAAGTTTAATCACCTCCCGAGGGTGTTTAAAGTTTAAACACCCTCGGGAGGTATTTAGGTTTATTTTTTCTTTCTTCTTTCAATGATATATTTGTCCGTCCAACTTCTCTTCCTGGTTTTTACGCCCGAGGCGTGTTTGCCCCAAGGGGTTTTGGGATATTTCAAACCAACGGACGTCCTGCCCTCTCCGCCGCCGTGAGGATGGTCGGGCGGATTCATCGCTGAACCCCTCACCGTCGGTCTGATGCCCTTATGGCGGGTTTTGCCGGCCTTGCCCACTCTGATGTATTTATGCTCCTGACGGGAAAGCGCTCCGATGGAAGCAAAACCTTCTCCCAATAACTGTCTGACTTCGCTTGAAGGCATCTGGACTTGGGTGTATTTGCCTTCGTGAGCTAAAATCCTGGCGCCCGTGCCCGCTCCCCTGACCAGTTTACCGCCTCGTCCCGGGTCAAGCTCGATACTGTGGACAATCGTGCCGACCGGGATGTTCTTTAATTTCATGCGATTGCCCGGTTTCAGTTCTGTTTTATCCTGACAAATAATCTCATCGTTGACTTTCAACCCTTGAGGCGCCAAGCAATAACGCTTGTCATTATCTTGATATTGCAATAAAGCAATAAAAGCCGAACGATAAGGGTCGTATTCCAGCGCCACCACTTTCGCTTTCATATTTATTTTGTCCTGGCCGAAATCAATGATGCGGTAGAGCTTCTTGGCTCCCCCGCCCTGGTGCCTGACCGTGATGCGGCCGGTGCTCGCACGGCCGGCTCGCTGAGCCAAATTCAACAGCAGGCTCTTTTCAGGCTCTTTTTTGGTTAACATTTTGAAATTTTCTTTGGTCGCGCTGTTTTTTAACATAACATCTCTATAATCACCTCCCGAGGGTATTTAATAGATTAAATACCCTCGGGAGGTGATTATTATTTAACGCGGCAAGACTTCGATTTTCTGGCCTGGTTTGATTTTAACCACGGCTTTTTTATATCCCCCTCTCTCGCCCGTAATCCGACCCAATCTTCTCTGTTTTGAGGGGACGTTAACGATATTAACATTTAAAACGTTGACGCCGTAGAGTTCTTCCACCGCTTGTTTGATTTCGCTTTTATTGGACCTCGGCCAGACCTTAAAGACATACTGATTCTGATTAACCAAACTGCTGGCTTTTTCGGTCACCTGGGGCTCTTTTAAAACCTTAGCGGCCAGGGTTGAAATCTTTTTTTGCGGCACTGGTTTTCCTTTGTCCGCCGTAGCTTTAGCGAAGGCGGAAACTTTCTTTGTCGGTTTTTTTTTGAAAATATCTAAAATAGCCATATTCTATTTTGAAAACGTTTCTTTAATAACCTTAATGGCGTCTTTGGGCACAATCAGGTACTTGGTGTTGAGTAAATCCAAAACATTCAAATCTTTGGCCTGGCGAGTTTGCACTTTGGCCAGATTGCGGGCGCTGGCAATCACGTCTTTATCCATGCTGGACAAAGCGATTAAGCAGCTCTGCTCTTTGCAGGGAAGTTTGGACAGAACATCGGCCATGAGCTTAGTTTTTAATTTTTCAATCTTCAAGCTGTCCAGAATAATCAAAGTGCCGGATTTGACTTTGGCCGACAAAACCATCAGCAGGGCTTTGCGGCCCATTTTTTGATTTATTTTCTTTTTAAAATTTCTTTCTTTGGTAGGCCCGAAAGTCACTCCGCCCCCCTTCCACAAGGGTGAACGCCTTGAACCGTGCCTGGCTCTGCCCGTACCCTTCTGCCGCCAGGGTTTCTTGCCGCCGCCCCTGACCTCGCCCCTGTCTTTGGTGTGGGCCGAAACCTGGCGTCGGTTGGACATTTGAGCAACGGCCACCTGGTGCACCAAGTCAGTGTCCATCTTAACATCAAAAATCTCAGACGGCAATCTGGTCTGGGCAAGCTCTTCGCCTATTTGATTATAAGTCTTGGTAAGCATGTTAAGCGCTGATGGCCAAAAGCGTGCCTTTGATGCCGGGCACCGCTCCTTTGACCGCCATTAGATTATTGTCTTTGTCGATTTTCATGATTTTTAAGTTTTTGACGGTCACCCTGTCAGAGCCCATTCTTCCGGCCATTTTCTTGCCCTTGACCACCCTTTCAAAACCGCTGATGCCCACCGAACCTAAAGTGCGCTGTTCGTGTTTAACGCCATGAGTGGCGTTTCGGCCCTTAAACCCCCATTTCTTCACCGCTCCCTGGAAGCCCTTGCCCTTGGAAATGCCCGCCACCTTGACGGTCTTGCCTTCCTCAAAAGCAGAAACATTGATTTCATCCCCTGCCTTGCGTTCCTCGTCTTTGCCGCTCGTAACCAGGAACTCCCTCAGATAGCGGAACGGCTTGCTGGCCTGGGGTTTTTTGATTTTATTTTTCTTTACAATTTTCTCGAAACCGACCTGCACGCTCTCGTAGCCGTCTTTCTCTTTGGTTTTAATCTGCAAAACAGTACAAGGCCCGGCCTCAATCAAAGTCACCGGGACCACGTCCCCTTGCTCGTCAAATATCTGACTCATACCAAGTTTTTTGCCAAGAATAAATTTCATAAATCGAGTCCGCCAATGGCGGACGAAGATAAAGATGAGGCAACGCCTCATCGCCTTTTCAACAAAACACCGGGCGACTAACCCGGCGATTCTCTGGTTAGTACTTATTCTATATAGCAAGACACCATATAGATAGTATACTCATATCACCAGTATATACTAAGCCCATTTGGCTGTCAATAACGCGAGCGCCGGCGAAGCGTGAAGATGAAGCGATAGCTTTATCGCCTACCCGAGCGATAGCGAAGGGCTTATTACTTATCCCGGTTAAGCAATGCTGAACTCCTCGGGCTGGACGACGTTAGAACCTGTTTAGAAAATAAAAGAGCGGTGATTGATTCCATCTCACCGCTCATTGCTAATATTGTTGGTGGTGCTTAAAGTACCATCGCGATAGTTTCCCCATCTATTTTGAGTTCTGGAGGAAAACCCCTCAAGACGATTTCCTTACCAAAAATATATTCAGATTGAGGAATAAAATCTCTCTCGGTTTCAATCTCTTGTTTCTTTAGTTTAGGAACGGGTTGCCAAGAACCAGAAATAAATATTTCAAACTCTTCCTTTGTTCTTCTCGCTTTATAGCACTGAAATTCTGATTTTCCGCCTCGGGGCCGGCTGAGCATCTTTTCGCTACATTCCAGGCAAAAAGTTCTCAATCTTTTATAAAGGCCGAAACCATAATGCTCTCTCTCCTCGACGTATAAAAGAAAAATATTGAATTGAGAGTGAAATTTATCACACCCCTGACACCAGCCCAATTTCTTCTCGTCCCAAACCTTTCTTTGAGCTTTTTCTCGCAGAGATCGATACCTCCTGACAGCTTCTCTCAAATCTTCTTCTGCTTTTCTTAGGGTTTCTTTTATTTCTTGGTAAGCTACTGCCTTCGCTCTTATCTTGCTCTCTAAGTCTCCCAATCTTCCCTCGATTACTGATTTTTCGGCAATCGTAGACGCCATTGAATACCTCCTTATTTATTTTTTAATTCTTCTAAATCTAAATATATATTAGTTAATCTATCAAAAAAGTCAAGCACCGAGTCCCGCGAAGCGGGGCGAAGGTCGAAAAGAAGAGAATCTTCTTTGAGCCCCACCAAAAAACCGCCCTTTCGGGCGGCTCTTCTAATTACATTTTGATTTCGATGTCCACGCCGGCCGGCAGCGTCAAACCCATCAAAGCATCAATCACTCTAGAGGAGGGAGTCAGGATGTCAATCAATCTTTTATGCACCCTCATTTCAAACTGTTCTCTAGCGTCTTTATAAATAAAGCTGGAACGGTTGGCGGTGTATTTGCGGATTTCCGTGGGCAAAGGCACCGGGCCTAAAACTTCTGACCCGTATCTTAAAGCCGTCTCAACAATCTGTCGAGCGCTGTTATCAATCACCTTATGGTCATAAGCTCGAAGTTTGATACGCAACTTCGGCTTTACCGCTTCTTCAACCGCTTCCTGCTTCTTTTTGGACATTTCTTTTTGTGAAAATTCGAAATTCTAATATCGAAATTCGAAACAAATTCAAAATTATAAATTATAAATTCTAAACATATGGTTTCGGATTTCGTGCTTCGGATTTCCAAAATTCTATTTCAGAATTTTGGTGACTACGCCCGCACCCACGGTCTTGCCGCCCTCTCTAATAGCAAATCTTTGCTGCTCTTCCAAGGCTACGGGGGCAAGCAACTTGATTTTTAAATTAACCGTATCGCCAGGCATGACCATCTCTGTGCCTTCGGGTAAGGTCACATCTCCGGTGACATCGGTCGTTCTAATGTAAAACTGAGGTTTGTATCCCGGGAAGAAGGGCGTATGACGACCGCCTTCTTCTTTGGTTAGAATATAGACTTCACCTTCAAACTCAGTGTGAGGCGTAATACTCCCGGGTTTGGCCAACACTTGACCTCTTTCCACGTCTTCTTTCTTTAAGCCCCTTAAGAGAATGCCGACGTTATCGCCCGCTCTGCCTTCATCCAGCATCTTATTAAACATCTCAATACTCACCACCGTGGTTTTTTTGGTTTCTTTCATGCCGATCAACTCTACGTCTTCGTTGGGAGTGGTCACCCCCCTTTCAATCCGACCCGTGGCGACCGTGCCTCGGCCGGCAATGGAGAAAACGTCTTCAATGGCCATTAAGAATGGCTTGCTGGTGTCTCTGACCGGCTCGGGAATAAACTCGTCCACGGCCTTGACCAAATCCAAAATGGGTTTGGCCGAGGGGTCATCGGCTGATTTGGCCTCCAACGCTTTTAAAGCCGAACCTCTGATAATCGGGGTGGTATCGCCGGGATATTTGTATTTATTGAGCAGTTCCCTGATTTCTGATTCCACCAAATCAATGATTTCCGGGTCGTCCACCGCATCGCATTTGTTCAAGAACACGACGATGGCGGGCAGACCCACTTGGCGAGCCAAAAGAATATGCTCTCTGGTTTGAGGCATGGGACCATCGGGAGCTGAAACCACTAAAATCGCCCCGTCCATCTGAGCCGCTCCGGTAATCATATTTTTAATGTAGTCGGCGTGGCCCGGACAATCAATGTGGGCATAGTGCCTTTTCTCACTCTCGTATTCCAAGTGAGAAACAGCAATGGTTAAGCCTCTCGCTTTTTCTTCGGGCGCAGAATCAATCTGATCCACGCTTCTTTCTGATGCGCGAAAACCCTTCAGGTGAAGCACGTGAAGCAAAGCAGCGGTTAAAGTGGTCTTGCCATGGTCAACGTGACCAATTGTCCCGATATTAACATGAGGCTTTTCCCTCAAAAACTTTTCTTTTTCTGCCATATGTTTTTACTTTATTGTATTTATTAATTATTACTAATTATCAGCTTAACAAACCAAAGAAGAAGTGTCAATACTAAAACGGCAAGTCCTCGATATTCAGCTCCTCTTCGGAAATTTCTTTAGCGGCCGGAACAGCCGGCTGTTCTTTCTTCGGCTCTGATCCCCCTTTCTTTTTCTTGTATTCCTCAAAAGAAGTGATGACCATGGTTGGCCGCCCCTGCTCCACAATAATGATTTTACCGCCGTCCTCCTCTATTAATTTTTTGATTTCATCAAGATTCATACCTCTAATAGTTACTAATTTTTCGTTACGAATTATCTTTAATTAGTGATTATTCGTGAATTGAATTAGTGATTTTATTGGTGGTTTTACTTGCGTTTCCCCTCAATGATCTCCTGCGCTATATTCTGAGGCACTTCTTCATAGTCCTCAAACTCCATCGTAAACGTTCCCCGGCCTTCTGTCAACGATCTCAAGGCAGTGGCGTAGCCGAACATAGCTGATAAAGGCACTTTGGCGTCAATCACTTTGGTGTTGAGCCGGTCGCTGGTTTCTTCGATCCTCCCCCTCCTGGCCGATAAATCGCCGATGGTATCTCCCAAAAAGTCAGCGGGCACCACGACTTCCAATTTCATAATAGGCTCCAGCAGAATCGCCTTGGCTTTTTTGCAAGCCGTCTGCAAAGCCATAGACCCGGCAATTTTAAAAGCCACCTCTGACGAATCAACCTCGTGATAAGAACCGTCGTAAAGGGTCACCGCCATGTCCACGAGCTGGTAGCCAGCGACCACGCCTTTATCCATGGCTTCTTTGACGCCTTTGCCCACCGCGGGGATGAATTCTTGGGGAATCGTGCCGCCCTTAATTTCATTAATAAATTCAAAGCCCTGGCCTCTTTCCTTGGGCTCCACTTTCAGCCAAACATGGCCGTATTGACCTCGGCCGCCGGACTGCTTGATGTATTTACCTTCGGCTTCGGCGGTTTCTTTAATCGTTTCTTTATAAGCCACCTGGGGCCGGCCCACGCTCGCTTCAACCTTAAACTCTCTTTTCAGGCGGTCGGCGATAATCTCCAAATGCAGTTCGCCCATGCCCGAAATAATCGTTTCGCCCGTATCCATATCTCCCTTAACCCTGAAGGTGGGGTCTTCTTCAGCCAGTTTCTTGAGAGCTAGACCCATTTTCTCCTGGTCAGCTTTGGTCTTGGGCTCAATGCGGATGGAAATCACGGGCTCGGGGAAGATAATCTTTTCCAGCACAATAGGCTGGACTTCGTCGCATAACGTATGCCCAGTGGTGGTATTCTTCAAGCCCACGGTGGCCGCAATATCGCCGGTAAAGAGATCGCTGACTTCTTCTCTTTCAGCCGCATGCATTCTTAGAATTCGGCCGATTCTTTCTCTTTCTCCGCTGGATGAATTCAACACATAAGAACCCTTGATAAGCGTGCCCGAATAAACCCTAAAATAGGTCAAAGTACCCACATACGGGTCAGTGGCGACTTTAAAGGCTAAAGCGGAAAACGGCTCTGAGTCTGAAGCCTTTCTTTCGATCTCTCGGCCAGTTTTGGGGTCAGTGCCTTTGACCGGCGGCAAATCAATAGGTGAGGGCAGATAGTAAACTACTCCGTCAAGCATCAGCTGAACGCCTTTATTCTTCAGGGCCGAGCCGCAGAACACCGGCACCAGTCTGTAGTCTAACACCGCCTGCCTTAAAACTTTTCTCAATTCTTCAACAGCCATTTCCTGGCCGGCCAAAAACTGCTCAAGTAGCTGCTCGTCTTCAGAAGCAATTTTTTCAATCAATTGCGTGCGCCATTTTCGGGCTTCTCCAACAAAATTCTCGGGGACTTCTTGTTCTTTGACGAGCTCGCCTGACTCTCCTTCAAAACTAAAAGCTTTCATGAGAAGTAAATCAATCACGCCTTTAAATTCGTCTTCCAGGCCAATCGGTATTTGCACGGCCACGGCATTGGGCGTCAGCTTCTGTTGGATTGATTCCAAACTCTTCTCGAAAGAAGCGCCCATGCGGTCCAATTTATTGATAAAACACATTCGGGGCACTTTAAACTTGTCGGCCTGCCGCCAAACTGTTTCTGACTGTGGTTCTACGCCTGCCACCCCGTCGAAAACCACCACGGCTCCGTCCAAGACCCTCAAAGACCGCTGCACCTCGGCCGTAAAATCAATGTGGCCAGGCGTATCAATAAGGTTGATGCGGTGCTCCGCTCCTCCCTTAACCTTCCAAAAACAGGTAGTGGCCGCCGACGTGATGGTAATGCCCCTTTCTCTTTCCTGAACCATCCAATCCATGACCGTGGTGCCTTCGTCGATATCGCCGATTTTATGCGAAATGCCGGTGTAAAACAAAACTCGCTCGGTCATGGTTGTTTTACCGGCGTCGATATGGGCGATAATACCAATATCTCTGATTCTCTCAATGGGATAAGTTCTGGGCATAGAAATCAACGAGCTGATTTCACCACGCGAAGTGTGCGAATGCTCTGTTCGCCTCCGCCATTCTGTGGACATCTTCTTTCTTTTTGATGGCCGCGCCTTCGTTGGTACTGGCTAACATAATCTCTTCGGCCAGCTTCTCTTTCATGGGCCGGCCTTTTTTAGACTTGGCGGCCGTAATAAGCCACCTCAAGGCCAAGGCGAGCTTTCTGTCTCCCCTCACTTCCCGGGGCACCTGGTAGGTGGCCCCGCCGACCCTTTTCGGTTTGATCTCCAATAAGGGAGAAGCGTTGGCTAGGGCTTTTTCAAAAATCTCCAAAGGCTCTTTCTTGGTTTTTTCTTTAATAATATCAAAAGCCCCATAAACAATTTTCATGGCCATGACTTTCTTGCCTCTTCTCATAATGTAGTTAATCAGCTTGGCTACGACCATACTGCTATAGACGGAATCAGGCAAAATATTTTGTTTTTTTATTTTTCTTCTTGCCATAGAAATCAACTAATCGCGAATCGGTCACGAATTTACGAATATTCGTATATTCGAAATAAATTCGTTATTCGCTGATTTTTTATTTTACTAATTTAACTCCATACTTTGACCTCTCTTGTTTTCTGCCTTCAACCCCGCCCGCATCCAAAACCCCCCTGACGATATGGTATCTGACGCCGGGCAAATCTTTCACCCGGCCGCCCCTGATGACCACAATCGAGTGCTCCTGGAGATTGTGGCCTTCACCCGGGATGTAAGCAGTCACTTCCATGCCATTGGTCAAACGGACCCGAGCCACTTTTCTCAAAGCCGAGTTCGGTTTTTTGGGGGTCGTGGTAAAAACCTTCAAACACACTCCCCTTTTGAACGAAGAAGGATAGACCTTGGGACGATTCTGCAAAACATTGAAACCGAAAGTCAAGGCAGGCGTTTTGTCTTTCTTTTTGGCGCTCTTTCTTCCTTTTTTAATCAATTGCTGGATAGTGGGCATAACAAATTAAAATTTAACAAATAAATCAAACGGTGTCAACTAAAACGAAACACCGGTGATGAAAGAGAAAACGAAACCGACGAGCTTATTTAAAAAGATACGAAACCACGGAAAAAAGAAAAGCAGGAAAATTAAAATAAAAAAACCGAACTGCGTCAGAAAGATTTTTATATTTTGCAGGGCATCAGGCAAGAAAGCAAAAAGCAGGTGCGAGCCGTCCAAAGGAGGAATCGGCATCAGATTGAACACGGCTAAAAGTACGTTGATGAAAACAATATAAGAGAACATGCCAATCAGGACGAGCGGCAGCAGCTCAAAAGAAAAGCGGATGATTAATCCGAAAACCAGGGCAATGGCTAAATTGGCGGCGGGTCCCGCTAGAGCTGTTTTGAAAGAACCGTATTTTTGATCCCGGAAATTTGAAGGATTAACGGGCACGGGCTTGGCCCAGCCCAGGCCGGTACCCGTGGTCAAAATCAATAAAACCGGCAGGAGCACCGAACCCACGGGATCCAAGTGTTTCAAAGGATTTAAGGTAAGCCGGCCGGCATTCTTGGCCGTAGGGTCGCCCAAATGACTGGCCATGGCCCCGTGAGCCACCTCGTGAACAACAATAGAAAAAATAAGAATAATGATTAAAAACAGAATTTCCATGTCTTCAAATTATACCATGGCTTGAAAAAAATAAAAAACTCTGATAGCATATCAATATATGGCTAAACAATGCGCCGTTTGCGGCAAAAGAGGCCGAATGGTTTGGAAGTTAAGAAAGTTGAGGGGCAAATTCAACCGCACCATTCAAAAAAGAAAACATCCCAATCTCCAATGGGTGACTTTGGCATCGGGTAAAAGAGTCAAGGCTTGCGCCAAGTGCATCAAACGCCTTGGAAAGGCGTAAATTCGAAATCCGAAGCACGAAATCCGAAACCTGTTTTGAATTTTGAAAATTAGAATTTTAAATTTGTTTTGAATTTCGATATTCGAATTTCGTATTTTCAGATTGCCGGGGCGTAGTATAGCGGCCATTATGCAGGGCTGGGGGTCCTGTGACCTGGGTTCAACTCCCAGCGCCCCGACCATTTGATCAACTTACGATGTTGATTATTGTATATTAGTTACGCTTTAAGCGCAGGGAATTGAGCACCACCGACAGCGAAGAAAACGCCATGGCGGCGGCCGCAAAAATCGGATTGAGTAAGATGCCGAAAAAAGGATACAAAACACCCGCGGCCACCGGAATGAAAGCGACGTTGTAGAAAAATGCCCAGAAAAGGTTTTGCTTGATGATGGTCAGGGTGCGGCGGGAAAGCGCAATCATCTCGGGAATCAAAGTCAAATCTCCTCTCATCAGGGTGATTTCGGCTGACTCCATGGCAATATCCGTGCCTTCGCCCATGGCAATGCCCAAGTCAGCTTGAGCCAACGCCGGAGCATCGTTGATGCCGTCGCCGGCCATGGCCACCAGCTTGCCTGTTTTTTGCAAAGCTTTAACCTTTTCAGCTTTTTCCTGAGGCAAAACTTCAGCCATAATATTTTTTATCCCAACCTGTTGGGCAATCGCTCGGGCTACTTTTTCATTGTCACCGGTAATCAGCCAAACCTCAATCCCCTTTTTCTCTAACGCCCTAACCGTCTTGGCCGATTCATTTTTTAAAGTATCGGCAATAGCTATTAACCCTTTTATTTTATTGGCTGAAGCTAAAATCACCACGGTCTTGCCTTCGCTCTCCAACTGAGCCATGTCTTGCTCCGTATCAGCCAGCGAAAGATTTAAGTCTTTCATCAAGCCTCGGTTGCCCACGGCTCCCAAATCGCTTTTCACGCCCTTGCCGGCCACGGCCTCAAAGTTTTTAACTTCAAATAGTTTTAATTTTTCGGCTCGAGCCTGCTCAAGAATGGGTCTAGCCAGATGATGCTCGGAATACTGCTCCAGAGAAGCAGCCAGTTGTAAAATTTCTTTTCTCTCTCCGTCCAAAGCAATGATGTCTGTCAGTTCCGGCCTGCCCTTAGTCAAGGTGCCGGTTTTATCCAGAATAATGGCTTTGATCTTATGGGCGATTTCCAGAGTGGCCGCGTCCTTAATCAAAACCCCTCTTTGCGCCGCATTGCCCGTGCCTATCATAATGGCCAAAGGCGTGGCCAATCCCAAAGCACAAGGACAAGCAATAATGAGCACGGCCACAAAATTAACCAAAGCGAAAATAAAAGCCGGGGCTGGCCCGAAGAAAAGCCAAACAGCAAAAGTTAAAAAAGCGATTATGATAACTATCGGCACAAAATAAGAAGAAACCAAATCAGCCAATCTCTGGATCGGCGCTTTTGATGCCTGGGCCTGCTCCACCATTTTGATAATTTGAGCCAATAAGGTTTCTTTCCCGACTTTTGTTGCCTTGAATTTCAGCATTCCCGAAAGATTTATCGTAGACCCGATTACTTTTGAACCCAATTCTTTAGTTACCGGCATCGATTCCCCGGTGACTAATGATTCATCAACCGAAGACCTGCCCTTCAGAACTTCGCCGTCAACCGGAATTTTTTCTCCCGGTTTTACTAAAATTACATCCCCCACCTGGACTTCTTCCACTGGCACCTCTTTTTCTTTGCCGTCATCGATTAATCTCGCAGTTTTAGCGCCCAATTTCATCAATTTTTTAATGGCTTCTGAAACGCGGCCCTTAGCCAACAATTCAAGATACCTGCCAAATAAAATTAAAGTGATGATAATGGCTGAAGTGTCAAAATAAATCTTGGGTTCTCCTCCTAAAAAGCGGAAAAAATCCGGGAAAAAGGTAACGGCTGAACTGTAAAGGTACGCAGACAAAGTTCCCATAGCAATCAAAGTATTCATGTCGGCTGTCCGGTATTTTACCAATACTAAAAGCCCTCGGTAAAATCTTGAGCCCACCCAAAACTGGACTGGGGTCGTCAAAACGAATAAAAGGAAAAAATTAGTTAAAATCTTCGGGACAAACGGAAACCATTCGGGGAAACTGCCTAAAAATATGGGTATCGAAAGAGCTGTTCCGATAATCACTTTTTTCTTTAGGCCTGAGAGTTCTTTCTCCCTTTCTTTTTTTTCTTGAGACAAAACGTCTTCGGCCTCAGAGGTTTCGGAAATGGTTTTATAGCCCGAGTCTTCAATAACTTTTTTAATTTGCGATTCTTCAACTTTCCCTTGATCAAAAATAACTTTTACCCTGGTATTGTTATAATCAACTTCCGCTTTTTCAATACCCAGCAAGGTTTTGATGGCTTTTTCTACCACCATGGCGCAGTGAGGTGAATCCATACCAACAACTTTCAAAGATAAAAATGATTTACCTTCCTTGTTAACCGTAGCCTTGTTGCTCACCGATACCTCTGGCACTAAAAGCTGATAACCGACATCTTTTACTGTCTTGGCCATATCTTTGGGGCTAATTTTTGCTTCATCAAATTCAACCAATAGGGTTTCTGCTCCAAAATTAACTTGAGCCGATATGACTCCGGCTAAACTGGAAACCGCCTTCTCGATGGTTCTGGCGCAGGAAGCGCAGGTCATGCCTTGAATTTTAAATACTTCTTTGGTCATATTGTCTTATCTCAAATCCCATTCAAAAGTTCTCAAAACGGAACCTTGAATGGTAAGTTTAATTTTATTGGCTTCTTTGTTTATTATAGGAAAGATCAGGACTCCCTCCAAGTGGTGCCCGCCGGGCGGAGGCCCCTGCCACTCCAAAGGCTCATATTTATCGCCCCTGTCGTCTTCTAAAAACGACGCTCTAGTTAAATCAAAGTCCAAAGAACCCGAGTGCGTGGTAATTGTTACGTCAAACCGAAGCGGGTTCTCGGGCGCAAAATCCAAAAGCGCGACTTCAAATAAAACTCCGTTTATATCGCTGGTTTTTATTTCCGATTCAAAAGAAGGCGAAAGGTTCTCTTCTTTTGCGTCGTTCTTACCAATAAAAAAATACGTGGTAATTGATGCCAAAACAATAACCGGAATCAACAATAAAATTATTTTGCGTTTCATAGAGTGTGGTTTTGTTTAATTTTTTTCGCTTTACTGAGAAGATAAGAAATCCCGGCGAGATTTGAAATGGCCCCGACAACAAAAAGCTCTGTTTGATACTGACCGAGGAAAACCGCCAATCCCGAAATTCCGATAATCGGTAAAATATTAACCAGATAATGCGCGCAGCAGGAAATCATAGCAATAGTCGAGGTTGTTCCCGAAGCGGCAACAATTTTCCCGGAAACTTTCGCTTGATGCAATACTCGCAAGTATGTAAAAATGCCGATCTGGGTGCCAAAACCCGTAGTTAGACCAATAATCCAATACCAATTTCCCTTAAATTGGCTGACAGCAAAATCCCAACCGGAAATAATGCTTAAGACTAAGAAATATAAAAACAATAAAATTAAATTTGCGCCGAAACCAAAAATGATCGGTTTTCTCATTCTTATATTGTTTAAATTATTTTAACTGCTTTTCTTCGCAGCAAAATTTCTGGTGCAGCCAAACGAAAATCCAAGTCACGACGTAGCCGACGATGAAAAAGAAAACGGCTCCTCCCACAAAGCTGCCGAAGGTGACGGAGCTCTCGGCCTGGACTCCCGAGAATTCGACGTGAGCGATATAGCTCCAGAAAGTCAAAAACGGCCTTAGGGCGAAAGCGGCGAATATGGCGCAAATCATATCGAAAATTGTAAAAACGGTTCCACCGACCAAGGCAATTCGATTGATGTTTTTCATATTTATTTTGTTTATTTTTTAATTATTTTTGACCTTTATTTACCGCGTGTATGACCTCTCATCATTAAGATATGCAAAACCGGGCAAAGCAAAATAATCAGCCAAACCCAATAATTGCTGCCGCCTCTGAAAAAAGCAGAAAAACCAATAATCAGCGCCAGCGACGCCAAACAACATAGGGCCATTAATAATAAATACTTTTGTTGCATCTTAATACCCGGTTTTAATGGCAACATCCCCCGGAAGATTTTGACTGCTCTTTTGCCAATTTCTTGCGATATTCTTCTTTGCAGCTATCCGAGCAAAATTTCTTGCCGTATCCTGCGGGATATTCTTTGCCTTTTACTAATTCCATTTTACAAATCGGGCATTTTTCTTTGAATAAGTTAAACATACATTAAATTATTTATTAATAATTTTCGACCTTTATGAATAACTTTTAAAGTTTTATCTTAATCGATAATTTTATTTCTTTTTTGATAGTTTATAAATCGCTAAAACTTCCTTGGCGGCTTTTAATTCTTTGCCGGATTGGATTTGTTCTATGACGTGCGTTGAAAGATGATTTTCTAAAACCAAATCTTCAATGCCCGAAAGCGCATTTTTTGCGGCCGAAGACTGCTGGAGAATGTCAATGCAGTATTTTTCTTTTTCAATCATTTTCTGGAGTCCCCGAATTTGGCCCTCCAGAATCTTCAGCCTCCGGACAACTCTTTTTTTAATTGCTTTTTTCATACACTCTTATAATACTCCCTGGGAGTATGATGGTCAAGATTCAATTATTCACACTACCTACTTCTTTTGAAATAACCGGGGAATGAACGCGGGCGTTTGTTCGGCATACGCCGCCCAAATTTCAGCAAACTTCAGTTTTGCGTCCCGTTCTTCGCTGCGGGCAAGCCGTACATACATCCAAATCAGCACCGGGAACATAACGAGAGTCAAAATCGTTGGCCACTGGACCAGGAACCCGAGCATAATAAGAATGAATCCCGCATACTGCGGGTGACGTATCTTGGCGTAAGGACCGATTATCGCAAGTTGGTGGTCGCGTTGCGCCGCATAAAGCACCCTCCAAGCGCTAACAAGAAGTACGATGCCGTAAATAATCAAAATATAGCTTAAAATGTGAAACGGCCCA
>Ga0209541_10003774_pt1 | contig 27481 bp, 32 predicted proteins | sample RifCSPlowO2_01_FD_184027 | JGI IMG/M metagenome (GOLD analysis project Ga0209541, IMG submission 184027) | Groundwater microbial communities from Rifle, Colorado - Rifle CSP2_plank lowO2_0.1 (SPAdes) (version 2) | ecosystem: Environmental > Aquatic > Deep subsurface > Groundwater | place... | reverse complement strand
CGTCGGGGGAGAGTAATGACGGCGATGAGGGTTAAGTCGTAACAAGGTATCCGTTCTGGAAGGAGCGGATGGATCACCTCCTTTCTAATTTTTTTCTTTAGTAAAAAAATTATCCGCCTGATGCGGCGGATTAATTTTCCCGGCCCGATTTTTGAGTTAAACACATGGCTCCCGAATTATCAAATCCATTAACTTCACAGGACATTCAGAATTTTATCCATTCTCCGGAAGGTGAAATTGACACATTCGCCCTCATGACAGGGAGTATCTTGGGAACTTTTTCCATATTTAATACATTAACACCCGAAAATCAACTCATAGTTTTTGATCATTTGCTTTCGTATACATGGTGTTGTTATTTCGAGCTAAATGATAAATGGCGCAGAACTACGCACGAAAATGCTGTAAAAATTGTTGGTGAGCGCATGCTCGCTGAACAATTTCCAAATTCAAGAGAAACAGTAGAAACACTCGAAAATCTCCAGACTTCTACTCATACGTTTAATGCTCAATTGACGAGAGCACATTCAACTATTTTTGATATGTTTGCAGAAAGAACTTTAACTGTCAAAGAGAAGAATGCCCAGAAAAGTAATACGTCTTCTAGAAGAAAAAATGCTCCAGATACAATTCCTCCAGGAAAAAACTTTCATACAAAACCTACTCATTTTAGCAATTCGCGCTTAATGGATGCCCTGTCTTCAGAATAAACTAATATTTGAATGCGGTGATATTTTAACTATAAAGTAATGATAAAAAAATGATTGAGATTCCTACAACTGTTCCTACTATGGCAAAAGTCTGGTAAAGAATATAAATTGCATTATTATCGAGTTTTCTGAACCCAAAATCATATGGTCTATAAGTCCTACCCGAAAACTGCTGCATGATCCAATAAATCATTTCACCGAAATAGCGCACTGAAATATATACTCCGAGTAATATAAACATAATTCTTATCGAGAAGATTCCGGTAAAAAGAATCAGTGCCAATAACGGAAGCAATATTATCAAATCACCTCGAATAAAAATTAACAATATTTTAAAAATTGGATGAAGTTCGGTAAAAAACCATTTGTTGTCAATATTAAATATATTCATCTTACTTCTTATATTATGACTTTTAAAAATTTAGTGATGAATAATTGTGAAAGTTATGTATAATAATGCAGTAATGGTTGCAACTCTTCAAGAACAACAACCAGTTATATTTGTAGAACCCGATCTAGAAGCTATCGATGTGCTTGGATTATTCAGAGAAATGGGTGGTAGCCTTGATCCACGAACTCTCAAAACACTTCTTCATATGAATGGCTCTAATGGATCCGGACCTTCTTTACCATTATATTCTCGGGATGCATTACGATTATCTTTAAGAAAAGCTATGGCTCCTCAAAGACAAAAAGCTGATCCATATTTGTTATACTTTCAAAGAGGCGGTCAGCTTTCTGAAAAATTATATTTATTGTTGTTACGTTCCAATACTGACCTCCCTGAAGAACCTCCTAATCATTTCGAACAATTAATAGCAACAGCGAGGAAAGCACAAATTCAATTTACTCCCGAGCAGTACGGAATAGTCAACCTTATTGATCAAGTTGTTCAATTACCAAACTCTGATAATACTGTTATGCCCCCGTTGACTGATGAAGAAGAACTTGTTGAGGCAGTACGATTTACTTCAAGTAAACATCCTGATGACGGACGATATCTGTATCAAATAAAGCCATGTGTAGAGTTGTTCCGTGTTGGAGAACCACCTTGGTTAATGTACGATAAAGATGTAGATGAACAGGCGGAAATACTGTGGAAACTTTCAGAATATACTAGCCGACCTGTATATCCATACCCGGTTTGGGGAAATCGAACATTTCAATACCGGTTTTAGGATGGTTTTCCGAAAAATCCGTGCAGACGCTTATCTCAAGATACGGATCATCAATCTTGCCCGATGAGCCGGGATAAATGATCAGACTATCCGCTGCGCCGTCAAAAAGACTTTTTACATATCTTACTTTTTGAGTTACTCCGTGAATAGTAATGTTTATTTCATCACCAAGTGAATATTTCCCTTTAAATGTTGACTCGGGTATTGTGGTTTTTATGTTTCCAAAATTATCAGTGTGCCCTACAAAATAATCATCAAGTTGTGGAATCATGTTTACATGTATTTCATCAAGTTCAAGATCGTCTTGTAGTGCATCCATAAAATACGCGGCAACGCGAGAAAAAACATCGCGGGATCTAAACTGCCCACTCATCTCAAGTCCAGGGTAATAAAATGCTTCTTCAATCTTTGGTTTAATTAGAGAAAAAACATACCCGGCATTTGGTCCGAGAACATAAATACCCGATTTAAGTCTCATAATGAAAAGTTGGGCGCCTATGCCACCGGTTTCCTCTGTGTGCTCCAGCATCGGATCGGTGTTTTGAAAAATCACGGTATCAAGAGGTCTGCCATATCTTTCTTCAGTTTCGACAATTTGAGATATGAGGAATGATGCATGTATGGTTGAGGGGGCAGATGAGACAAAGCTGATATTTGGACTGCCTGGATTTTTAAGAAATCCTTCTGTTGTACTGCGTACCTCTTGACAGGAAAGCGCATCGTTCCCCCAGTCGGCAACGACAATCAATTTTTTCATAAAAAGTTTAGAATAACTCTATCCCTGAATACAAATTGAATTCTTTAGCGGCATTTTTACCGTTTATCGTAATCTCGACAAATCTTTTATTTTGATATCCGGAGCTACCGATGGTCATTGCCGCATCTCCGTTTGGTACATCCTTTAATCTATTGTAGCAGGTGAACAGCCCTACTTTTGTTGCGATTTTTTTACCGGGTTCAAAACCGATCTCCTCAGGAAGTAATGTCGTTTTAACATTTCCAAAGTTATCTACCCACCAAACTGTTTTTGGTGCATCTGATATCTCGTCAATGGACATATCTTTATGAGGAACATCTTCTTTGTCATGTAACCATTTGGCCAAAAAAGGCATATATTCGAAGCTTCTAAACTGTGTTAAAACGGTCCTATCACGCGCATCTTTTTGAAATTTACCGCTCATAATAAAATGATCTATGACCGTCGTAAGATCGGTCAGATACAGTTTATCAATACAGCCGAATTTTTTAACTAATGAAAGTGTAAGACCGGCAACGGTCGAAACAATAATTTTTTTATTATGATAAAAATACCCAAAAGGTGTCCCGTTTGGCCAGTTTTTTCCCGCGCCATGACGAGGTGCGGCGTTGACCATAATGATACCTTCATCACCTGTTCCCGCATCAATCACATCAACGAGAAGTCCGGCGGCTTCAATTTCACTAAAATTATTAACTCCCAAAAAATTGATATTTGTACCGGGAAATAACACAGATGCACGGGTTGTCTGTCTGCCCATTTCGTCGGCATCACGGCAGTCGTTTATGATTGTTATGAACATATAATTATTATAAAGAAATATTAAGAAAAATTCATACTACAATATTTCCCGACTAAAATCCATGACAAAAGTGTCAAAAAACTTGTCTTTTAATCGCCTGATGAAACTTATAAAAACGCACTTACAACGGTAAAAATTGAGGCAGCAATTATCAAGATCACAGCAAAAATTGAAAAATAATTGTATAAACGGCTGTTTGTATACTCTCCCATGACATGCTTGAGATTGGTGATTTTTAGAAGGAAAAAAAGAATGACCGTTAATAGTACCGAGTTTAGCGACTGAGTATAAAAAACAATTTTAAACAATGAAACACTTGGTAAAAGCACAATTAGCATCGCCAAAATAAGCTGAAATAAAAATATTCCGTAAAATAGTTTGCCACGTTCATACGGCGAGTCCAGACTTCCTTCATATCCAAAAAACTCGGCAAATGCATAAGCCGTTGAAAGGGAAATTATGATTACGCCCATGATACCGGCGTTCAAAAGTCCAAGCCCAAACAAAGTGCCGGCAAATTCACCGGCAAACGGCCTTATTGCAATGGCCGCTGCCTCACCGGATACCAGGGGAATGCGATGAACAAACAATGTTGCCGCGGTGGCGACGATCATAAAAAATGAGAAAAAATCAGTAAGAAATGCTCCAAAGTATGTTTCAATTTGTGTAAGCTTTAATGATTTTAAACTAATTTTTTTATCGTTTACAAAACTTTGAATAAAAAACTGTCCCCACGGTGTTACCGTAGTTCCCAAAACGGCAATACCTGCAAAGACGTACTCCTTTGAGAAATGAAAGTCTTTTGGATAAACCAAACTCGTAAGTGCCGCCCCCCAGTCGGGTTTTGCTTTCAACGCAGAAAAAATGTAGGCAAAATATAAAAGAATTCCTATTAAAAATACTTTTTGATTTATCGCGTAATTACCTTTTGCTATGAAAAAAAATGAAAGCACTACTATACCTATCAAAAATGGCAATGTCGGTATGGCAAACATTTGACTTGTTGCTTTAAGCGCGGCAAAGTTGGCAACAATCGTACCCATATTGGCAATAAAAAGTATTAAGAAAACAAAAACTGCGACCCGTAATCCGAAGCGCTCTCGAATAAGATCTCCAAGTCCTTTTTTCGTCACGACCGCAATACGTACGCCCATTTCTTGAGTCACGGCAAGAAGAAGTGTTACAAAAAACAAAACCAAAAGTATTGAGTACCCAAATTTTGCTCCGGCCAAAGAATAAGTAGCTACACCCGCAGCATCGTTATCTGCTATCGCGGTGATTGTGGCCGGGCCAAAAACGCCCAAAAACAAAAAAAGGTTTCTCCGTATTGTGTAATACAGATATTTCATATCCGGTTTTTTTTAGGAAAAATGAGCAAGTAAATACTCGGTAATGCTATCTAAGGTAATGATACCAAGAATATGTTTCTCCCGATCAATAACTGGCAGAGCATAAAGTTTATACTTTAACATTTTACTTATGGCGATCTCTTCAGGTGTATTGAGATGAATAGCTATAAGATTGGATATCATAAATTTATAGAGTGGAGTGTCTTCTTGATTTAAAAGTAATTCATGCATATTGCATACACCAACAAGTTGATTATTCTTATTAAGGACGTATACATAACTTAAATGTTCATAATCGGTTGTTTTTTCTTTAATTTGTCGTAATACGTGTTTGATACTGTCATCCGGAAATGCCGTAAAAAATTCGGTGGTCAAATGTTCGCCGATTGGTGTATGGGCAAAGTGCAGAAGCTGTTCAAGTTCGTGGCGATAATCATTATTTAAATGAGTTAATATCTCGTGTCTTTTTTGTTGATCAAGAGTAAAAAGTATGTCGGCGGCGTCATCAGGCTCAATAAGCGATATAACCGAAGCGGCTTTTTCGCTTGAAAATTTGTTAAAAAGTTCTGTTTGATAATTGATATTGAGGTTTTTTATGACCATTGCGGCATATTCCTGATCCATCGTGTTTAGAATCTTTTTAATGCTTTCGGTGTTTGTAAGCTCAAGATAATCGGCAAGGTCTTCAGGACGGAGTTTTTTAAGTTTCTCCTGCTCAAGTTTGAGTTTTATTCTACCACGGGCAAGCTCAAGAGGCTGAATATCACCCCATGATAAGATTTCAGGAGCCGGGGCAATGGTTAATAACTTTAATAATGTTGTTAAAATATTCTCAAGTCCAAACCAGCGCAAAATGCCATAAAGACTTATGTCTATGCCGGACAAATACCATTCGGGTTTGTTTTGTAAAACGACATCATTTACACGCACCACTTTGTTGCCGGCAATATCTATGATCTGCTGATCAAGTAAATTTTTGTGAATATAAAGTTCATTTTCATCAAGATGAGTGGGTGCTACATCAGAGGCGATGACAAGCCTTCCGTTTATACTTTTTAAAGAAGATAAAGGATACACTACTTCTTTTTCTCCTCCTACCACCATTTTTGTGATATATGGTCGGTCTTTAACGACAAAGATTAAATCTTTGAGTCTTCCGAGATACATTTTTTGATCAGTATATATCCCTTTATGAAGAATCTCGGAGAAATAAATCATAAATTTATTATAAACCCTAAAAATTTAAAATGCTATGTAAAAACATACACCTATAATTTTATATTCTTGGAATAAAATCTATGCTATAATAATTTGTCACGAGAGCCTATCCGCATTGGATATGTATATTATTATACTCTTAAATTTATTTGTGCAAGTGGTTTAATAAAATTAATCATCCAAAAGTGAATGGGCTGCTGGTTCATCGGTAGAACGGTCCGATAAATATCGGACAGGTGCATAAATCAATATATGGCCTATTTGTATATATATTACAATCCGAGGTTAATAATAGATATTATGTTGGATCAACAATAGATTTAGAGAGAAGACTTGATGAACATAATAATGGAAAATCAAAATATACAAGATTTACACGACCATTTAAACTAGTATTTGTACAAGAATTTGGAAATATAATTGAGGCAAGGAAACTGGAGTACAAACTCAAAAGTAAGAAAAGTAGAGCTATAATTGAAAAAATAATAAAAGAAGGGAAAATTAAAATTAGGTAGTATAGCGCGAGTGGTTCAGTGGTAGAACGCCTTCCTGATAAGAAGGAGGTCGATGGTCCGATTCCATCCTCGCGCACACTATTTTTGAACTCGTAGCTCAATGGTAGAGCGCTTCGTTTACATCGAAGATGTTGGGGGTTCAAATCCCTCCGAGTTCACAGATGAAGTAGAGCGGTCCGATGGACATCGGACAGGTCGGAGGTTCGATCCCTCCCACGCCCACAAAATTGGTCCATAGACGATAGACCTTAGTTGTTAGACTATAAAGGTCAAAGACCCATTGACTAACGACCAGAGTCCAATCTTAGACCCGTGGCTCAGCTGGTAGAGCGCTTCGTTTACATCCGAAAGGTCACAGGTTCGAGTCCTGTCGGGTCCACAAATAATTGCTTTTCTGCAATAAAATTGGTATGCTTGGAGTATAAATTTATGCCTATGACTAAAAAATCTTATCAAAAAAGCATAGTCAATAAGGTCGCATCGAAGCGCGTTTTAGATCAAAATACCGCAGCGCTTAAGGCCTACGACACCTACAAAAAAATTGCCGATATTATCGAGCGCGCGGAGTTTGCGTCTGGCAAAAGAGTGGTTTTCAAATCCGACACCGGCTCCACGCTTAATTTTGAAATCAATCGCAATGGAGCCTACTCAACAACAGCGCAAAAAATTTAAGACGGTGCAGGACTGGAACGATTTTATCGGTCCACTGCTTCAATCCGGTCAAAGAATAACCGGAAAGTATTTATTTGAACTTCGCAAAGTTTGCTACGCAGAAATTGAAGCGTTACGTGGACGTCCACTTTTAATTTACGCCACAAAATTTTTAGACGGTGTGCCTCCAGGCGTTCCTAATCAGATTGACTTGCCCGATGTGGACGGATTTACCGATTTAATCAATTCCGTTGGCGATAATTGCAAGTCCGTTGATGTACTTTTACATAGTCCAGGCGGACGGCCCGACGCAACGGAAAGAATTGTCGGGATACTTCGCAACAGATTTGAGGAAGTAAATTTTTTGGTCCCGCATTCCGCTTATTCTGCCGCCACAATGTTGGCATTATCCGGCAATGGCGTTGTTTTGCACCCAAGCGCGGCCCTAGGACCAATTGACCCGCAAGTTGGCGTTCCAACAAAAGAGGGTATCGTTCGTTTTGTTCCAGCAAAATCAATTTTGAACGGCTTTGCGAAAGCCAAAAAATTTATAAAAGACGAGGGACCAGAAACTTTACCTGCGTATATTCCGCTGATTGAAAAATACTCGCTTGATCTTTTCGAGCTTTGCGAAGATTCCGAAAAACTATCAAAAGAACTGGTTTCTTCTTGGCTCAAAAAATATATGTTCGCAGGAGTGAAAAATAAAGGACAAAAAATCAAAAAGGCTGCTTCGTATTTTTCTGATTACAATACTCACAAAATGCACTCACGGCCGTTAACACCGGACAAATTGTCAGATTTTGGTTTAAAACTTGAGGTCGCCGAAAATCCACTTCGTGATTTATTATGGGAAGCGTATATTTTGCTCAACGGATTTTTTAATGTCAGTCCGTTTGTGAAGTTGTACGAAAGTACTCATGGCGTATCGTGGGGCAAGCAATTCAAAATCATAATGGGACCACTGCAGCCGCAACCAAAACCGAAAGCTTGAAAATAGGCGACACGTCAGTTTCACTGCCACGAAATTTTGCAGCGACGTTCTGTTTCTGTTCTGCCACTCTAAGCGCGGTAATCAGTTCAGAAGTTCCTGTCAAAAAATGTTCGAGTTGAGTTATATAATCCTATAGACAAAAAAATACCCCGCTTTGCCACGTCTGACGTGGCTTCGAAGCACCTTAGTAAAACGGGGTATTTAGAGATTCTAAGATGAAATAAATTTATTTCTTCTTCTTTTTAGTAGCTCTTCTTTTTGTAGTTTTTCTTTTCTTATGTACGGCTTTTTTTGTTGTTCGTCTTTTTGCTTTCTTTTTTGCTGGCATAGAGATCAACTCCTTCAGAAGTGCTTAAAAATTTATAACACTTAATTCATCGTAAATTAATATAAATTGTATGTCAATAGTTAGTTTTTTTAGTTGTCACAATAATCTATTTTTAAATTAAAAAAATGAAGCTCTAGTAATTTAAAATCTATCTTTCTATAATGAAACATAAAGACATGATCGACAAAAAATCAACCTTATTTAAGAACTTTCTTGAAGCCACTGGCAACATTTTTATTTTCCTGCCGTATTTTTTTTCTGTCTCAACGCTTCTAAAAACTTTATTCTCGCCGTGGAAAAATCTTACTACCAAAAAGAAATCAAGAGCTTTTTCTCTTAATGAATTTTTTAACGTTTTAAGTTTCAATCTAATTTCTCGCGGAATGGGTTTTATAATGCGTCTTTCTATCCTGATTTTTTATCTTCTTGTTCAGATGATATTTATTACCCTTCTGCCGGTCTTTTTCTTGTTATTTTTGCTCACAGTTCCAATCATATTATTCAAGGAATCTTTTACAAAAGACGCTGTCCAGACAAAAGAAGAATTAAGAGAAGATTTTATTAAAAAACACCTTCTTGCCGAAACAAACAAACAGGCGGTCGAGGCTTGGTTTGAATTTTATTATCAAACATATGTGATAAAACATCCCTGGTGGGAACTGAGGCAACTATTTTCAATTCCGCCTCTTGGCCGCGACTGGGCCATGGGCTATACGCCGTTTTTGGATGAGTACGTTGATGATCTTACGAGTACGTCTTACCAGCTTAAGATCCGTGGTCATATTTTTGGCCGCGCCAAAGAGTCGGCACTTATTGAACGCGTCCTGTCGCAATCTGAAGATGCCAATGCCGTTATAGTGGGGGAGAAAGGGATAGGAAAACACACGATAATCGATGCGTTTGCAAGAAGAATGTACGAAGGCCGCACCAACTCTCACCTTGCTTATAAGCGCCTGCTCAAACTGAATATGGAGAAAATTTTGACCGAGCACACCGACAATATAAAACGTGAGGAATATTTTGAAGAGCTTATGAAAGAGGCGGAAAATGCCAAAAATGTAGTCATTTTCATAGATAATATTGAGCGTTATATAGCAAACAATGATGGCTTTGTAGATATGTCGGCCTCAATTGAAAAATTTGCCTCAAGTTCGCTCATTCAGTTTATCGCGATAACAACTCCGTTTATGTATGAAAAGTACATGTACCATGCGGAAAATATTCGCAATATGTTTGCAAAAATCGATGTTGAAGAAATGTCGCAAGAAACGGCTCTTCAAATAATCCTTGATAAAGCTATCGAGTTTGAAAAAAAATACAAACTGACGATTCCGTACGAAACCGTGCTTACGATCATCGAAAAAAGTAATTATTATATAAACACCATTCCTTTTCCCGAAAAAGCCCTGCAGCTTTTGGACTGGGTCAGCACTTTTACGATAGAATCTCCTTCACGCTCGGTTGTCACACCCGGGCTTGTTGATGTAGTGATAACAAACCGCACCCATGTGCCGACGACACTTTCCGATAAAATCAAACAAAAACTACTTCACCTTGAATCTCTGATTTCCTCAAAAATTATCGGTCAGGATGAGGCAATAAAGCTCGTTTCCGCGACCTTAAGAAGATCGTTTCTGCTTATTGGAAAACGCAAAAAACCGATCGGTTCTTTTCTGTTTTTAGGGCCTACCGGAGTCGGCAAAACCGAAACCGCAAAGACAATCGCCGAAGTATTTTTTGGTTCGCAAGACACAATGATACGCTTTGACATGTCGCTTTACCAAACAAAAGAAGAGATACCAAAACTTATCGGTTCCATTGAAACCCTGAATCCCGGACTGCTCACAAATGCAATACGTGAAAATGCCTATGGCGTACTGCTCATTGATGAAATTGAAAAAGCCAATAGAGATTTGTTAAATATTTTCCTCACGATTCTTGATGAGGGCTACTTCACAGACGGATTTGGACAACGGGTTGACTGCAAAAATCTAATTATTATTGCCACAAGTAACGCCGGCGCAAGCGAAATTCATGGCATGCTGGTAAAGCAATCCCTCGCGACAGACATTTCCCAATCAAGCGACAACCTTATTAATCATTTAGTCGAAAAAGGCTATTTTTTACCGGAGTTTTTAAACCGTTTTGACGGCGTGATTGTATATAAACCAATTGCGGATGATGATGCTATGCAGATTGCCAGACAACAGGCAACTACAATCGTTAATGAACTTAAAAACACATATCAAGTCTCAATTTCGATTTCCGATTCTACTTTAAAGTCGCTCATTGAAGGCAAATACAATATCCAATTTGGGGCACGCAACCTGGAGCGCATTTTACGGACTCAGATCGAAGATAAAATTGCAAAGATGATTTTGGAGGGAAGCTTGGGTCCCGGTCAATCACTTAACCTCTAATAGCTTTAAAAGTTTTTCCGGACTGTCTACAAGATAAGTCGGCGTTTCTTTTTTGAGAATTGCTTTCGAGTTGAATCCCCAAGTCACCGAGGCTACAGATATGCCAACTTTCTTGCAGGCAACTATGTCTCGTACTTCATCTGCTATATAGAGTACACTTTGCGACTTGAGACCGTATTTTGTAAGGATCTTTTTTAGAGCTTGATCTTTTCCAAAGATATTTAACTCGCTCCAGATTTCTGAAAAATAGTTCAGACTATGAGCGGCCAAAAATCGCTCCACGTATTTTTTGGAATTTGATGTCAGTATAATCGTTTTATATTTTGCAGCAATTTTTGCGATCACCTTTTTAATGCCAGGTACAAGATCGATACTGCTTTCAAACTTGTTCATGAGCTTTCTTCCTTCAAGAAAAAGCAACGGCAACTGAAACACAGATATATTCAATAATGAAATAATTTTTTGCGGAGGCAGGTTTTTTAATTTTGGCAGGTCTTTTTTTCTTAAGACTTTCAGCTTATGCTCTTTTGCCAGGATATTGTATATTTTGATATAGTAAGAGAAGGAAGAAGCTATGGTGCCGTCAAAATCGAAGATAACAAGACTATAACTTCCCATGTGTTACAAGTATTGTAAACTATATACACCTTATAGTATCATATTTACGAATGACAGAAAAACCAAAAAGGGGAAAGCTCGCCGAATCGGCGGGTAAACTCATCGTATTTGAAGGGGGAGACGGGTCGGGCAAGACTACGCAGACTCAGCTACTTTTAAAGTATTGCGTAGGTCAAAATATTCCCCATGCCTATGTGGATTTCCCAAATTACTCTAGCTTTTTTGGCAAACTCGTGGCGAAATTTTTACGCGGTGAACTTGGTAATCTTGAAGAGATATCGCCCTATTTAGCGTCACTGCCATTTAGTCTTGATCGTGCCTCAGCAGCTAAAACTCTTCAAAGATATCTTGATGAAGGTCGGACTTTGATCGCAAACAGATATGTTTCTTCAAATATGGCGCATCAAGGTTCAAAATTTGATGATGAAAGTGAACGAAATGAGTTTTTAAAATGGGTTGATGAACTAGAGTTTGAAGTAAACAAGATTCCTCGTGAAGATTTGGTGCTTTACCTTCATGTCCCATGGCAGGTGGCACAGGAGCTAAGCAAACAAAAAAGCGATCGGACATATTTAAACGGAAAGAAGGATATTCAAGAATCTGACATCAAGCATCGTGTACAAACTGAAAATCTATATAAATTTCTTGCTTCTACAAATCCTCATTGGGAAACCATTTCCTGTGTTGAAAATGGTACAATACTACCAAAAGAGATAATACATAAAAAAATAATTGACGTCCTTGAAAAACGTGGCATTTTGTAAAAATTGGTTAAGGCTTAAAATATGGACAACAAATTGCTTGGCCTGACTTTCATTGTAATTGCGGCTTTTGCAATATTTTTGGGTTTTGTATTTTTAAATGAACCAATATCCCAACTGATAAAAGCATCGGGAGACAAAAATCCCTCTTCGCAAAACTCGCTTATTTTTGCCTGGCCGCTTCAGGTTGTCGCTGATGGGAAAAGCACCTCAGAAATTACCATATTTGTACGTGATGCAGATGGGCGTGGATTACCAGGACACGAGGTCAGTATCACGGCCCAGATTGGCTCAATTCAGGAAGGGCTTCTTACGACCGATAACCAAGGCAGAGCAATTTTTCATATTTCTTCACCTACTTCTGGAGTTGCAAAAATTGAAGCTTTGGTAGATAATAACAAACTACAACGTAGTATATCAGTTCAGTTTCAATAATTTTTATTATATGAAAATCACAAAAGCAGTTATTCCGGCCGCCGGATTTGGTACTCGATTCTTACCCCAGACTAAAGCGATGCCCAAGGAGATGTTGCCGATCGTTGATAAACCCGTTATTCAATATGTGGTTGAGGAGGCGGTATCCGCCGGACTTCAAGATATCGTCCTTGTGACCGGTTGGCACAAAAGAGCAATTGAGGATCATTTTGATTATCCGTACGAACTTGAAAAAAGGCTTGAAGAATGGGGTAAAAGTGACAAAATTGGAGAACTGCGAAGGATTGCCGATTTTGCCAACTTTATCTATATCAGACAAAAAGGTCCCTATGGTAATGCCACTCCAATAAAATCCGTAGAGCATGTAATAAATAAGGAACCTTTTCTGGTACTTTGGGGCGATGACTTTGTTCTGGCCACTCCGTCAAGAGCAACACAGCTTATCGAGGCTTACAATAAATATGAGTCAACAATTTTATGTGGAATAATAACCGACAATCCGGGCGACTCGGAAAGATACGCTTTTGTCGATGGTGTTGATCTTGGAAACGGCGTTTGGAAGGTAAATAGATTGATCGAAAAACCAGGTCACGGACAAGCTCCTTCGAAACTCGCGATTGTTTCAGGTTATGTTTTAACACCTGACATTTTCCCAGTTTTGAAAAACCAAAAACCTGGAAGAAACGGAGAATATTATTTACCTGAGGCTATAGATATTCTTGCCAAAGATCACCCCGTCTACGCAATAGAAATCAAAAACGGTAAATACTACGACACCGGCAACAAACTCGAATATATGAAAACCGTTGTCGATATTGCTATACATCACAAAGAGATAAACGGCGAGTTTCGAGCCTACCTAAAATCTTTGGATTTATAAGATAATCGTTACCAACTTTCCTCGTTGCTTTTTTAGACTATTTTGTTAAAATGAAGGATTATGATGAAACAAACCAATATAAAAGAAATCGAAAAACTTTTCGAACTTGGCGCCCACCTTGGTCACAAAAAAAGCAGACTCCACCCGAGAGCACGCAAAAATGTTTATACAATAATAAACGGTACGTCGGTCATTGACTTGACAAAAACAGTTGACCAGCTTGAAAATGCCAAAAAATATTTGGAGGAGGCGGCTAAAAACGGTAAAACTGTGCTTATTGTAGGTACAAAAAAAGTAGTCAGCGCCTTTTTGAAAAAATACTGTATTGAAAACAAAGTTCCTTACATTACGAGTAAATGGCTTCCCGGACTTCTGACCAACTTCGAATCGCTAATAAATAATGTCAAAAAACTAAAAAATCTAAAAACCGATCGAGACAGTGGAGCCTGGGATGCTTTAGTGAAACATGAGCGCACCAAACTTTCTAAAGAAATTTCCAAACTTGAAAAACTCTATTCCGGTCTTGAAAGCATCACTGTTCGGCCTGATATAATGGTTATTGTCGATCCCAAAAAAGAGAAAAATGCTCTCAATGAAGCGAAAGCTTATAAAATTCCGGTTGTCGCCCTTGTTGACACAAACGCCGATCCGAATGAGATCGATTATCCTGTCGTTGCCAATGACGATACTTCACAGGTTGTTGAGTACATCATGAACCAACTACTTGATGCCTACGCCAAAACCGAAAAAAAAGAAGTCAAGGTTGAACCTAAAGTAAATTAATAAATCGAGCATGCTGGATTACAATAAACTAAAACAACTACGTACTGAAACCGGTGTCTCCTTTTCGTTATGTAAAAAGGCGCTTGAAGAAACCGAAAACGATATCGCTGTCGCCAAAAAAAAACTTAACGAATGGGGTGTAAAAAAGGCTTCAGAAAAATCAAAGCGCGAGACAGGCGACGGCGCAATCTTCGCATATGTTCACCACAACAAAAGAGTTGCCTCACTTCTTGAGCTTAAAAGCGAAACCGATTTTGTATCTGGAAACCAAGAATTTCGCGCCTTAGGGACTGAACTTGCTATGCAAGTAGCCTCAATTCCAAGTAAAACCGTTGAGGAATTACTCGATCAGGAATACATCCGTGATCCAAGCAAAAAAATTAGCGATCTTATTAAAGAGGCGATCTTGAAGTTTGGAGAAAACATCAAAGTCGCAAGGTTCGTCCGCTGGGAGATTGAGTAAGTAAAAATTTTTTCTATGGAGGACGTTTTACAAAAATTTAAATCACAGACAGACCTTACAGTACAATTGCTTGAAGAGGAGTTAAAAGGCATTCGTACTGGTCGGGCAAATACCGGTATGGTCGAAAACATGACGATTCAGACCTACGGCGGTTCAACCACTCTTAAACTACGTGAGCTGGCAACTATAACAACGGAAGGTCCGATCGCTCTTGTAATCTCGGCATTTGATCCATCGACCGTTAGAGATATAGAAAAGGCAATTCTGACTTCACCAATCGGGATAAATCCACAAACAGAAGGGACAAAAATTATTCTGCGAATTCCGCCGATGTCTGAAGAACAGAGAAAAAAATATGTTAAACTGGTTTCACAACTTATTGAAGACTCAAAAAATACGATTCGCCATGAGCGAGATGAAGCACGTAAAGTGATAAAGCGAGGGTTTGATGAAAAAAGTATTTCCGAAGATGATAAATATCGTACTGAAAAGGAAATAGACTCGCTTACAACCCTACTCAATATGAAGCTTCAAGAACTTAAGGAAAAAAAAGAGAAAGAAATAATGGAGGTATAAATTATGATTACCGTAATAATATTTTTTGCCATTCTTGTGCTTTTGGTTCTTATCCATGAATTTGGACATTTTATTGCTGCCAAAAAAAATGGCGTCTTCGTTGAGGAGTTTGGGTTCGGATTTCCACCAAGGCTTTTTGGTAAAAAAATCGGCGAAACTCTTTACAGCTTCAACTTGATCCCGCTTGGCGGTTTTGTAAAACTCTATGGTGAGGAGTACCACGAGAAACTTAAAACAAAAAAAATTAAAGACATCAAAGATGGTCGGGCATTTATTACCAAAAAACCTTTAATAAAAACAGTCATTATCTTAGGCGGTGTGATCATGAACTTTGTTCTTGGTTGGGTACTTATTTCTTATCTTTTAGTTTCCGGAGTACCAACACCTGCTGGGATTAGTGTCATTGAAGTACAAAAAAATTCGCCAGCATCATCGGTAGGTCTTGAAAAGGAAGATGTTCTTTTATCGATTACCGTAGGAGACAAAGTAACCCCACTTACAACCACATATGACCTTATTACAGCGAGCCAAGAAAATGCCGAAAAGCCGATTTTGCTTACCGTTTTAAGACACGGCCAAAAAATTGAGTTTACGATCACACCCCGCCTCAATCCGCTAGAAGGACAAGGATCTCTTGGAATTGTCATAAATCAAATCGTAAAAACCAAGTCGTACCCTTGGTATTCGGCTCCTTTTTACGGACTTGGCGAAGCGTTCTCTATGACTAGACGCATCATAATCGAAGTAGCCAAAATACCGATCCAACTTTTAACAACACAAAAGACAAGTGTAGAGTTTACCGGCCCAATCGGTATCGCCCAAATAGTTGGTGAAGCGCGCAAGTTTGGAATCAAGGCTTTACTTGAGCTTACGGCTCTTCTTTCACTGAATCTTGCCGTCTTTAACGTACTTCCTTTTCCGGCGCTTGACGGCGGCAGACTGGTATTCGTTGCCTATGAATGGCTGACAAAAAAAAGACCTAATGAGCATTTCGAAAGATACATGAACCTCATAGGCATCATCCTCTTGCTTTCGCTAAGCGTTCTCGTTACTATTAATGACATCAGAAAAATTTGGGGTTAACAGAAAGTTTATGAAATATAAAAACATTACTATTTCTGGTGGTGTTGCAGTCGGGAAAAACACTCTTCAAGAAAATTTAAAATCTTATCTTCAGCCACAAGGTTTTAAGTTCACCTCGGGCGGTCAGCTACTTCGTGACTTTTCGCGCGAATATGTGCAACCGCTTGCCAGTCTTGCGCCAGATGAGTTTCATCACAAACTCGATGACCGCACAAAAAAATTACTGGAGGAGGGAAAGTATGTGATTGAGGCTTGGCTGGCCGGATTTATGGCACGTGACCGAGATGACACTTTGCGGATCTTACTCATATGTTCCCACGATTCCGTACGGATTGATCGTGTGGTCAACCGCGATAAGGTGACCATAGAAAAAGCTAAAGCATATATAAAAGACCGTGAAGAAACCAATTTCCGCGAATGGAAGCGAATTTATGGAGATCATGATTTTTTTGATCCAAAGTATTATCATCTTGTCATCGACACATATTCATCCGGTCCAAATGAAACTGTAGGAAAGGTACTTGATAAACTTGGATATAATAAATCCTAAAAACTGCTAAGTACTCGCCATATCAACCATGTTATAATGTTGTTCAAGTTGTATGAAATATTCAAAACTTTTTGGGAAAACCGTAAAAACTACAAGCTCTCAAGATAAAATAATTTCTTCGCAACTTCTTTTTAAAGCTGGTTTTATACGTGAATCTACATCGGGCAGGTATTATATGCTTCCTTTGGGAATGCGGGTGCATCAAAAAATAATGCATATTATTAAAGATGCGATGGATCGGGCCGGTGCTCAAGAAATGGTGACGCCAATATTTCATCCGTTATCACTTTGGCAGGAAACCAATCGTGACCACACAGCAAAGTTTGAATTGACCATACTTACTGATAAACGAGGAGTACAGTTTGTTCCGGGAGGTACTGCCGAGGAGATGTTTGTAGATCTTGTTCGTAAATTTCAACTAAGTTATAAAGATATCCCTTTTAATGTTTATCAATTTTCAAATAAATTCCGTGATGAACTTCGGGCACGCGGCGGCTTACTTCGAGTGCGTGAGTTTGTGATGAAGGATGGCTACTCGTTTCATGAAGATGAAGAAGACTTTAAAAAGGAATACAAAAATATGTGGAATACATATGTCAATATATTTGAAAGAATGGGACTTAAAACATATGCAGTCGAGTCGGACAATGGCTATATCGGCGGTGATTACTGTCATGAATTTGTTGTTGAGTCGGAAATCGGGGAGAGTCGGTTTCTTATTACCGAGGATGGCAGTTATGCGGCGCATGAGGATGTCGCCAAATTTATAAAAGATAAAAAAAATGTTGATGAAGAACTAAAACCACTCAAAGAAATTGAGGCAAAGCGCGGCACCACAATGGAAGACGGTGTCAAACTTCATAAACTACCGCTTTGGCAGCAAATCAAAGACGTTCTTTTTGTTGACGGTTCCGGTAGATTTATTTTGACAATAATTCGCGGCGATTATGATGTCAATGAAATCAAGCTAAAACATCTAATTCATTCTACTGAGCTTCGACACGCCACAGATGAGGAAATAAGAGAAAAAATACATTCTGAACCGGGATTTATATCGCCAATTGGCATTAAGGAAAAAGTTGAAAAAAATGTAAAGTTTATTATTGTGGCCGACGATTCGCTTAGAACAATAAAAAACGCCTATGGCGGCGCCAACAAAAAATATCGTGATCTTTTTAATATGAATATCGACCGTGATTATAATCCTGATATTCAAGGAGATGTCGCAATGGCAAAATCAGATTTCCTGTCACCAAATGGTAAAGGCAAACTTATTGAAAAAAGAGGTATTGAGGTTGGTAATATTTTCCAACTTGGGCTACATTACAGTAAAAAAATGAAAGGCGCAACGTTTATCGACAAAACTGGTAAAGAAAAACCATATTATATGGGCTGCTACGGCATAGGTCTCGGCCGCACCCTGGCAACTATCGTCGAACGATTTCATGACGAACGAGGTATCACTTGGCCTTCCCAAGTTGCCCCATATCACGTGCATCTTATCGGTTTGGATTTTTCAGATGAAAATGTGAAAAAGAGAGCTTTTGAACTTTATGAAAAATTGCGAAAAGATAACATCGAGGTACTCTTTGATGAGAGGGAAGACGTGTCGGCGGGTGCAAAATTTGCCGACGCCGACCTTATCGGAAATCCAATTCGTCTTGTTGTGTCAAAAAGGACTGGAGATAAAATCGAATTTAAAAGAAGAAATGAGAGTAAAACTGAACTTTTAACTTATGAAGATGTAATTAAAAAAATTAAGGAAATCAATGTCCAATAACACAATCGTCACACACATCTCACCCGATCTTGACGCGATTGCAGCATCCTGGCTTATCAAGCGATATCTTCCCGATTGGGAAAGCGCCGATCATGCTTTTGTACCGGCAGGCGAAACTCTTGATAAAAAACCGGTTGACGATGATTTAAATATAATTCATGTAGATACTGGCCTTGGCAGATTTGACCACCATCAATTGAAATTACGATCATCTGCTACAAAACGTGTTTTTGATTATCTTGCTGAAGAAGGATATATTAAAGAAAAAGATATAGTGACAGTTGAGCATATGGTTCAATTCATAACCGAGATTGATAATTTCGGCGAAGTACATTTCCCCGATCCGACAAATGACCGCTATAGTTTTTGTTTGCATGAATTTGTTTACCCGCTTCGAGGACAGCTCACAAGTGATAAGGAACTTGTCAATATGGTTTTTCTTATTCTTGACAGCATTCTTTTTACGATCAAAAACAATATACATGCAAAAAAAGATATCGAGAGCGGGCTTGTCATGAATACTCCTTGGGGTAAAACAATTGTCATGGAAACCAAAAATGAAGGCGCGGTCAAATATGCGCTTAAATCGGGCTATGAAATGGTGGTCCGGCGCGACCCGCAAACCCACCATATTCGCATAAAAACACAGCCAAATAAAAAATATGATCTTACAAGGCTATATAAAAAAATGCTTAAAGTTGACGCTGACGCCACATGGTTTTTACATATCTCCAAAAATATGCTTCTCAACGGATCATCAAAAAAACCAGATTCCGTTCCATCTTCACTTTCCTTAAAGCGTCTGATTGCAATACTAAAGGAAATGTAATAGAATACAAACAATCTATAATTCGTAATTTAAAATTTAAAATTATCAAAGAGGGAGGTGTACTTCATGGTCGTTGTAACTAAAAAAAAAGGCGAATCAAAAGACAGCGCTTTCAAAAAATTTACAAGAATGTTTATCGATGAGGAGATTGTGGATGAGGTAAGAGATCGCATGTTTTATAAAAAGCCTTCACAAGTCGCCAAAGAAAAAGAAAAAGAGAGAAAGAAAAAAAAACATCGTAAGCTTTACAAATAATTTATGATTAATATCTACGGTTCTTCACGATATAAAATCAACAAAAAGAGCCTGAAAAATTTTGCGCAATTATTAATTGAACGATATCAAATAGGTAAAATTGCAGTGGTGAATATCGTACTTGTCGGAAAGCGCAAGATGACTCAAATATCAACAACGTACAAAGGTGAACACGAAGCTCTACCGGTACTTTCTTTTTCGTATTATCAGGACAAAACCATTGCCGACAATATCATTGGAGAGGTCGTTATTTGCTATCCTCAGGCGGTTTTGCTTGCCGCACAGCGTGAAAAAAAAGTAGACGATATGTTTAAACTTCTTGTTGAACACGGGATACAAAATCTTTTTATGAAATCATAAATTAGAAATTCTAATATCGAAATCCTAAACAAATTCCAATTACCAAAATCAAAATTTTTAACATTTGAATTTGTTATTTGTTTCGAATTTAGGATTTAGAATTTAAATCAATTTCTGATGTACTATCTTACATATCGGCCGCGAACTATTGAGGAGCTTGATAACTCGCAGGTTCGTGAAAAAATCGCAACCTTACTCAAAAAAAAGCAAATTCCTCACGCACTACTTTTTGTCGGTACAAAAGGAATGGGCAAGACTTCGACCGCCCGCATACTTGCAAAATCTTTAAACTGTCTTGATAATGCATTTTCCGGAAAAGGCGACTCTATTGAGCCTTGTAATTTATGTCACAACTGTCTGACGATTGACACCGGTTCATCGCCGGACGTTGTTGAACAGGATGCGGCCTCAAACCGTGGTATTGATGAAATCAGGCGACTCATAAAAGAAGCGTCATTTTTACCGATGTCCGGCAAATATCGTGTGTATATCATCGATGAGGCCCATATGATCACAACCGATGCTTTTAATGCGCTACTAAAAACTCTTGAAGAGCCGGCAAAAACAGTCATTTTTATTCTCGCAACCACAAATGAGGAGAAAATCCCGCAAACTATTATCTCGCGCTGTGTGCGCATACCGTTTGGAAAAGCGGAAGAAAAAGATATTCTCAACATGCTTGAACGAATCGAAAAAAAAGAAAAACTGAAGCTTGATGAAGATTTAAAAAAACTTATCGCAACATATTGCGAACACTCGTTTCGCGACGCTGCCAAACTCCTTGAAGAACTTGTCATGCAAGACCAACTCACACTTGAAAAAGCAAAAGCTTATCTTGGGGTACGCGCAAAAGACAGTCTTCTTGAGATCATGCAAAAATCATCCATAAAGGAAGTACTTGGGTGGATAGAAGAATTTGGCACAAACGGCGGCAACATTAAAAGAGCGATTGAAGACATGCTTCACACTCTCAAACGCCAGCTGCTTCTTAAAAACAAAGTAATTTCTGATGAAAAAGATCTTGGATATAGCTTGAAAGAAGTGATGATACTCATGAAACTTCTGCATGATGCGTACTCACAACTTCGCGTTTCACCTATCGAATCATTACCGCTTGAGATCGCGGTCGTAGAGTTTTATAATCTAAGAAAGTAAAAGTTAGTAATTTAAAACATTTATGTTTAACCCACTTGGCGGACTTGGAAATTTACAAAAATTGCAGCAACAGGCAAAACAGATGCAGCAAGCTTTGCAGCAAGAAGAAGTAACTATTGAAAAAAACGGCGTTATTGTGAAAGTACGCGGCGATCAACGTATTCTGGAAGTGGAGATTGACGGCGTAATAGAAAATCGTATTGCCGAAGCTATAAATGAAGCAATTAAAAAAACACAGGAGCTTGCGGCAAGAAAACTCATAGAATTGTCAAAATAATATGGCACTTAAGTTATTTTCAGGAACCGCAAACCAAAAATTATCTGAGGAAGTTGCAAAAGCAATAGGTACAAAACTTGCCAAAGTCGAAGTCACACGTTTTCAAAACTCCGAAGTGCGCGTACATATCGAGGAAGATGTAAAACACGATTTTTGTGTAGTTATCCAATCTACATCAAATCCGACAGATACCAATCTAATGGAACTTTTTCTTATGTGCGATGCTCTCAGGCGCGAGGAGGCGCGGCGTGTTATTGGTATAATTCCATATTTCGGCTACGCAAGACAAGATATTCAGCATAGGAGCGGAGAATGTGTTTCTTCAAATGTTGTTATCAGGTTTCTTGAGGCCATCGGATTTCATAAAATTTATACCGTAAATCTTCATGATGAAGCAACAGAGGGGGTATTCACCATTCCTTTTAAAAATCTGTCAGCCTTACCGATTCTTGCCAAAGAAATAAAAAAATACTTAACAGGAATAAAAATTGATGCGAATCCTCAAAATGTCGCCATTGTCTCACCTGATCAAGGTGGGATAGAAAGAGCCCGCAAATTTGGGGAAGAACTTTTTGGAACAGAAAAATTTCAGCTTGCACTCACTGAAAAAAAACGTGATCTTGAAACTATACATCAGAGTAAAGCTTTAGATTTGTATGGCGATGTAAAAAATAAAACTGCGGTGATTGTTGATGATGTCGCAACGTCGGGAAATACACTCATAAACTCGGCAAATTTTTGTTTGGAAAAAGGAGCAAAGTCAGTCATTGCCGCAATAGTTCATAGTGATTTTGCTGATGGAGCATCAGAAAAAATTCAAAATTCCAAAATTGAAGCTTTTTTTACGACAAATACAATAGATATCAAAAAGGAATATAGATTTGAAAAAATGAAGGAATCTTCTATAGCTTCACTGATTGCACAAGAACTAAAACAACTGCCATCAAGTTATAAGTAAGTAAAATATCTTCTTTTTTATAATTAATACAACCCCGTATCAAAATCTTCAATTCTATACGTTACAGGTATTTTTCTCGTTTGACCACTTCCTAAAGGTCTAATGTTAATACTTGTAAATCTGTTAGTGCGCTTAGGATGTTTTTTTGTTGCTTTAACCTCTTTTGTTACTACCTGGCTTGAAATAGGAGGAGTCCATACAACAGTATCTACGGGTGCTCCTTGTAATCCGGGAGGCTTGAATCTGACATTAAGTTCGCGTCCTTGATCATCATGAGTTGGAAAAAGTCCATCATTAAATGTGATATGTCCAGGTAATAAAAAACCTGCTACCCAATCAACTCCTCCGACTTCTAAGTTATGTTGACCTACAGCATCACTAATTTTTACGCCGGCATGAAAAATATCTGCAGCCGTACGATTTTTATCTTTACATCCAATATCAGGATTAATCAATGGGTCTGATTGCTGCATAATAAAACGCATCAAATCTCCTAATCCATATTCATCGGGATCAAAATTCGCAAGGGATAGTATGGCATTCAAATATTGCTCTCCCTGTCTCAATCCAATATGTCCAGGTATTTTACATAAAACAGGTCTTAGTATTCCTGGTGATAAGAGCGCATCAAGGTAAGGGATTGATCTAAGTTCCTGTGGTACTTCCAAATATACTGATGGGTCTTCAATAAGTGGAATTGCTCTTACAAATTCTGCCTGTGTTGATGCTGATATCGTTGTTATCATATATTTTAAAAAACCCGCCTTTTCCTGGGCGGGTGGTTTTATTTAAAATGAGTTTTTACCTCATCTTTCCACCCTCCACGGAAGGAGGACATCAATAAAGTGGTCAAGTAAATTTTGGCAAAAAAAATAACTCATAGTATGTATGTAATATGTATTGTAAAGAACGTGTAAGAGAATGTCAAGCATTAAGTAAATCCATAACGTTCCTGAAGTACTGCGAGAATATCATCAGATACATACCCATTTAACATATTAATTCCTAAACCAAAAGACCTGAATGGTTTAAGAAATTTATCAAGACTACCTGCTAAGGTTTTTGCATATAAGGGATCCGAACCTGTTTTAATAAAATGATGATACCAATCAATTATGATTGTTCTACCAGTTGCATGATCATAAATAACATTGCTTGGATTCAGATCCCTGTTGTAATAACCCTTCGTTTGAAAAAGTGAATTCCCAGCTTCTAAAACTTGCCGTGTTATTTGCGGAATATTCTGGATTGCCAATTCACCTTTATAAAATGACGTTTGAATATTGGTACCCAAATCTGGACTTTGCAGGGCCAATGTACGTTCACCATTGGGTAAAGCTATATCACATAAGTGAATAACTGCGTTAATCTCATTTTTATCAATTTCGGGATATGCAAACTGCACAGATGCCCGCATCAGTTGTTCTTCTGTACTTAGCCAAGAACCTCCTGGATGCGTATCTATCTTAAGAAAATCGTTCGCTGGATCCCTAAGAGTTACAAATCTTCCATTATGACCGATACGTACTAATGTGCAACTTGGAAAGTATATCTCACGAAAACTTTCCGCTTCACTTTTATTCATAAAAGTTAATTAATTAGTTAATACTGCCTGTAAATTTAGCTTTAAAAAGCTATATTGAGACTTATAGTAAAATATTAGAAGTTATTTTATACTGTAAATTGCCATGTGTCAATCCAAATAAAGATTCATTTTTACTCAAACTTGCTTCTGTTTTCGATAGCCTTGCGAAGAGTCATGTAGTCGGCATACTCAAGGTTCCCACCGATTGGCATACCATAGCCAAGACGGCTTACCTCAAATGTAAGCGAATGTTCGGACTTTATTTCATGAAGTTTATTTCTTATATACATTGCCGTTGCCTCACCCTCCATATCGGGGTTTGTCGCAAGTATAATCTCTTGCACTTCAACTTTTTTAGCCTTGCCGTTTGTCCGCACACGGGTAAGTAAAGTTTCGATAAAAATGTCTTCCGGTCCAATGTGATTCAAAGGATCGATGCGGCCGTGAAGCACATGATAAACTCCGTCATAGATATCACCGGTTTCGAAAGACACTAGATCAAGCACATCCTCAACAACGGTAATCTTTGATCTGTCCCGCGCCGGATCGTCACAGATAGAGCATACTTCTGATTCAGTAAGGTTCATACACACTTGGCATCGTTTGGTACGCTGTTTTAGTTGAATGATTTGATTTGCAAACTCCTGAAGGTCGGGCTCGGGCATACGCAATAGATAAAAAGCCATCCGACTGGCACTTTTTGCCCCGATGCCCGGGAGTCTTTCAAAAAAAAGAGCAACTTGTTTTAAACTGTTTGGCAAAGATGACATTAATCTCGTAACTCGTAACTTGTAGCTCGCAACTTAAGAAATACAAAATAATGATAAGTTATGAGTTACAAGCTATAAGCTACAAGAATATTAGCTCAAATCTGTATCACATCAACCAGCACCAGAGGTTTGCGTCCGCGTTCCTCAAAAAAATAATTTTCCAAAATTCTCAACATAGTTCTCTTGAATGCAGTCATTTCTATGACTTGACTGCGATTAGGTTTTAACTCTTTTTCAATTATGCTTGCTGCTTTTTCGAATAACTCCTCCTCATTTTTTTCAAACACGAATCCGCGGGAGAAAAAGCGTGGGCGAGTGACTAATTGACCCTGGTTGTCGATAATGATGAGTGACACCACCATACCCTCAGTTGAAAGAGCCTGTCTATCGCGAAGAACGACATTACCGACATCGCCAACACCGTATGCGTCAACATAAATATTTTTAGTCTCAACGTCATCCCCGCGGGTAGCTTTTGCTTTACTAAACCACACCGTTTCACCTTCATTTAGTAAGTAAATTGATTCTTTACGGTAGCCCATGTCGGTCATAAGACGCTCATACTGCCGTTGGTGTCGTATTGTGCCGCCTATAGGAATAAAATATTTCGGATTTGTAAATCGTGCTAGAAGCTTTAAATCTTCCTGACTACCGTGTCCCGAAGCGTGGAGCTGATCCTGAATAGCGGTGTAAATAACATCGGCGCCTTGTAATGATAGCTCTTCAATAAGCGAATAAACTTCGTTTTCATTTCCCGGAATCGGATCTGATGAAAAAATCACCTTGTCGCCTTGCGTAATTTTGACGTGAGGATGTTGCTTTCTTGCTATTTTTGAAAGAGCAGAATCAAACTGTCCTTGTGATCCGGCAGCGACGATACAGACCTTATTTGGCGGCAGTTTTTTGACTTCCTCTTCTTTACCTACCAGAGAATAGGGGACTGTCAGATACCCAAGCTCGGTTGCGGCAACGGTATTTTGCTTCATAGAACGGCCCAGAAATACGACTTTTCGGTTAAACTTGATTGCCGCCTCAACGCATTGCCTGATGCGAGAGATATTGGACGAGAATGTTGTCATGAAAAACTTACCTTTTGTTTTTCGCATTTCATCCTCAAAAGTTTGACCCACGACCGATTCCGAAAGCGTCAGTCCTTCACGCTCCGAACCCAGCGCGTCTGATAGAAGACAAAGTATGCCGTCTTCGCCGGCCTTAACTATTTCATAAAAATCAGGTGGCGCGGCATACGGAGGTGTAAGATCAAACTTAAAATCCGGTCCGTGATAGACTGTTCCGACTGGTGTTTTAATAAGAATATGTGTTGGGTCTGGAATCGAATGCGTCATGTGAATAAATTTTGCCTGAAAAGCTCCAAGCTCATACCACTTACGAAACTCTATGTCATGAATAATGACGCGCCGATTGAATTCTTTGAATTTATTGGTGACAAATAATTTGGTCAATTTACTGGCATAGATTGGCGGCTGCCCTAGTTTTTCATAGTGAAATGGTAGCGCACCGATATGATCTTCATGGCCGTGAGTGAGTAAGATAGCACGAATCTTGTCTTTTTTATCTTCAAGATAAGATATATCGGGGATGATAAGATCGACTCCAAATTCTTTGGCATCCGGAAAACCCATTCCGCAATCAACTATCAATATATCCTGAAGTTTATCGCCTTCATATAACTCATACACATACATATTCTTGGTCACGCCCACTATCCCGCCAAGCGGCACAAAACGAAGTTTATAATCATTCATAATTTGAATCATTATAACATTTGCTATACTAACGGTGTAACTTATTATCAATAAAATCGGAGCGAAGTAATCAAAATTTGCGAGATTACACGCAACATGCCACTAACGACTATAGAGATTAATGTTACAACTTTGCTTGGAAACGAGTAAATTTTCGGTTACGAGCGAAAGATTTATTTAAATTATGAATATCACAAAAGAACAAGTTGAGGACAAGCTCTATGAAGTCATGGACCCCGAACTTCACATGTCGATCATTGATCTTGGTCTTGTGTACAAAGTACAAGTTAAGGACAAAAAAGTCCATATTCGTATGACTTTGACGACACTTGGTTGTCCACTGTTTGATACGATACAAGAGGAGATCGAGACCAAACTGGCGGCACTTGGCATAAAATCTGATGACATCAAAATAGAATTGACATTTGACCCACCCTGGTCAATGGATCGTATGAGCGATAACGCAAAAGCGATGCTGGGGATTTGACAAAAAATTGCTCTTGAAAGTTATGTTTTTATGTATTAGATTTAAATCATGAGAAAACCTATTTTAAAAAATGATATTAAAGAAATTGTAGATGCTGCAATAAATAGAAATAATAAAGTATTGATCAACGAATTAAAAAAGGAGTTAAGTCGAGAATTATTAGATATTCGTAATAACATTAGCAGGAA
>Ga0209541_10003773_pt1 | contig 27483 bp, 33 predicted proteins | sample RifCSPlowO2_01_FD_184027 | JGI IMG/M metagenome (GOLD analysis project Ga0209541, IMG submission 184027) | Groundwater microbial communities from Rifle, Colorado - Rifle CSP2_plank lowO2_0.1 (SPAdes) (version 2) | ecosystem: Environmental > Aquatic > Deep subsurface > Groundwater | place... | reverse complement strand
CCACCAGCAGGTCAAAAAGCTCAGGTTCAATCTTAAGAACATCTTTTTGCGTCAGCAGTCCAAGCATGACATCCCCGTCCATGACCGGCAGCTGCTTGATATTTCTGTTTGCCATAAGAGTTATCGCATCAAATATATCTTTTTCAGGAGAGATAGTGATTAAATTCTTCTCCATGTGATTTTCAATCTTTGTTGTCAAAGGGTCTGCTCCTTTTGCGATTATCTTCCTGACTATATCCTGGTCAGTGATTATGCCGAGAAGTTGTGAGTCTTTTTTAACGAGAAGGCTTCCAAGCCTTTCTTTATTCATGATATCGGCACATTCTTTGATGGTAGCTTCAGGAGAAATTGAGATTGGTGCTTTTGTCATCGCATCGCATACGCGATAGCCTGTTTTCATAACAATTCACCCCAATATTGTGTAGGTATTGAATTATATAAAGGTGTTGTATATACTTTCTAATAAGAACTTAATTATTCACAAGAATCTCGACATTCTTTCCGAATATTTCTTTCAGATTCTCAAATACGGGCTCTTTGATGAATGTTTTCTGGAAAGATTTTACTTTGGACATATGCTGCTCTAATTCTTCCAGGCTTGAATCTTTCAGGGAGCCAAGGCTTCCGTCCTTGTTTATCGCTGCTTTCCTAATCTCTTTTTCTTTAGCATCCAAATCCATTGTTATGAAAGCCCAATCTTCAAGCATGATTATCTCTCCGAATTTATTCCCGTATTTGAGCCTGACTTTTGCTCTTTCAATCTCAAATCCTCTTTTTCTTTGTATGAATTCTATGACTGTCCTGATAAATTCCCTCCCTTCCTTGTTCAGATTTTCAACTTCTGTTTTTGATACTTTGCTGTAATCTTTTGTTGCTTCAAGCAATTCCTTAAGCTTCCTGTATGTCTTTTGGGTCATCTTTCCGGTGTTGACGAGTTTTGTTCTGAACAGTTCGGCAATGGATTCCTCTGAAACATCTTTAACCCCCTCATTCATTAAAGCGTCCCTTGATACAGTTATTATGTTATCATGAGTTTCTTTCATGCCTTCTCTTATTTTTTTTGTTTCAATCTGGCCGAACAGTTTTCTTATTCTTTTTAAGTAATCATCGGTATCTTTCAGCATGCTGTCAAGTTCTTTTCCGGTAACTTCCTTGATTTTTCCATGCTCTATGTCCTTGAAGTATTTTCTTATTCTTTCAAGCATATCAACATACCTTTTTTCCAGCATTTTTTCCTTCTTGACAAATATCTCATCCATAAATCCAACAGTTTCTTTTGGAGTTGGAGGTGCAATTCCGTAAAGCATTAATGCTGCCTGGCTGGGATTTAATGTTGCGTAGTAAATATCAGTTCCGACTAAATTTTTCAGCTGTTCTTTGATTCTGCCGATGACCTGCTCTCCTGAGACCATGAAAAGATCAATCGCTTCTTTTGAAGGCCTGACTCTTCCCATCTGCAGCAGCTGCTTCCACGGCATGAATATCCCTCTGTCAAACAAAGGAACTCCGTCCCTCAGCAATGTATAGAAGACAGGATTTGCTTCCTTCAGCCCTTCCCAGAAATCTGTTAAAATGTAAGTCTGGATGTGGAACTGTTTTTGAACTCCGGTTAACTGCGATGCTTCAAAGCCCATGCTGTAAATTATCGACCTTAATTTGTCTTTCAATTCAGCTCTTGACATCCTTTTTACATCAGTATCATCAATTATGATGTAAACGTCAATATCATTTGATTTTTCCCCCCTGAACAAAGAACCTGCCGCAACATACGCAACGATATATTTCTCGAATTTATTCAGCACCATCCTTTTGTGGACTTCTGATATCTTGAATGCGCTAAGGACGTCATTTGGATCATAAACAGGCTGGCACTGCGCGACTGCCTCTAATATGTCGTATTTTGCATCTTCGCAGTTTACTTTTATTTCAGAAATGAGATGAATTTCAGGAACTAAATTATTATCAACCTCTTTTGCCATCTCTGCTATTATCTTTGATAATTTATCCTGGAGCTCTTCCCTGCTCATCTTTTTAGAATCGGTATCATCTATAAGGACGAAGACATTTATCTGCTCTTTCATCTTCTCTTCGTCTTCTTTCGATATCGTTCTGTTCTCTTCCTGCGCCTTCTTTTTCTCAAACTCTATATTTTTTGGCGGAAGAACAGCGATGCCCAGAATGTATTTGTCAAACTTGCCTACAATCTTTTTCTGGAACTTTTCAATCTTGTCCTGTATTTTCTTCAGCTTTTCCTTGACATCCTTCGGAAGCTTTTCAAGTTCCTGCAGCAGAGGATCTTTCTTTTCCTCATCAACTTTAGAATGTTTTTCTTTCTTAACCATGATTTTAAATAAGCTATACTGGCTTTATAAAGGTTTCTTAGTTTTGCCGTCGACTACTATATTTTCTTCTCGACTTTAATCTTATATTTATTCAGCATATTTTCCAGTCTGGCTGTATAAAGATGATGTCTGTCTTTCGTTATGATATTTGCTCGGTTCTCAAAAGCGCAGGCAGCCAAAACAGCATCGCTTGGGTCAGGTATCAGTCTCAATAATTCAGAATCAACAGAATTTACAAATTCTTTTTCCTGCTCTCTGTTTCCAGGCATAACAGGAACTTCAATTATCTTTATTTTGTGTTCCCGGAAGAATTTTCTTATGGTATGCCTCAGGTGGATATTCAGGCTGTGCCTGTGCATTACTTTAGTCAGTTCATCCCGGTTGAAAGAGCATACTGCGGCGGAGCTGTCCAGCAGTTCTTCCTCTTTGTTGTTCTCGAAGAGATTTATTATTGCACATGTGTCAAACAGATTCATTTTAGAGTCCTCATTTTTATCTTTGTCTGTATCTTTTATTATTGACTATGCAGTTATGGGCGATTGTTAATTCTGATGCAATATATCCCAGGTTTGACTTATTACATATATTTCTTTTTACAATCTCTTTTATTATTTTGTCAGGGTTTTTTGACCTTAATTCCAGCATCATTTTATGCTTTGGTGTGCAAAAACCGCAGCGTATTTCGTTGTTTTCTATTTTCACCAGGAAATATCCATTAGGATCCTGTTTCCACTTAAATTTTAGATTATCACAATTAACAATTTCTCTGTTTGGAAGAATTTCTATTGGTGCGCATGGGCATTTTGTTTTCATATATCTGCAATATCGAAAATGTTTATAAGGCTTTGGATTTTAAAGTTTATTATTCCGCACTTATCAAATAATTTAATTTTACTCTGGCTGTTCTGTTGCAGCGCTGTCAATCTGAGCAGTTTCTTCTGCAGGTTTCTGCGTATCTTTAATTTCCTCTTTTTCTGGTTCTATTAATACGCCGGGGTATTTAGACTTCGATACAAAATCTTCAAGGCATTTTTTTAAGCGGGAATCAATCTGTTTATTATCCGGGGGAGTGAATATCCATTTTTCATACGGGTTTGCCTCTCTTACTTCGTTATAAATCCAAAGTATCCCTAGCCTTTCATCATTTTTATATATTCCGAATGCAAACCAGTCACTATCTACTTTATAATCAAAGATTCCTCCTGTAATATATCCCTTGCCTTCCAATTGCGTAATGAGAGGTAGGGTGATATCTTTCTGTACATCATACCATTTATCTGCATCAAATCCGTCTTTTGCAATCTTTTCTTCAAGTCTGTCTTTCTTAAGTGAATATCTCGCCGCTTCAACGGCTGATAAAACAGTCATTTCATCTGTAACAACTTCAACCAGAACCATTCCCTTGTGCAATTCGCTTGACCTTACATATCGTAATGCCGCACTCGGTATCCTTGACAAAGATAAATCTGATTTTCTGAAGTAATATAGTTCGCCGTCAACATCAAACCGGCCGAAATCCTCTTCTTTTATTATATCAGTCTTCATTCTTCATCTACGGTGAAGAGCCTTGAATCACTTACTTTAAATAACTTTGCTCTGGCTCCTGCATCCAGCCATCCATGCGCATAGTTTAAAGCAGCAAATGCAGTAACAATCTCTCCTTTCTTTTTGAAATGCATGGCATCAGAATAGTATCTTTCAGCCATATCTAGAAAATCTAATGCTTCTTTCTTTCTTTTTTCATCTAACTTATTTTTAACTGCATCTAATGCTTCTTTTGTTATTTTGAAGTATCTTTCAAGTTTTTCTCCAGAAATTATGTTGTTCATTATAAAAATAAAAAAATCAGGCCTTTTTCGGCCTTTTTATTGTTATTGGAAGTACGTCCTTCTCAAATTCTAATTTAGCTATTTCCAAAGTATTGAACTTTAGCTTGACTAAATCTTCCTTTGACAGCTTAATCAGGAACGGAGCTCCCATTGAAATCTGCAGTGCTCTTGCTCCGATGATTCTCGCTTTTTCGTACTTTGTGTAGTTTTCCATTTTACAGGTCCTTCCTCAATGATTTCGCGTGTTTTATCGCGATGTCAATCATCTTGTCGATTTCCTCTACGCTCAAAGGAGATTCGCCTCCCTTTTGCAATGAACAAAGAGAGCCGTCTTCAATTGATGTTACAGTCAGTCTGGCATCAATCTGCTTCTCTTCATCATTCGTAGGATCAACAAATAGTTCTTTTCCAATCTTGTAAACGGTGACCGCGATAGGCAGTTCCTTTACAGGAAGTTTTTCCTTTGTCAGTCCGGCTTTATAGTCGATTATGTCCTTTTCAAGCTTAGGAAGTTTTGTATCCTTCAGCGCTGCAAGCACTGCGACTGCAGACGCATCAAGAATATTTCCCGCATCATTTATAGTTACTATGTCAACAATAACATTCCAGACAAGTTCTCCTTTCTTGACGACAAGATTCTTTACGTCAATTGCGTGGCTTTCTCTGACTCCACGGTCAACAACTCTGGCAACTTCGACTGCCCAGTCGCTTGGAGGTCCGGATTCAAATTCAGGAGAAGACATAGGCAGCAATTCTGCGCCAACCATCAGTCCGCCCTGATCAGGCGTATCAGGATATGGTTTTGCAACTTCCATCTTGACTCCTGCCAAAACAACAGTGTCTCCAAGAGTAACTCTTGATGATCCTTCTGCCGATTTTGTTATTCCGTATTCTACTTTGATTTTTCTGAACTCGTCAGCTTTTCTTCCGTCCAAACGAAGTCCCTTTCCCATCATATCTATTATTTTTTTCTTATCTATTATCATTTTAAGCCTCGCTTACTTTGTATTTCTTTTTCAAAGCTGATTTCTGAACTTCGTAAAGTTTTTTTGAAACATCCTTTGCCAGCTCAAGAGCCTCAAACAGCTGTTTTTTAGTCGTTATTCCGTCCATCTGAAGAAGTGAAACTTCTCCTGTGCTTGGGATTATCGCGACAGGAATATCTGTCACTCCCGCATCGCATTCGAATGCTTCTTCATCATAGTTTAAGTCTGCGACAATCTTGTCATCTACTCTTCCGACAGCTATCGCACTGACCATATCTGACATAAGCAATCCTGCATCAGCCAAAGCCATCGCCGCGCAAGTCACTGCTGCGCATCTTGTCCCTGCATCTGTCTGCGGAAATTCGATGAATACATCAACGACCGCGTTCGGGAAATCATTAAGATTTATTACCGGAAGCAGTGAGTCTCTTATAACCATTCCTAATTCCTTGCTTCTTCTGTTTCCGCCCGGCCTAACACGATTTCCGTGCCCCGAGAAAGGCATCATGTTATAATGCACTCTCAGAATTCCTTTCTGAGGATTCTGCATGAATCTCGGAACAAGTTCTCTTGGTCCGTAGACAGCAGCCCATGCTTCTGTCTGCCCGATCTTGAATCTTGCTGAACCATCAGCTCGTTTTACAACGCCTACTTCCGCTTCAACAGGCCTTGTCTCATCGAATTTTCTTCCGTCTACTCTTTTCTTGTAGCTCATTGTGACACCTCCTGTTGTTCGTTATGTATGACTGTTGCTTCAATCTTCTTTCCTGTCTTTTTTTCCAGGAATTCTTTTATCCTGTCAGTCAGTCCTGACTGTGTCGCTTCAGCTTCAATTTTTTTGATTGTTTCTATTGCTATAAGCTCCATCTTAGCATCTTCTGAGTTTAGCCAAACCCATCCGTTCTGGCCGACAATTATGCTGCATCCGGTAGCCTGCTTAATCATTGAAACCATGCTTCCATTCTTTCCTATTATTCTCGGAACTTTGTGAGTATTGACTTCAATTATCTGTCCGCCTCTTAATTTTCTTAAGCCTGGCGCTTTCATTGTCAAGTCAATAAGTTTCTGGCTCGAAACACTTGTTATTCCGCATACGATGTAATCATCGAAGTTGAATATCCTCGTAAGGTTCGCACCTTTCTCTATGAATTCATTGCTTGCATCTTTCAGCATCAGCATCGCTGAATAAGGAGAATTAGTCTCGACTCTCCATCCGTTCATTGTCACATCAATAACTTTTCCGATTATTGTGTCGCCTCTCTTAGGCATATATCTTCCGCTAATAGATGTTATTTTCAGAACTTTTCCATCAACATTCAATATTCCTAATTTTCCGGCTCTTATATGGTCCCCTTCCCTGTACGTTCCGTAGCTTGGAAGGTAGTCCATTCCTGTCGCCAGGATCTCTCCGGGAACGACAATCGTTTTTTCTTTTGTTTTTAATTCACTCATTTTTATTTCACCTTAATCCATTATTTTTATATCTGCATTACCGTGAGTAATTGCATTCAATCTGTCTATGAACTCCTCCTTGAGTCCTACCGGAACAGAGACAGTAAGCGTAAGGCTTTTGTCCTGATTCCAGTTCTCTTTTGTTATTGAACCTAAATTTTTGCTCAAATTCAAACAGGGAGTTACCAAGTTTGGAGCTATGTTATTTATCTGAAGCGTCTTTTGGTTGAAAGACAGAGGGATTAATTCTTTTATCTTCTTTATCGCATCCTGCATCTGATTCTCGACTGTCTTGTTGTCATCAATCCTGAAAACAGCCTTTCTCAAAGCATCTTCGACTGTTTTTTTAGGGATCGGGATTTTTGTTTTTGCATCAATAGCATTCATTGCAATCAAAGCTACAATTCTGTCCCATTTTTCCTGTGTTTGCTTATGCCTTTGGTCCTGCGAAGTGTAAATTTTTCCGTCTCTGACGATCATCTTGGCTATCACTTCTGCATCATCTGTATCAAACGCAAGAATCAAATCTTTTTTACCTGCTCTTGTCCCTTTTTTTGTATCGAAGAAAATCCCTTCTGCTGCGAGGATGTCGTTCATTTCGACATCTTTGCCTTTTTTCAGATCTTCCTTAGCTTTTACTGCAAGTTCAGGATCAACAAGAATCTCGAATTCTTTGCCCTTCTTCTGCAACCTTGCGAAAACCGCCTTATCTACATCTACCATTTTAAATTATTTTTTCCTGACGGAAGCGCAGGCTTCTTCAATTTCTTTCATCAATATCTTATTGTAAGTCCTTGTCTTCGCATCAATATATGCAGCATCAAGCCTTTCCGCGTCAAAGTCATCAATCGCTTTGCTCAACGCTTTTACTGCAAGCTTCAGTCCGTCCTTTATAGTTATATTCTCTTTGTATTCTGCATGCAGTATCTCATCAACAACAGTCTCTCCCTCTCCAATCGCTGTCGCTTTGTATTCGAAAAATATTCCTGTCGGGTCTGTTTCAAATAATCTTACTCCTGTGTCGTCAACTCCCCCAATCAGCAATGAGACACCGAATGGCCTGTAACCTCCCGATTGTGTTGTTATCTGCTTTAGGTCGCAGATGTCTTTCACTATGCTTAGCACATCTATTGCTCCGTCATATGTTATTTTGTGCTGCTGTGCTGTCAGTTGAGCTCTTTCAACAAGAACTCTTGCATCGGATAATATTCCTGCAGCAGTAACTGCGATGTGATTATCCACCATGAATGTTTTTTCTATTGAGTCAATAACGATTAACGGATCGACGATTCTTTTATCAGCAACTAATAAGACGCCGTCTTTGCATCTTATTCCGACTGCCGTTGAACCTTGTTTAACTGTTTTCTTTGCATATTCAACCTGCAGCAGTCTTCCGTCCGGGCTGAACATAGTTATCGCTCTGTCGTAACCCATCATCTGATGCTGTGCCGGCTGCATTTCTTCTTTTACCATTATGCTTCTGCCTCCTGTTTTTTCATTATTATGTATTTTGACATCGCTTTCTTCAATGTTCCTGAGACAACTCTTGTCCTTACTATTGCATCTTTATTATCAATTTTAGATATTAAAGCCAAAGCTGTTCTTACTTTATCAACAAACTTGTGGTTTGTCTTGATTACTCCTGAATTATTTGAGTATTTGTCTGATAAAAACATTAAACTTGCTTTTCCTGCTTCAAGTGTTCCTAAAAAGCTTAATACTGAATCCATTGTTGCTTTTGAAGCGTCATCTGCTGAGAAACTGTGCTCACTGATTATTTCAAAACTCAAGTATCTTTTCTTTTCCTTCAAACTTGGCAATATCGGTTTTAACTTCATTCCTAGGCTCCTTATTGAGAAAAGCCTCTAAATCGCATTTTCTTCTCTCTGAGTATATAATGTAAGAAGGGGATTTATAAAGGTTTTGGTGGGGTCCTTTAAAAGGCATAAATATCTTTAAATATCAGTTAAATGTTCTTATGCGAATGGAAAAAGTAGTAACTTCACTGGATACCATGCTTCTTACTTTAGCTAGGGCTAATAGGATATCGACTTTCAATCTTGCAATATTCAAGCATTGGAGAAACGGATATCGTGAGCCTGATCTTTGGGACGAAGCTGTAGTAAGAACTTTCCCATTACGAACAGAAGAACTTGTCGCGAGGGTTAAAACACTAAGGGAGTCTACAGAAAGCAGAGGAGAACTTCTTGGAGTTACTTCTGAAGTTGTTGCAAGAGGTAAGAAGAGACACATGCAGTTGTTAGATTTAGATCATGAAAGATGTTATACTGGTGCAGGCTGGTTCAGAGCAGGCACTCCAAGAGATGTATTAAAGGATTATGCTGATTTTTTCCAAAGGTTTGGCGCAAGTGCAGGTTTCCTAGTAAATTCTGGCAGATCATTCCATTTCTATGGGAGCGGAGTAACCACAGAAGCACAGTGGATGGATCAGTTGCATAGAATAAGCGCAGATCGTACGAAAGGAAATCCTGTCGATAAAGAATGGCTCGAGACGCAATTAGAGAGGGGCTATTCTTTGCTTAGAATATCTAAGAATGATTACAAGAAGACTGAACCAGTTGTAGAGAAATCAGTTGGACTTAAATTAGCTAGAGCTTAATTTTATTGTATATTTCTGTTAAATTTATCCAAAATTAATGACTATATATTGCCGAATTCATAAACGTATATTGTTCACTAGAAATTGGAATTGCACTAACATCGTCTGGAGTTAAGCAGCAAGTACATATTGGTTCAGGGGGCAAACTAGGAAGAATCATACCTTCGTTGTATACTTTTCCTGAGCACCAGAATAACTTTCTTTTTCTTTCTTTAGATTGAACATAACTTTTTTCTGCTTTTTTTAGTATCTTCTGCACAATTGGAGAAACTATTCTTTTTAATAATGAAGGAATTTTTCATTCCAGACTTTCTTTTTTACTCATTAATTCAGCAGTCTCCTCTTTGCTTATCTCTGCTAAGCACATTGTTGCATCCCCTTCATAAGATTTGTTTACAATTTCAACATACCATTTTGTCATATAGCATTCAATCAAGAACTTATTCTTAAATCTTTCTCTTGCCTTTAAGGTCTCTTAAAGGTTTCCTGAACTCATAATCAGAGCCGACTTCATACCAGGAATCTATCTTGTGCTCTCCCAGTTTCCAGCAAAGGAATATCTCTTTTCCCCCGTGCAAAGAAAAGAAATTGACAACTCCATTCTCAACATCGCGTAAAACAACTCCGATCTTAAGCAGATTTTCAACTTCTCTGCAGAACTTCAAGGAATAATCATGGAACTTCTTGTTCATTAAAACGTCCTGCTTTATCGTTTCGTATTCATCGTCATACTGTATGTCGACTGACTCAAGAAAATTAATAGCACTGTTCAATTTAACTAAATTAACAATTCTTGGCTTCAGCAAAGGAATGAGATCTTCCGCTTCAGAAACATCATAATATTTTCTCATAACAATCCTGATTTAAATTAATATATAAGTCTTTATACGTCCTGTGTGATGACGACAATGTTTTGTTTTGTTATTATTACGATAAAAATCCGGCATTTGTTTACTTTTCTAAGTTCGAACTAGACGAAAAACACAAGCCAAATAATCGTAGTTATACTAACAACACAAAAAAACACAATAACATTTAAAAAGCCTCAGTTTAAAATTATAACTATGAACTGGTTGTGGTCTATTTTAGCTTTTGTCTTTACCACAATATTTATTACAGCAATCACAACAAACGCTTTCATTTCTTCCATTGATTCAGGATATGAAAATGCGAAGTATGAAGCGAGCAGACAAGTTAGTGTCCTCGCTGCGCAAAGCATTCCAGGTATTTACGCCCAGAATCCTGACTTGAAAAAAAGCATTGAAGCGATAAACGAGCTTCCTGCTGATGTAAGAAAACAGAGTCTGGAAGAACAATGCAAGGATAAATCAGATCAGCCTTTCTGCGACCAGGATTTTATTTCGGGAAAATCAAGTTTTGATGATGTTTTAAAGAAAAAAACAAAAGAGCAGACAGAGCCTGTCTTCATTCAGGCATTGGATAATGTAAGGAATCAGCTGGCTGTTTTCAGCAAATTTCCGTTGGTGCTGATTTCAATAATCTCAGCAATTTTAGGAATAGTTTTCTATATGCTCGCGCAGGGAACACTCAAGGGCTTCCAGATATTTTCAGGAAATATTGCATGGCTTTCTTTCCTTTCGGCAATTTCGTTCAAGTTCATGCCAGGTGTTCTGGAAAAAGCGGTTTCAGCAATGCAGCAGAATGTTCCTGTAGGTTCAGAAGGTGTTTCTTTGGTGATGAAGAGTATCTTATTCTCCTGGCTGACTCCCGCTATAGATGACGCTTTTATGTTCAGCATATATCTGACAATAATATCATTTGTGATATGGATCGGAATCAAATTCTACAGAAAATATTATGTTGTTGATACTACTTAGCAGCCAAATCGACTCTGCTTGAGCCTTTTGTTCTTCTTACATATCTTGGAGCTTCACTTACTTTTACTTCTGGTTTGATGTAAGAGCCTTCCCTTATCTTTGTCAGCGGTGCCATGAATTCCTGAAGTATCTCTTCTGATGTCTGGTTCCCTTCTTCTGAAAGAAGCCTTTCACATGCATTTTCCAGATTAGATGCGAATGGTCTTTCAGCAGGGTTTTTTCTCAACGGCTTGTCGATAAGCTCGGCTGTCACTTTTTTTCCGAACGGAGTATTGTATTCAGGATTTACCGAGCCGGGATGAGTGTGTCTTTTAGTCATGATTGCATTCGCAAGTTTTGAAAATGTTTCACCTTTAAATGGAACATCGTCTGCAGCAAGCAAATAAGTTAAAATTCCTGCAGACCAGCATGCAGTTCTCAGATCCAGCGGAATAGAATGTCCTTTTTTTGCTTTGTGTGAGTATCGTCCTGATTCTTCGAGATGTTCAACAATGCATGGGGCATAATAGTCTTCATCCCCGCCTAATGAGCTAAGATTTGTTTTTCCCGGAAGAATCTCTTCAGCGAACCCAAAATCAATGAGATTTATCAGTCCGTTGTGACCGGGCATGATATTTCCCGGGTTTATGTCCTGGTACAGGATTCCTCTCCTTTGCAGAGATGCAATCGTATCGTAAAACTGGTGCATTATAGCGACAGTGACCTTTATCGGCAGATAGTCTTTTCTTGGGTTTCCTCTCCACCACTCTTCTTTAGGATCTATTAGATGAGTAAGTTTTACGGCATCAGCATGCCCAACAACATAATAGATTCCGTCTTTTGTCTGTGTTATTCCCTGTTTAAGCTGAGGTATGCATTTGTGCCATGCTCTCGATAAAAGAGAACATTCCATCTCAAATTCAGTTCTGCTCGTCGGAGCCTCTTCCATGGATCTGTTCGATAAGAATTTAGCCGCCTGTTTTTCAAAATGAGGGGAATCTGTGATTTTTCTTAAACAGTCATAGTTGTAAGTAGGCCTTGTATATCTCAGTTCTTTTGCGATCCTGTTTTCGGCAGGGACAATTGTCGCATTCACGTAATCTTTATTTTTGCTTTCTCCTTCCAACCCGTGCATGAGCTCTTCATCTTTTCTTTTTAATAATCCAATGTAATGCTGTCTTGTAGAATTAGGGACGCACTGCTTCCATACGGAAGGAAGCTCTTTTGCGGCAGAAGGATTACTTGCAGTGTATAACGCATATTGATGCGCTATTGCTCCGCTTCCTATTTTTTCTCCGACAATCGCATTTTCCTGAACTTGTGTTCCTGGCGGAATATCAACTTTTTCTGTAATTACTCCTGCTCCTGTCTGAAGTAATTCAACCCATGCCGTGTCAATTGAATGATCGGTTATTAGGCTTGAATCTATAAACTTCCCTTTTTCATCAATATTTCTTAAAAGAATTTCTTTAATCCTTTCTTCAATAGTTGCAAGTGCCATTTACCACCAACCCGACTTGACAACTTCAAATTCTTTCGCTGCATATCCTGAATCGTTCTGGCTGTCAGTCGCTTTAATTCTTAATTTGTATTTTCCTGGTTTAAGCTCTATTTTTGTTTGTTCATCATAAGAAACTTTTTTATCCTTGTTTGCAGAATGAACGAAAACTAGCCTTCCGTCAGTTAAGATTCCTCTTAAAACAACAACTCCATCTTTATCTTCTGCGTTTGTTTTAACATTTAATTTCTTCGAACTCCAGTCATATTTTACTTCTCCAATTTCTACATGAGGGATTGTGATTTTTCTTTTTAGTTTTTTAGGCTCGACTGCCGCAGGTATTTCTGCTTCATCTCCGATAAAAAATATTCTTCCTGCTTCTTTAAGTGTTCCTGCTTTGTATGTCCCATAAAATGCTCCGCTGCCGATTAAAACGGCCGCTGCGGCAATTCCGACTCTTTTTGCAAGAGAAGACTTTTCAAAGCTTAATCTCATCACTTCTTTTTCAAGGGAGTTTCTTTCTATTATCGGAACAAACTGCTCTCTTTCTATGCCGGCATATTCAGCTATCTTTTTCGCATTTTTAGCTTCTTCATCCGCTTCTTCATAAAGTATTATCATATTTTTGCCGCTGTATTTTTCAGTTATCGCCTTAAGCACTTCTGCAGTCCTTTTATTAGAATCATCTGCAGGCTTTACAGAGAATTCTTTTGCCAAGACAGATACAAATTCTCCGCTGTCGTAATCTCCAGTGCCGCTTTGATTGCCTTCATTATCATCTGAAGGATAATCTCTTGGATAATCCCTTGCATTAGTCAAAGGATGTATGACCTGGATTCCATGCTCAGATATCTGCTTTCCGCCGGCGTCTCCTCTTGATTTCTTTGAAATAGAGATTATTACAGTATTTTCTGCTTTATTCCTGTAATGCGCGACATAAGCATCGACGTCTCCTTTTGGAGGAGGAAGAAGTTTCTCGACATCTTTATATCCAAGCGAAACTAATGTTTCAAGGAGTTCATGAGTTTTTTCCGCAGACAGCTTGCTTCTTTCCATCAGTGTCTTTGTGTCTTTATGAGTATATTCTCCTCTAAGCATCTCGCATAATCTTGCGAATGCAAGAGCATACTCGTTTTCCTGTGATTTTTCATTTCTCCTTGAAGTATAGACGACATTATCGAGCATATTAAGATAAAACTTAGGAGCACCATGCGCGAAAACAATTTTATCCAAGTCAGAATTTTTAAGCATTAAATGGTGAATTAAATCTTCCACTTCAACAACGTGACTTCCAAGAATAGTTCCTTTGTGAAGCTCAACAAGTTCTTTTGAGCTTTTCTTTAATTTTGCATCAAGCGTCTTTTCTTCACGTACTGCAGCGGCAGTTTTCTTATATATCTCTGAGGTTTTTCTTATATCAGGAATGTTATTTCCTGATATAACTATTGCTCTCGGAGTTCCTCTCACAATCTGAATCAATGATTTTATCTGTTTTATCATTTTGATATTGTACTCAGTATTTTATATATAATGTACTTTGCTGTTCTTTTGTTACCGGGCTTATGTGCCCCATGCTTATTATAGCATCGCTGATGAGGGGAACAAATACGATTGGCGAGTTGTCTTTTCTTATTAAACTAACCCTCGTTCCCGCTACAGATTCTCCTTTGAGGTAATCAGTTACAAAATTTTCAAGTTTCCCGTTTCCTGCCTTTCCTTTGAATATTTTTTCATCCTTGTCAAGATCGAGTTCTGCTTGGCATAATCTTCCTATATTGTCTCTTTTTTGATTCAAGAAAATAACAGTAGAACCGTTTGACGAATAATCGATCCAGTATGCCATATCTCCCAGCTGTATAATCAGTCCCTGTGCGCCGGGTTCCTGCCTATTGCCGTCAGTATCCAGTTCTTCCTCGACAAGCCTGCTTATTCCAGTGTTATGCCATCTGTCAGCATTGATTTTTTTCCCAGCCATAAGAGGAATTTTTGCCTGTCTTGAAAAACTCCAGTCTGAATACATTTCCATCGCTCTCGGTATCGCTTCTATTTTTGGATGTCCTACCAAGACACTCGGATCACTTATTGTAGCTCCGTATCTTTTTGCAGTTTCCTGGAATGATTTAAAATCCTCGGGAGACTCCTGCAGAAGCGCTACCCAATCATCGTACATCTTGTAGAACTGCTTGTATTCAGGATCAACTTTAGATTCTTTTGTTTTCGGGTCAGTAATCATTGATGTGAATTCCTCGACTGAAGACGGACAGAACGGATCATCCCGTCTTCCCAAAACGACAACTCCTGTATTTCCTTCAGGAAGATAGGGAATCAGTCCAAATCTGTCAAATATTTTTTCAGGAACGTCTGTTTTAGCGTTCATAATAGGATCTATTCTTTCGTTTCTAAAGAAAACATGATTAATTTTCCCGTTTACTTCCCTGATCCTAAGTTTATTTGCAAAATAATTTTTAACTCCTTCGTCAACTTTATTGTTGGGTAAAATAGGTATTTCTGCTATCGCCGCGCAGTGCAGCTCTTTTTGTGCAGGCTGTATTAATCTGCCTCTGTATGGCAGCTGCTGTTTCTTTTCAGGTTCTGAAGCAGAGCTTAGGTCAACTCTTGATGTTCCTTTTGCTCCCCTTCTGAGTTCTCTTGGCATTTTTAACTCCAGTCGCTACTAACAACGCTTAAGTTATATATAAGTCTTTTTGTCATGTTGTTACTCCCTAATGGTTGTTTTTTACCGTGAAGTAAAACCTCATCTCATTAGGAACAAAATACAGCGTATCTTCGCTTGGAATGTCACTAAGGTATTCTGCGATTCCTCTTGCATCATTCTCATTGAACGCTTTTGTTGTTTCTTCCACGGTTTCTTTTCTCCTTTCTCCTGTTTTTATGTCATGTTCAAGCAAAGGCGCCGTATATTCGATGCTTTTCGCATATTTTTCAGGAAATCCGCCCTTTGCAGTCAGTTCCTGGACAGCTTTTACCAACGCTGAAACGGTTTTGTCTTTCGCTGTTTTTTCCTTTTTAAATGCTATTTTCTTTTTTTTTGGAATATAATGCGGCTTGTAGCCTTGCCCTAATTTTCCGAAGTTTAACTTGTCTGGACTGGCATCGAGCTTGAATGTGCAGTAAACTCCGTCTTCATTCGGCCCCATCCTGTCGGCTCCGGAACGCGCTTTGTTTGCATTTCTATGTTCTGTTGTTGCAACAATCGTGAAATCTTCATATTCTCTGCTGTAGTCAGAGATTCCGCCTAAAATCGGCCTTTCATCCCCGTTTTCATCAGCATAAATGAAATCTGAATTTGCAGAGTGTCCTATTACTGCATGAACTGCTTCCATTTCTTTCAAAAATACAGCAATTTTTCTTTTATCATATATTCTGATGTTGTCAAATAGTTCTCCCTTGCATTTCTTATTCTCTGCTTCATCGCAGAACAAGGCATTTTCAAGGGCAGATTTTCCTTTTTCATCATAGACTAATTGTTCAAGCTGTTTTCTTGTTGAAGAGGAAGGAACATTATGAGCCAGCAAAATTCCATTTTCCGTTACTACATATAGCGGCATTGTACTTAATTCAGACCTTACAAATGCTCTTTCTTCCTGCGTCAGTCTGTCTGCGACATTATTTGTCAGGCTAAATCCGGATTTAAACAAAGGATATCCTGGATAAAGAAGAGGAAGCTCGTGATCTCCGATAAGGAAATTGCACAATTCAGGGAATGCTCTTCTCAGTATTATTTTTTGCGCAAGAATCCGAACTGAATTATCAGGATATGCCAATAACATGAATCCCTTCTCATTTTTGAATGCAAGATTATTTGCGTGCATTTTTTGCGCTTCAACATCTGTCAACGGCCTGATTATCGGCCCATCATCAGAATATTCCGGAAGCGCATCACAGTCATCTCCATGGAATGTCAGATAGGATCTTTTTCCTTCAACTATATCTTCAAACCATGTCGAGATTCCTGCTTCTACACTCCATCTATCTGCATGGGTATCAAAAATAGAAACATTATATGAATCTTGTTTGGGTATCGTCACTATTCTTTCAGATGAAGGCTGCGGAGGAAGGTTGAATTCTTTCCTTTTTTCTGCAACAAATGCTCCGAATGGCTTTCCTTTAAGATATTTTTCCAGAAAAGTAAAATCGCCGAATAGATGCGGAAAGACAGGACTGTTGGGATTTCTAGAATCCATCTTGATTGATATGATGTTAGGATTCCTGGAATCATTCAATGGATTTGTCATGGGATTATTTGCCATGGGGTTGCTATTTCCAGCTTATATAAATACCTTTTCCTAACTCATTTGGTACGAAAATAGCAATGTTTTAAACTGTTCTTTAGAATTATTTCTATATAGAAAATAAATCTTTTTCATACAGTCTGAAACGCCATAATTCAAGGCTTATAAGCCGTATAGAGCCATTCTGCAAAGCAAAGTTTTATATAGAGAAATTGCTTTAAATTTGATAGGAATTTAGGGGGAAATTTAACAAATGGCAGATGACTATATGGTTGGTAAATTAAAGTGACGGAACAAGATTTTAAAGGAGACGAGCAATATGGGGCAGAGCAGATTAAAGTTCTTGAAGGATTGGAAGCAGTGCGCGTGAGGCCTTCCATGTATATTGGTTCAACAGGAATTGGTGGATTACACCATATGGTTTATGAAATTGTTGATAACTCAATTGATGAAGCGCTTGCGGGGCATTGTAAAAATATTACAGTTATTCTTAGAAAAGATGGTTACTTGGCAGTTATTGATGATGGGAGAGGAATTCCAACTGATTATCACGCTCAATTGAAAATGTCTGCCTTGACTGTCGCTTTAACAAAATTGCATGCAGGCGGTAAATTCGAGAAAGGAGCATACAAAGTTTCCGGAGGTTTGCACGGGGTGGGTGTTTCTGTCGTAAATGCACTTTCCGATCATTTGATAGCAGTCATAAGAAGAAACGGAAAGATTTTTCAGCAGGAATACAGAAAAGGAAATCCTGTTGCTGATGTCAAGGTAATGGGAGAAACTCAGGAACATGGTACAGAAATATCATTTTACCCTGACTTTTCAATAATGGAGAAAAATGAATTCAGCTTCGATACGTTAAGCCAGAGATTAAGGGAGCTCGCATTCCTGAACAAAGGAATAAAAATTACAATTAAAGATGAAAATTCAGGAAAGGAGCATATTTTCCAGTATCAGGGAGGAATAAAAGAATTTGTTGAATACCTGAACAAAAATAAAGTTTCTCTGCATGATGTCCTTTATTTCGAAAAGGAAAAAGACGGAATAATAGTTGAAATTGCACTGCAGTACAACGATACTTATAATGATATACTTTTCACATTCGCGAATAATATCAATACGGTTGAAGGAGGCACCCATCTGATTGGCTTCAAGTCCGCTTTGACAAGAACACTGAATTCCTATGCTGAAAAAGCAAACCTGGCGAAAGGGGTAAAATTATCGAGCGAGGATGCTTTTGAAGGACTGACAGCAATAGTTTCTGTCAAGGTTCCTGAACCGCAGTTTGAAGGGCAGACCAAGGCAAAACTGGGAAATTCAAATGTTAAAGGTATTGTCGAGACTGTCGTTTCAACAGGACTGAATACTTATCTTGAAGAAAAGCCGTCTGATGCAAAAAGAATAATAGAGAAATCAATAAATGCTGCAATTGCGAGAGAAGCAGCAAGAAAAGCAAGAGATTTAACAAGAAGAAAAGGCGCATTGGATTCATGGTCTTTGCCAGGAAAATTAGCTGACTGTGCTGAAAAAGATCCTGCAAAATGCGAGATATTCATTGTCGAGGGAGATTCTGCAGGCGGTTGCTTTGCTGGAGATACAAAAATTGCTTTAGCGGATGGAAGAAATATATCTTTTGTTGAGTTGGTGGATGAATATCAAAAAGGAAAAGAAAACTTTTGTTATACAATTTTGGATAATGGAACTATCGGAATCCAAAAAATAGAAAATCCGAGAAAAACTCAACTCAATGCAGACGTTATAAAAGTAATTTTGGATAATGATGAAAAGATAGTTTGTACTCCTGACCATTTGTTTATGGTGAGGAACGGAACATATAAGCGCGCAGTTGAACTAAAAATTAATGATTCATTAATGCCGTTATATAGAAAAGTTTCGAAGAAGGGTGGAAAAATAACAATCGATGGCTATGAAATGGTTTTAGACCCTAGTTCTAGTAGATGGATATTTACCCATCTTTTATCTGATAAGCATAATATGGCTAATGGCGTTTATTCAGAATTTAATGGCGAACATCGTCATCATAAAGACTTTAACAAATTAAACAATAATCCAACAAATTTACTTAGATTGACAAAAGAAGAGCATTTGGCTCTGCATCGTTTGTTTGCCTATAGAAATTTGAGGAGAGTTGATGTTTTAGAAAAATTAAATGTATTAAAGAAAACTCCCGAATACAGGGAGAAAATTAGGCAAAAGATGTTAGCTATGCGTGATGAATTAAGCAGACGCTCAAAATTGCAGTGGGAAAATGAAGCTTACAAGCAATACATGGTTGAAAAATTCTTATCTTTCTATGCTTCAAATCCTGGGTATCGGGAAGAATCAGGTAAAAGATTAGATAAGGCACAAAGGAAATATTGGTCTGGTGAAGGGAATAGAGAATTACAATCTGAACGTGTTAGAAACTTCTTCGAAAATAATCCATCAAGAAAGAAGAGTTTATCTGAAGAAGCCAAACTACAATGGCAAAATGAGGAGTTAATTAATTGGAGAAAACAAAAGACAAAAGAACAATGGACACCCGAGTTTAGGTCTAAAAGAAAGACAGCTTATGATAAATTATACTTTGAAAGTACAATGAAGGTTTTAAGGGCGGTCTATGAATGTAAAAATGAAATAACGAAAGTTGAGTTTGAAAAATCTAGAAAAGAGCTGAAAAGTAGAAACATTTTGTCTTACGATACATTTATTGGACGTTTCTTTGGTAATGATGAAGTTAGACTCGAGGAGGCAGTTGCAAATTGGAATCACAATATAAAAGAAATAGTTCATTTAAATGAAAGAATGGATGTCTATGATGTTGAAGTTCCCGGAACACATAATTTCGCTTTGACTTCTGGTGTGTTCGTACATAACAGCGCGAAATCAGGTCGTAACAGAGATGTACAGGCAATCCTGCCTTTGAGAGGTAAAATATTGAATGTTGAAAAAGCAAGACTGAACAAAATTCTCGCAAATAATGAAGTTGTTAAAATGATTGCTTCACTAGGAACGGGGATTGCTGATGAGTTCAATATTTCAAAATTAAGATATCACAAGATAATAATAATGACAGATGCTGATGTCGACGGAAATCATATCTCAACATTGCTTTTGACTTTCTTTTACAGGTATATGAAGCCATTGATTGAACATGGATTTGTGTATCAGGCAATGCCTCCTTTGTACAAAGTTAAGAAAAACAAATTTGAGAAATATGTTTATTCTGATGAAGAGAAAGACAGAATCGTTTCTGAAATTGGCGAGGAAGGAGTTAATATCCAAAGATATAAAGGATTAGGTGAAATGAATCCCGAGCAATTATGGGAAACAACGATGGATCCTGCAAAAAGAACTTTGAAAAAAATCAATATTGATGATGCTGTCGAGGCTGACAGAATATTCACAATCTTGATGGGCGACCAGGTAGAACCAAGAAGACAGTTCATTGAACAGCACGCTAAAGATGTTGAAGGATTGGATATATAGTTCTTAGTTAACTTTAAATAGAGCATTCTTATATTATGTATTATGAATAAAAAGGACCAATATCCTTTGTTTTGTCTTTTAGTTTTTATAGCAGTATTTATCTGGGCAGCAATCAATCCGTTGTATCCAAGAGATTGGTTCCTTGAAAGCATATTAAGCATCATCGCTGTTCCGACTCTTGTTCTGACTTACAAGAAATTCAGGTTTTCCAACACATCTTACACACTGATATTAATATTCATGATACTTCAGGCAATCGGCTCGCATTATACTTACGGAAGCGTTCCGATAAATCTCATCACAAAAATGTTCAGTTTTTCAAGGAATCATTATGACAGATTTGTTCACTTCATGTTCGGAGTGCTGTGGTATCTTCCGATACTGGAAATATGCAGGAGTCTTGTAAGATTTAAATCGAAATTTACTGTTTATCTGGCTCCTGTTTTAATAATAACTGCTCTCGGCTCTATTTTTGAGGTCTTAGAGTGGCTTGTTGCGATAATTGTAGAGCCTGAACTTGGAATAGCATACCTCGGAACACAGGGTGACCAATGGGATGCCCAGAAAGACATGGTACTGAAAATTATAGGAAGCTCTATTGCGGCCTTTATATTTTCAAAGAATTCAAAAAATTAAATCATGCAATATTATGCCGCACCCCTGCTAAGTTTTCGTTTTAATAATAATAAACTAAAAAGATTAACGTCATTCACAATTATCTAGAATACTATCATATAATATCCAATAATAATATAAATAAGCGATACATCTGTGCTGTAATGTACACGTCATTGGAAGGAGTAATTGAGACAGTAAATGCAGATGAAAGAAAGACATCTTTCACAATCAAATTTTTAGATGCTGATTTCCTCGGAGCAGTATTATATGAAATGCCCGGCACACCAAAAGTAAAAGAACAGGACAGCATAGAATTCACAGATCTTCTGATAAAAAGAGCACAGAATAGTTCCGTCTCGATAAATCACAGCGATTACAAATCAGTGCGGATATACAGAAGCAGAAGGTTATGGCCGTTTAGATATAAACAAACCATATTCAAGGCTAATGCAAAAGATTTAGAACTGAAGGGAGCATTCAATTAATACTGCTGTTTATACCTTCCTCTTTTTTCTACTACTTCTAATCTTTTAATTATGTTTTCTGCTTCTTCGTAATGTTTTGAATATTCATTCAATGCAGTTTTGTATGCTTTTTCAAATACTTCAAAGTGCTTGCTTTCCAAAGCTTGTTTCAATAAATGCAGATCAACAGCCTTGTCTTCAGTTTTATCTGAAACAAAACTTAAACCAAAATCAATAAAGTGCAGCACATCATCATTTAGTATCATATTTGAAGTTGTTAAGTCTCCGTGAATCAGATTGTTCTTATGCATAAGTGCGATGTTCTTTCCTATCAACTTTGAATACTTCTCAAAGTCTGAATCAAAAACATTTTTCAGCACATCTCCTCCGATAAATTTCATTTCTATCTTCATCTCTTTTTCGTCATGAGAGATATATTCTGAGGAAGGAATTCCTAATCCCTTCATTTTAAGCAGTATTTTAGCTTCCTTTTTAGTCCTTGATTTTCTTAATTTAGAGTCTAATTCAGGATGCCTGTAACTTTTGATAAATCTGTCTTTCAGAACTGAATTTCCAGCCTTAAACAGCCTTGCTTCTGCACCCTGTGCTATCTGGTTCATGAGAATTAAGCTTCTGCTTTCTTAGCTTTCTTTTGTTTTTCATCCGCAGATGAAATAGACAAGGCTTTGCCTTGGTGTTTTTCTTCGCTTTTAATTTCAGTTATTTCAATGTTATCTTCATGCTGCGCTTTCTTGGCTATTTTTTCTTCCTCAGTCTCTTCAAGCTTCTCTTCCACTATTTCAGGAAGCACTGGAACGGGAGGAAGTTTTCCTGCAAAAATTGTTTTTTCGATTGACCTTATCTCAGAAGTCTTGACTGGATATAATTTGTTCAGCCTTTGCTTCGCTGTTTTCTGAAGTTTCCCATGAATTACATCTGCCATCAGATTTTCATAATTAGTCCTGCTTGCCTCTACTCTTAATACAGCATCAAGAAGATTAGTCATTTTTGTAAGAACAGAACCGCCAACTTTTCCTCTTGTCGCGACGAAAGGCTTTATTCTTATCAGGACATTGTCTTTTGTTGCGCAGACTAAAGATAAATCAATTCTCTCTTTTCCTTTTCTTACCATCCTTCTTATTGAGGAAGGGACGATTTCAAGCTTTTTTATTTCAGTCTCTGCATTTCCTGCATTGATTTTTGTGATTTCAAGGATTGCGTTGGTATTCTGCTTTTTCATATCGTTTATGATTGCTCCTAAGCTTATGTTGATTGTTCTGCCTATCAATTGGGACTCTTCCGCAGCGACTGTCTCACCTATCTGGTTTGCTCCAAGCATTTGGGGAGAAATAATCTTATACCATCTTTTAGTCTTCCAGGTATCTATTACCTTTGTGGTTGGTTTCTTAACGACAGCTTCTGCCATACTTTAGAAAACAAACAGGCTCATTTATAAAGATTATGGTTAAAATTGCTCTGTCCCGAAAGTCGTTAGCACCAATTACGAGCGATGGATAAATCATAATAAACAAAGCTGAGGGGGTCGCCAGCGGTTTGTGATAAGTTAGAATTACATCGTGAGTCGGTGCTAACGACAAATCGTAAGATTTGGGACAGAGCCGGTTAAAATGGCTGTGTTTTAAGGGGGTTATCAGCATCTATTGTCGAGTAATAGAGTGTAAGTTCAAAAATTGAGCCAAGGTATTATTACTTGCAACAGATTATTTATTTTAATAAGAATCGAATGGTGCTGACGGCAAATTGGTTTTTGTTTTGTAATTATTAAACGAAAATCAGGCCGAGGAAATTTTGCTTACATTTTTCTTTGTTTTTTTACAGTTATCCTTGACATTTCAGACTCTGGAACAAAGTATCTTGAGTATTTACGCTCTCTTGTCACTGTGGGCAGCAGATGGCAATCTCTCCAGTTTTCACCCATTCTTTTGACTGCCAGCAGCGTTCTTTTTGGAGCATTATAAGCTTTATCTGTTAATTCAGCATCGTATTGCACATTATATCTTGAACACTGCATTCTTGCTTCCCTGCTTTTGTAAAGCCATATCGCAGAACCTATATAGAAATTTGCAATATCGTCTCTTTTAATTAAATTATAGACAATATTTACTGCATTTTTTCTTGCTTTTCTTGAAACTGAGAAATTGGCTAAGTCTCTTCTTGGTATCTTTTTCAGATAAGTTTTTACCAGGAAATCTGAGATTTTATCTGCTTTTGTCGGGCTGTAACCATCCAAAGCATTCTGTACCGCATCTTGTATCGCGATTTTTGTTATCTGGAATAATCCAGCGTCACCTGATCCTGCTACGATACATCTTCCTTTGTAATCTTTATGCCTGAATTTGGATTCTGTCATTGCTGTTTTAGCGATGCCTTCCAGAGAATCTTCGCTTACTCCAAGACTATGAAGTTTTGCGAAGCATGGCTCATATCTTCTTGGAATATCTATCGGTATTGTTGGCTTTACTTCGCTTGCTGCTGATTTTGGACTTTGTTTTGATTCCGCAATTATATTTCCAAGGCAATTTATTCCCTGATAAGCAGAAATGACTGCTGCAACAATTCCTCCAAGCATGAATGAAACATTTCTTTTCGGCTTTTTAATTGTTCCAAGATTCTGGGCATATAAGCAGTTGTTCATTTTCTCCTCAAGAATTCTTTTAACGCATATTCAATGATGTGAGACTTATTCCTGAATGAACCTTCTGCTAGATTCTTCTCTATTTGTTTTACTAATTCTTCATCCATTGAAATGCTTAGTTTTGTTTTCATCTTATTAACTCCATAACTTTTCTTAAATCATTTACAACAATTGGGTTTGAATTAAAATTAGTCTGAGCGTTTCTATCAATAAGTACAGGACTAACTCCTGCTCTGCGTGCCATTTCAACGTCTTTTTCCAGACTGTTTCCAACATATACTGAGTTTTCTGGATTCGCATTTAATTGCAACATACAATCATGTAATGCAATAGGCTCGGGTTTTGAAGGATAAGATGTTCCATGTATGTTAACAACAGCGTCAAATACTTGTTCGCCAAAAACAAGTTCTAGTTTTCTAACTTGTTTTGAAACACGACCGATATGTCCTGCAGTAACCAATCCTAATTGTATTCCTTGTCTTTTCAAATCTTTAAGCACAGTTGCATCAGTAAAAACGCCCATTGCTTCAACGTATTTCGCAATAGCATCAGAAGTTAGCCACATATCGAGATATTGCTGCCTATTAGTGAACCCAATCTGTCTTAGAAACTTTTCACGGTCAGCAATTGGTTTTTTTAGATAGTCTCCAATCTGTTCGTTAGTAAATGGTTTGCCGGTAAACTCTTGCAGGCACTTTTTTGTCCAAGAATGTTCAAATTCTTGCGGAGCATAGACTAGTGTATCGTCCAAGTCAAATATTGCGGTGTTGTATACCATTGTTTACCACTAAGTAGTAAGAAATACTACTATTTAAGCTTTACGTACGAATAAAGTCTTATTATCTTCCATACTGAAAGTAATTAAACATAAAAAAAAGAAAAAACTAATGAGCGTAAGCTCCAACAGCAAAAACGCCAGGACTTTCTGCTTTTTCTGGTTTGGCTAAGAGCCTAAAATTAGGATCCAATACAACTTCTCCTTTCTTTGAATCATAGAATGCTTCAAGCGTCCCTGTTCCTGATTTCATTTCTACATACATAACATCAGCACTACCAGTTCTGAAATCGTAAAGTCTCTCCCCTAACTTTCTAAGAACTTTTGCGTCTAACAATTTTTGTACTGATCCGTTAGTTATCCTTTGCGGATATCCTTTGCTTTCCACTACTTTTGTTTCAACATTTGCCGGGCTTATCAAACCCGTGATTAAATCTACTATTGTTATGTCCATTACCTCTCTGTTTTTTGGGTAGATTTATAAAGTACATAACTAGTATATAAATATTTCTATACTAAACTCTACATGTTAGGGACTACACTTATAAGTAAAAACTAAGATTTATATACTTAAGCATTACATAAACATTACAATGGTAATGCAAACTATACAAATACGCCTAACTGAGGAACAAATCGATGTTTTGCAGTCTTTGGTAGGCTCTGGCATATACCCAAGTAAATCAGAAGCTGTCAGAGACGCTGTAAGAAAATACATCAGAGCATGGGAGCTTGGAATGCCTCCGGAGCAAATACAAGCGGCTGAAAAGAAAGTCGAGCAGGAATTGATCAAGGTCATTGAGGAAGAAGCAAAACAATACCAAAAGGTAAAGGGAACAGTTGATTATTACCCTGAAGAAAAAGCGGCAAAGGAATATATTTTATCAAAATTAAGAAACACTGCAAGGAACTTTAATTTTAAAGAAATAGAAACTCCTGCTTTTGAAACATTAGAGCTTTTAACAGCAAAATCAGGGGAAGAGATTAAGACACAGATATTCACTTTAGAAAAGAAAAGTACCGAACAATTAGGATTAAGATTTGATTTAACTGTTCCTGCTGCAAGATTATATATCGAAAAGCAGAAAGAGCTTCCAAAGCCTGTCAAATGGTTCTATATAGATAAGATGTGGAGGTATGAAGCTCCGCAGAAAGGAAGATTGAGGGAATTCTATCAGTTCGGGGTTGAATTATTCGGAAGCGATAAGCCGGAAGCAGATGCAGAAGTCATTTCCTTGGCGATTGATTCTCTTAAAAATCTCGGATTGACATCGAATGACATTGTTGTTAAACTAAACAATAAAAAACTTCTTGAAGGATTATTATTGCAGTCTATCCCAAAAGAAAAACTGGAAGATGTGATAAGGATTATAGATAAAAGCGCGAAGATAAGCGAAGAAGATTTTGAAAATGAACTTAAAAAATTAAAACTGGATGAAAATCAAATTTCTGATGTTAAAAAGATAATCTCGTTTAAGGGAAAGCCTTCCGAGATAATAAATAAGATAAGCGCAAAAACTGAAGACACAAAATCCGCTCTTTTAGAAATCAACAAGACAGCTGGGCTACTGAGCGCCTACGAGGACTTTATCGTCCTCGATTTATCAGTAGCTCGCGGTCTTGCGTATTATACAGGAACGGTATTTGAAATATTCGATAAAAACGGAGAATTCAGGGCCATTGCAGGAGGAGGAAGATACGATAAATTAATTGAATTATTTAACGGAGAATCGACCCCGGCGACAGGATTCGGAATGGGTTACGCAACATTAAGTTTATTATTGGAATCCCGCGGTTTAATTAAGAAACAGGACTTAAGTCCTGATTATTATGTCGCTTACTTTCCTGATGTAAAAAAAGAAGCTTTTGAGCTGGTTCAAAAACTAAGAAAAAATAATGTTGTTGAGACAGATCTCATGGAAAGGAAGTTTGGAAAACAAATGGAATATGCCAATTCTATCAAAGCGAAAAAACTCATTGTTATAGGAGAGAACGAGGTAAAAAGCAAAGTTATTAAAGTCAAGGATATGAATACAGGACTGGAAGTAATTAAAAAATGGGATGAGGTAAAATAAATGGCATTTAACAGCTACATACAGCAGATGATGGGCGGCGGCTTATTGGATGCTGAATTGACAGGCGGATTTATTTTTCTGATGATTTTGGCAGCAGTCTGGTCTTTATCATGGAAAGGAGTTGCCTTGTGGAAATCAGCAAAGAAAAACCAGTTAGTCTGGTTCATAGTGTTTCTTGTCGTAAATACATTAGGAATACTTGAGATACTGTATATATTTGTCTTTTCAAACAAGAACTGGGGCAAGAAACGAAAGTAATTTATTGTTTTGTAGTTACTTTTACCAATATTTGGCCAGGGTGCAAAGCTAGTTCGAACTGAGCAGAGCTCCCCTGCCAGATTTTGTTCATATTGATAACAGATTAAAATTTCAAAACTTTTATATAGTTAAAGAGGTATTGAAACATCATGGAAAGAAACATAAGCAGCAGAGACAAGAAATTTGTCCAGGATATGCTTGCGAATTCTGAAAAGTCGCACAAGATTGTTCCGGAATCAAAAAATCCCGATGTCAAGGAAGTTGAGCAATTGACTGAGTCTATAAGAAGAAAACTGCAGAGAGGCGAATGAAATGGACAGCGCAGCTTCAGCTTAAATATTAAAGATTCTA
>Ga0209541_10003772_pt1 | contig 27485 bp, 26 predicted proteins | sample RifCSPlowO2_01_FD_184027 | JGI IMG/M metagenome (GOLD analysis project Ga0209541, IMG submission 184027) | Groundwater microbial communities from Rifle, Colorado - Rifle CSP2_plank lowO2_0.1 (SPAdes) (version 2) | ecosystem: Environmental > Aquatic > Deep subsurface > Groundwater | place... | reverse complement strand
CATTTTTCTTGCTGTTTTCACCGCAAATCGTGCATGGTTTGTGTTTTTTTAAATTGCGTCATAATTATTTACTCAACTAGCTCTTAATAGAGCCACCTTATCATGATATTAGCCTCACAAATTTACCATTAAGCCTCTTTTGATGCGATCTTGAATTAAAGAATAAAAAAAACCGCCTTTTGCTGGCGGAACCGTTGCTCATTTCATCTTCAGTGCACAGATTCGAGTTCTTTCCTCGGAAATTTTTTTTGCTTCGCCAAGAAGGATGGCTACAGCCTCCTCAAAAATACGTTCAACAAGCAGAAAGTCTACATCGAGCTGAATAATCTTCTGCCTCGGAATCTTGAGTAGGGCGAGGATGGTCTTTAAGAGCCTGTTCGCTCCTTCCTGCACAGAGCAAACCACAATCACCCCCTTGTGTTTATGCCACCAGCCTTGTGTGGAACCCCAACTTGAGTTTCCCGACAAGAGTCGTGCATACTCCCCATGCCAAGAGAGGTAATCCATCCTTCCACAGAAGCTCCCCATCACACCGAGAGCATTGAGTAAGGCAAGATCGTGCCGGAAATCACCTATGGCAAAACCAGGTGGACCAAAAACAAGACATGATTCATGGGACTTTGCGCTCAGTGACAGTGACCACACATGGGGGTGATATGCACCCCCCGGCCGGAGCACATCCATGAGCTCTGTCGCAAGGTAACCAACAGCGTCACCTCTACATTCATGCTCTTTCAATATTCGAGTTCTGCCCTCGTGCTCTTCAGCATAAATGTGGTCAATTGAGAGCAAATCTCTAAAATCGTCAGAGATGCGGTGCTGAAACGGTGTTTCCGTCGCATCTCGAGAAAAATAGTCCGACATTCGAAGATCCCTTTTTGACTTCCTTTCTGCGTCTACTCTACCATTCTGTGAGAATTTGTAAAAGACTTCAGCACCAAAGTGTGTTGAGCAATAAGAAACAAACTGAGAGGCAATACAGCCCACTGTCCGCCCAGCAGGGCTAGGTCACAGATAATCTTCTCGCCGTCGCTCGAAAATTTCCGCGACCCCGACTCGCGGCCTCGCTGCTGCTCGGCACTCGCTCCGTCTTTCGATCCTTACTTGGCAGAAGAAACAGAAAGCCTCAATGCTTGCGCATCGGGGACAACTGTTTCTAATCCGCCCAGCAGGGATCGAACCTGCGACAGTCTACTTAAAGGTCCGCCAGTTGGCGGATCTACCGGCCGAACAAATTCACTCCTTGGTCCGCCCAGCAGGGATCGAACCTGCGACCGTCTGCTTAAAAGGCAGCTGCTCTACCGGCTGAGCTATGGGCGGACCAAGGAGTGAATTTAAATCTATGAGCGAATAATATTGTTATACAAGAACTCTCTCCCTTTTGCACTTTTTAATTCCTTCTCACGATGCATTGCCTCTTTCCTCGTCCGAAACCTTTCTGCATATACCAACTCCCAAGGGCCGCCTTGCTTACTTGTATATGAAGATGATTTGGTCGGCAAGCTCCCATTATGACGTAGCAACCTCTCCCGCATATCTGCGGTGTGCCCAATATAAAGCTTCTGCTTTATATTTCTGATGACATAAACTGAAAAAGACATGGCTGCTTAAAGGTCCGCCAGTTGGCGGATCTACCGGCTGAGCTATGGGCGGAAACTGACTGTCAATTTATAGCATGAGTTGCCGGAAGACTCAATTCATCCGACTTTTGTAACAAAAACCCGCGCCTCTTCCCATGGTGCGGGCTACTTCTCAAAAGAATGAACCGACGTCGCAGTAAAACTCTTCAAGACCATGTTTCTTGGCAACACAATCGTTCAGGAGCTGGCCATGGAAAGTCTGCAGCCCTGCACGAAAACCAGGATTTTCCTTGAAAGCTCGGTAAACTCCGACATCCCCGTGCATGTACAAACATTTTCCAAGCAAACAGACATAAGGAAGCGTCACCTTGGTAAGTTCGGCTGTCGCCTCAACGGGAACCGTGGAACCGGGGATATTGGGAACGCAGGAAAATGTGATGAATTTTGCGCCTCTTGTGTATGTCTCACCTGGCTTTGTTACCCTCGACCATGCGGTCGATCCGCCCTGATCAATCGCGACGTCCGCAATATACGCCCCGCGTTTCATGCAGCGAAAATGCTTTTGCGTGAGCACTTTTGGTGCCGCTGCGCCGCCGGGAAGTTTTGCCCCGCAGATCACGATGTCCGCCCCTTTGAGTATTATTTTTCCACCGGCACCCTCGAGATAGGGGAGAGGAAAGAACGAGAATGTCTCTTTTTTTGTATACTTGATCCGAAGCTCCTGTACACGTTCCTCGCGGGTGTCGAATGCGGACACCGCATCAAGGTTCTTCGCCAAAAACTCTTCCAAGCTCGATTCTCCAACGACTCCGCATCCCAGGATGACCGCCTCAAGTTCATGAGGACGCTTTTTGCTGTAGTGTGCAAGCGCGGCACGCGCCGCTTGCACACCCGCGATCCTCGACATCGGCACGAGCAGCGGAAGGACCGTCTTTCCGTCCACGACCTCCGTGACCGCTTCATAGGCGATCGCGATCACTTCGTGCCTGAGCAAAAGTCTCGTGAGTTCCGGTTCCACGCCGGCGAGGTGGAGGTAGGTGAAGAGCACCTTTCCTTTCAAGAGGGGAAAGAGCCTGTACTCTTCCGGCATCGGCTCTTTTACTTTCACGATGATATCCGCATCGCGATAAAGTTCTTCAGCGTTTCGGTAAATTTCTGCGCCGGCGGCAAGATAATTGTCATCAGAAAAGCTGGAAAGTACTCCTGCTCTCTCCTCGACGCCGACCTTGATACCGATCTCACGAAGGGCACGAACGCCATCCGGCGTAATTCCCACTCTTCCTTCCATTGATTTTACTTCTCTCGGCACGCCGATCATGCACTGTCCCACGGCAACCACCTTTCGGGTTATTCAATCTGCATCTTCCGTTACTCTATACTTCTTCATTCCCTTGTAAAGCTCGGGAGCTTTGCCCACGTCGTCGCACCACTTCGAGCACTTCCAAATTCACACACCACAGAGGCGTCCAAAAAATAACGGGAAGCGAATATGTTTTCTTGGTCGCCCCCCGTGGTCGCGAATTTTAGGTCGCTCGGACGCCGTGTAAAATCAGAATTTTCCACACGGTCCCCGCTCGACGTAGTCAAAATCACCATGAAGTTGAATAGGGAGACGCAATAACTTACAATAACGGAATGCGACAAGAAAAAATAGCATTGTTGATCTACGGGCTTCCGGGAAGCGGCAAAGGGACGCAGGCTGACCTTGCCGCAAATATGTTCGGCCTGGTGAATTTTGACACTGGCCGCCATCTTGAATCACTTTGGTATGATCCGAAACGCCAGAAAGAGTCTCTTGTTCAAAAAGAGCGGAAACTTTTCGAGGAAGGCAAACTCAATACTCCGAATTTCGTGCTTCGCGAGGTAAGCGGTGCGGTCCGCAAAACAAATGCTAAGTGGCTCGGGATCGTTTTTTCGGGATCACCACGCACGATGCATGAAGCCGAACGCCTGATACCGCTTCTCGAAAAACTTTATGGACGTAAAAAAGTTTTTTTCTTCTTTCTCAATATCGATCCGAAAGATTCCGTGGAACGCAACACGAAGCGCCGTCTGTGTTCCGTCTGCCGCACGGCGCTCCTTGCAAAATATTATCCGTCAAAAAAACCGAAGCATTGCCCTCGCTGCGCCGGAATGCTTTATCGCCGCTCACTTGATCGCGCTCCCGTGATCCGTAGACGGATCGAAGAATATAAGACGCGAACCGCACCGATCCTCGCCTATCTCAAAAAACGCGGTTCAAAAATAAAAACGATCGACGGCAGAGTAAAGCCGTACGAAGTATTCAAGCATATCGAAAAGACTATCAATGCGGGCTTAAAATAAACGTTTTTCAACAGAAGATCAAGAAATGTCGCTATTGTGCACTCTTGATTTTTTTAATAAATGTTGTGCGGTATTTTTCGGTAAAGTTATCCACAGTTTTCCATTGAGCATAGTCAAAGACACGCGTATACTTTTCTCAGACGCGGAATGCAGGGAAGACCTTCTGTTGATTAAAAGGCCTACTGCATTAAGCAGTAGTTCCTTACACAATCCAAAAGGTTTTCCCTCCAACGAGGGCCGGATCTCCACCCGGCCCTTATTTTTTTTCCAAAAATTATCCACAGAGGGGTGGTACTAACCTGTGGGCAAACTGTGCATAACAGCTTTTTAATAATTCATGAGCGCTACAGTTTGAGGAGAAATTTCTCCAGACAGAGACCGAGGTCTTGATCGCCATGGTGCGCCCGGTGGTACATCGTCTTCAATGCAGCGAGTTTTTCTTCGAGTTCGCTGACAAGAAATTTTTTCGTGCGGGGTTGATAGGTGCGATAGGTATATTCTTTCATTCCTGTTTTCATGACCTCTTCCCTTTTTTGCGTCGCGCACATATAGAGCGTTTTCACCGCCCAAAAGATCATCCCGTGGACTTCTTCCATCGCCGCACCGGAACGTTTGAGCTTGCAGAGTTCCACCCACGCGGAACGTCTGTCGCGCATCGCCACGGCGTCGGCCACGGCAAAATCGTTCCTTCGCTCTTCCGTCTTGAGCAGCGGAAATTCTTCAATCGAGCCGATCTTCTTAAACAATGCGCGTATTTCTTTTTTCGGAGCCGTTTCGCAAATAAAAAGAAGGTTGGGAATATCTGTAAAATTTCCCTCCGTCAGATAGAATTCTTCTCCCCCCTCATGATCGAGTATGCCGTCGATCACCACGATGTTCTCCCCTCCGAATATCGACTGGTTGAAGAGCGCCTCGCGAAGAAACACCGGATCGAACGACACATCGTCGAATCGCGACACGAGCGCATTCGGATCTTTTGCTTTTACTGCTTCAAGCACGCGATGAAGCGCGTCGCGCGAACGCTTTCGATCTTCGCCGACAAAGATACGGGTGGCTGGATTTTCTTGTTGCTTCATCCCGTTAGAGATTATTCGTGTTGATAAAGCACGCTCCATAAGTTTTTGAAAAAAAAGGATATTTTATGCATAGTAAATGTCCCTTTTTCCGTCGTCGCTCGGACGCCGTGAACAGGTGAGTACACCTGTTCACGCGCTCCTCGCTCGACGTAGTAAAATTTTGTGGACGGGAGGTGCGGCACGTACTCCCTATCTCTAACGGGATTCATGGATCAATTGTAACATGTGGCGATCCCCCGATAAAAAAAGCGGCCGCTGTTTCTCGGCCGCTCGTCTTCTTCCCGTTGATTCTTTTTCAGTTGCAGTCGGCCTTGTAGCCGCCGACGGTTTTCCGCGACTGGGCGCCTTGCGTGTACGCGCCATTCCGATCTTCGCCGGACTTGTTGGCGCGGTACTCGCACGAAGTCGTCCCGGCGGCCGCGGCCTGCTTGTCGAGCAGGTCTCCCCCGTATAGGCCAACGAGCCCGCCGAGGACGCCGCCGACCATGGGGTTCCTTGTAACCGTCGAGCCGAGAATGGCTCCGGCGGCTCCCAAGATCATTCCATTGTTTCCAGGGGTGACACCAACGGAATCTCCTCCGCTTTGAGCGCCGCCATATTGGTACCCGGCCCATCCGCCGGTACTCGCGCAACCGCCAAGTCCCAAAGTCACCACAACCAAAACCGCAAAAAAACGTGGAAACATTTGTCTCTCCTTCGTCAATGAAATGAAACAATAAATAACGCTGTTTAAATTATAGCTCAAAAATAAGAATAAGTCAATATCTTGGTAGATGAAAAAATAGGCCTTACCCAAGCCTTTTTTGCAGTGTCCTTGAGATTCGTCTCCAGACCAGGCGTCACTTCAAACTCCCCCATCGGACCCCTGCCGCAACATCGACAACGAGCGGGATACTTTCCCCCTTCGTGCCCTTGGCGGCGGAAGTCATCGCTTCTTTGACGACATGCGAAAACTCCGCGAGCATCTGCTTATCGTCATCGACTTCAAAGATCAGCTCGTCATGTACCTGGAGAATAAGGTCAGCCCGCTTATCAAGTTTTTTCGCATGGAGCGCTTCTTCAGCTTTGGACATGGCGATCTTCACGAAATCTGCCGCCGTACCTTGAAGCGGAGCATTGAGCGCCATACGCTCGGCCATTGCCTTCATAAACGGAAGCCACGAATGTAAATTTGAGAAATAACGCCGGCGACCAAACAACGTTTCCGTGTATCCCTTTTTTACCGCATCTTTTTTTACCTGTTCAAAGTATGCGGCGATCTTCGGGAACGTCACAAAATACTGATCATAAAATTGCTGCGCCTCATCGCGCGTCGAACCGAGGTTCTGACGGAGCGCGTTGACGCCCATGCCGTAGATGATGCCGAAGTTGATGACCTTCGCCCGGCGGCGCATCTCTTTGGTCACGTTCTCCGGCGCAACACGGAAAACACGTGAGGCTACCGATGTATGAATGTCCGCGCCCGAACGGAATATTTCCGTAAGTCCCGGATCACCGGAGAGCATCGCCAATACGCGCATTTCGATCTGCGAATAATCAAAAGAAACGAGCAGGCGGCCTTTTTGCGCGACAAACGCGTCACGGATCGGCGCGCCCAAGCCTTCGCGCACGGGAATGTTTTGAATATTCGGTTCGGTCGAGGAGAACCGGCCGGTTGTCGTCCCGTCTTGATTGAGCGTTGCGTGAAGACGGTTTTGCTCGTCGACCATATGCGGGATGTTGTCGATATAGGTTGAAAGCAGCTTCTGGATCTCGCGATATTCCAGAATATACGGAATGATGGGGTGAAGGTCTCTCAATTTTTCGAGCTCTGACTCGCGTGTTGACCTGGCGCCGCCCTCGGTCTTTTTCATCCCTTTCGCCGTAAGGAGTAATTTGTCGAAAAGGATATTCCCGAGCTGCTTCGGCGAATTGATGTTGAATACCTCGCCGGCATGCTCATAGATCGCGCTCTCGGTTTTTGCCAGTTTTTTATGGTAATCGAGCGAAAGCTTTTTCAGATATGCGACGTCGATAAGCACGCCTTTTTCTTTCGCACGGCGAACGATGGGAATGAGCGGGAGTTCGATCTCTTGATACACTTTCATCAATCCTTCTTTTTTCAGTTCCGCAATGATTTTTGCTTTCGCTTTTTTGATATCCCGCTCGCCCGTGTGGTCGACGATCTCTTCGATCCCCGGTGTCGTCTTCTCCGAATCGAGGACCCAAAGCCCGATTGCTGTCTCCCGTAATTCATCCGGATCAATCGTCGACTCCGTCTCCTCCGGTGCCATATCCTCTTCGGCGATCCCTCTCTCCTCTCGCCCGTTGCTTTCCGGTTCTAAAAGATTTTTCACGCGCACCGCGAGCGATTTGAATTCAAGCTCTTTGAAAAGTGTTACGGCGGCGTCAGGGGTGAACGAAGCTTTCCATGTCGTTTGCGGAAGTGAAAAACGGATCGGTGCGTCGCGGCGGATCGTGGCGAGCATTTTTGAAAAGAGCGCTTCTTCCTCGCCCTCGAGCAGTAGTTCTATGATGCGCGTCTTGATCCCCGCTTTCATGAATGCGTCTTTTCCCTTCTTCAGTTTTTTATATATTTCCTCAAGTGTCCCGAATTTCCGGATCAATTCGCTGCCTGTTTTTTCTCCGATCCCTGCGATGCCGATGATATTGTCGGAAGGATCGCCGCGGAGACCCTTATAATCAGGGAGCAATTCGGGGCCGAAACCAAAACGGTCACGTACCCCTTTTTCATCATAGACCACTGTATCGCTCAACCCCTTGCGGAGCGTATACACGCGAACACGTTTTCCCGAGACAAGTTGAAGCGTATCCATATCTCCGGTCACGATAAGGATCTCAAGATCTTTCTCGTTTTTCATCTGCTCGACGATCGTCCCCAGCATATCATCCGCTTCGAATCCTGGGGCATCGTAAATGGGAATATGGAAAGCGGTAAAAATATCGCGGCTGCGGCCCAGTTGCTGTTTCAGCTCATCATCCGCTTTCGCGCGTCCGGCTTTGTATGCTTTGTACTCTTTATGGCGGAAGGTCGGCCCCGGAAGATCGTAGCAGGCGGCCATATATTCCGGTTCGAATTCCGCGATAGCGCGAAGAAGCATGGTCGAAAGCCCGTAGAGGCCGCTTGTCGGCTCTCCGTTTTGAGTGGAGAAATCCGGCAACGCATGATACGCGCGGTGAATGATCGCATGTGCATCGAAAAGAACGAGTCTTTTTGCGTATTCTTTGGTGACCATAGTCCTTATCATAAACGAATAGTCGGCGCTTGTAACGCAGGCGGGGCATCATTGACAAACAGCGTGTGTGCGATAGATTGCAGAAAGATTTCATCAGGAGAAGACCCATGCCCACGGCAAAGATCACCGGGAAAAGAATTCCTGGGTGGCGCATTGAATTTGTGAAGTGCATCGAAGGACACATCGGTCACTACGATCGAAAAGATCTTCTTACAAAACAAGGGGTCGTGTGTTCGGTCTGCAATACACCAATAACACTCTCCGTGGACGAAAAACGAGATCTCGAAATTCTCGAAGAAATTGCCGCCACAAAAAAGTAACTAGCGCCCCGCATCATGCGGGGAGTTTTATTTGCGTCGATTTACTGGTGTGAGCCAGAATGCCACGGGCGTAAGCCCGTGGATGAATGGCCACAACAAGAAGTGTGCGCGGTGGCGCACACCTACCCAGAAAAACAACCCCGGTGCCGCTCGCGAAATGCCCCGCCCATAAGGGCGGGGATAGACGGGTGACATGTTTTACTACCACAGGTCACGGATATTTTTCTGCTGAAAAATTCCGCGACCACGTCTCGCGTCGCCGCACTCCGACTTGCGGAAGCGGCACCCGCTTTGCGGGTTCCCTTTATGCCACTCTCTCACCCCAGTCGCCGCCGAATTCGTATTCGAGCATTTCTTTAGCGGTATCGACATCTTCATCACGTAAAATGAACAAATCAAAACCAAACAGCTCTTCGTTCGTAGAAACGGTCGAAGGAGAACGTTCTCGGGTAAAACATTTGATGCCGTGCATATTCAGATACCGCTGTGTCTCTTCCATTTGATCCCTGTGCCTGAAAAATTTTATCCGTGAAGCCATATTTTTGAGATGATAACACGCGTTGTCTCATTAATAAAGCGAAAGCGAAGCATTGCGGCATCCGGCGGAAATAGTTCGCCGATGCGCTCGGGCCACTCGATCAATACAATGTTGCGCGGATCAGCGGTGATGTCGTGCCATTTGAGCGGTTTCAGTTCGGCGGAATCCTCGATACGGTAGGCATCGATGTGCACGAAATGAGACCAGCGCGGGTGTTCCGGTATCTTGTAGAACTTTGCAATGACAAAAGTCGGTGAAAGCACTGCTTCCGAAATACCGAGTGCTCTTGCCGTAGCTTTCGCAAAAGCGGTTTTTCCCGAACCAAGATCGCCTGAAAGTCCGACGACCGTCGCCTTATGTGCGTGTGCAGGAAGTGCTTTGAGATATTCTTGCGCAAATCGCTCAAGTTCCGCGATGCTTCGAATGACCTTTTCCATAAAATGCACTATATGCTAGATCCCAAAACTCGTCGAAGCTGTAGAGAGAAGCAACAGTGAAAAAGAAAAGCGGCGGGCGGCTGTTATATTCTTTGCGATGAAATTTCTTCAGCGCCCGGAAAAGACCGCGCCAAATGCGGCGGCAGGCCGTTTCGTTCGTCAGCATCTTCATGTTGTTTCTTTTTTTCTCTGTAATAAGACTTTATTTTACGGATACCGAAGACCGCACCGACGACCACCAAGACATAAAATATCCATCCCACCAACGAGCTGGGGAGTATCGCTTTCCACGAGTTCGCTATGCCTGCGATGTTTGTTTTTGCGACAGAAAGGCCGGTATTCGTCGCCGCCACGGCATGAGTTCCGTTTTTGTCCGTATATTCAAATCGTACGCGTGCATCGGGGAATTCTTTTGCATCGCCCGTTGTCATTCCCAAAATACTTATAGTGCGTGTTGAACCTTTTTCGATATGCCCCAACAGCAGCACATAAGTCCGTTCGGGTCCGGAACTTGTGTCGAGCAAAAGTTCGTTGTTCGTATTATCGCCGATATAAATGACTTCTACGGGAAGCGTGATCTTCAATATCGCATCCGATGCTGGAGCGCTCAGACGATAGGCATAGGCAATATGATATTCAATGGGAGTGTGTGCGGCAACATTTTTCGGACCGATCTTCTGAACGACCACCTCAACGGATTTTTTTCCGCTCAGTATGTTACTCGGCGTTCCCGAAGATCCGGCGGCAGCGACCTGATCCGTCGCATTCGTCTCGACATTTGTATCAATTTCGTCTTCGGCGGTCGTATTCGTGGTTTTTTTGCCTCCGAACAAAGCGCTGAAAAAATCTCCCGGTTTACCCAAGACCGGAGGGATCGCGCCCGTGTTCGCGCCCGGGGCCGTGAATGATCCGCTTGTCGTTACCGTGCGGGTGACCGAATCACCGGAAGCGGCCGGCCCTACCACTTCTTGGTCCCGCGGTGTCTCGCTTAATTGCTGAGACGATGCAGTGCCTGTCGTCAAAAACACCTGGCGTATGCCATAGCTGCGGCCATGAGCATTTTCCGCCACTGCGCGAAAATAATAGAGCGTCCCCGGCATAAGGTTAGTCAGTTTTGCCGTAACCAATGACGATTCTCCCCAGCTGCCTGTTTCCGGTGTCCTGTTTTCCATTGTTGCCGTCGTTCCCCATTCGAACCATGTCTTCGTCTCAGAATTTCCATGCGGGCTGACATAACCGCGAATAGTCGCCGCCGTATCACCGACGAATGTTGCGTCTTTTGTTTCAATGACCGCGATCGGAAGAATAAGCGATGAAAGTTGTTTTGTCGTGAAATAGATCGTGGCTCCTATGGATTTTCCACGGCCATTCTCCGAAACCGCGCGATAAAAATATTGAGTCGACGGTGCAAGGCCGATGAGGTTTGCGCTGGTGCTGATCTGTGAATTTCCTCCCCAGAGACGACGATGCGCGGTTTCATAGACATCGCTTCGCCCCGAAATGCCCCACTCGAACCATTCATAAGTGTCCGGCATTTCATTCGGATTGACACGCCCATTCAACTGCACGCTCTTTTCGGTAAGGAACGTCGGTGCAAACGTCTGCATATACGGCGCCGCTTCAACGGCAAATGCCAAAGGAGCGGCCAAAAGTGAAATGATGGCGCCAAAGAACACAGGGTATTTCATTAGCCCTAAATTCTTTTTCATGAATTAATTTAACACCATAAACTCAATTTTGTCAAACCCCGTAAAAGCTCCTTGGGGAGCCGTGAAACTTTGATACAATAGTCTGATGGCAAAATTTCACGATGAAGATCAGACACGGGAATGGAATGAACTACGCGTCAAAGAGGCCGAAGCGCTTGCGCAAATACTTTCGGAACGATACAAGCTTCCCTATGTCGATCTTGCGCGCATGCCGATCGATAATAATGCCATTCGGCTCATCCCTGAAGCGTCTGCGCGCGAGGCGAAGATCGCTATTTTTCAGATGAATCAAAAAAACGTATGCGTGGCGATCCCGACTCCTAAAGATGAAAAGATGGTGCCCGTCATTGCCGAACTTGAGCGCCAAGGATACAAAGTCGCCCTCTTCATCGCTTCGGAGTTCGGGATAAAAAAAGCGTGGGATGCCTACAAAGAAATTTCTTATGCAGTAGTTGAAACCGCCGGAGTGGTCTCCGTTTCCGAAGAAACGATGGAAAAATATGTTTCATCGATAAAAACCATTCCGGACATTAAGAACATCATTCTTTCTGCGGTACACTCGGGAGATGCCCATGCACTTTCGACGGTCGTTGAGATACTTTTAGGCGGTGCGGTGGCGACTGGAGTTTCAGATGTCCATCTTGAGCCGGAAGAAAATATCGTCCGTGTACGCTATCGCCTCGACGGGATCCTGCAGGACGTTGTGGAACTCCAACATGCCGACTACAAAAAAGTCTTGGCGAGGATCAAGCTCTTGGCGGGAACAAAGCTCAACCTCACTCATGAAGCGCAAGACGGCCGGTTCACGATCAAGATCCAGGGCATTGACGTCGAAGTGCGTACATCCATTCTTCCCGCCGCGTATCAGGAATCCGTTGTGATGCGTATACTGAATCCGAGTACGATCTCCGTGCCGCTCGAGGAACTCGGCATGGATGAATACTTTTACAAAGTGATGACTGCGCAGATCGACAAACCGAATGGGCTCATTTTAACGACCGGACCGACTGGTTCGGGAAAAACGACCACGCTGTATGCTTGTCTTAAAAAACTTCGCAATCCCGAGATCAAGATCATTACGATCGAAGACCCTATCGAATATCACTTGGACGGCATCTCGCAAACACAAGTCGATCATGAGAAAGGCTATGATTTCTCGAACGGTTTGCGTGCGGCGGTACGCCAAGATCCCGATGTCATCATGGTCGGCGAGATTCGCGACGGAGATACGGCTTCGGTCGCGATCGACTCCGCACTTACCGGACATCTCGTCTTTTCAACCCTCCACACCAATAATGCCGCAGGTGCCATTCCCCGCCTGATCGACATCGGGGTCAATCCGAAGATCATCAGCTCGGCACTCAACATCGCGCTTGCACAGCGGCTCGTCCGACGTCTCTGCTTGAGCTGTCGCGAAGCATATACGCCGGAAGGAAGAGAGAAGGAAGTCATCGAGAGCAACTTCACGGAGATCAAAAAATACCGGCCGAAGCTTGAGTTGTCAAAACAACTCTATCGCCCTATTGGATGCGAAAAATGCACATTCACCGGGTACAAAGGCCGTATCTCTATCTACGAAGGTATCCTGATGGACCGCGCGGTAGAAAAGGTGCTTCGTGAAAATCCAAGCGAGCGCGAGATCAAAGAAGCGGCCAAACCGCAGGGCATGCTCGATATGCGGCAGGACGGCATCGTGAAAGTTTTGAATGGCATTACCTCGCTTGCTGAAGTCGAGCGCGCCGTCGGACTTGAAGAAAATCGCTAACTGAGAAATGCCGCCGCCAAAGACACAACAACCGCACTAGGCGGTTGTTGTGTCATCTCATTATCTTGCCGTGGTCAAATTAAATATTCAGTCGGTCTGTAACAATGGAATCATGCTCTCGAGAGCATGACCCTTCAAACAACTACCTCTTGCATGTAATACAAAAAGTTAAATACAGCCCTAAGGGGGGTGCCAGTAAAGGCGCGCGCGAGGCGGCAACCAGAACGTCCTCGGATGTGCATCATGGAAGCCTGTGGGGCCTTAATTGTTTGAAGGGTAATACGCTAGAGAACTTCGCGGATCGGAATCAGGCGAGTTACCGTAATGATCGAGGAGCAAATATATTACTATGAACTTATCATACTTAATTTTTTGTGTCAACCCTGCACAAATTCGGCTGATCCGAACCTGCTTCGCAGGATTGTAAAGGATGAATCCCGCCGGAAACATTCGTTCCGCCGCTTTCACATCTTTTTCTTTTGCCGAAAGACGTGGCATACTGGGAAAATCAGTTCCGAAAGAAGAACGACGCGAGAAGGAATATCAGCGAAAACACGGACAAAGAAGCCTATATGCCAACCCTGTAGTAAAAATTTGCCGTTGTTATCATCAAAATTTGAACCAATTTTCGCAAAACGATACCCATTCAATAACATTGAATATCATGACGAAAGATTCTACTACAGGGCAAGGCAATTTACCGGAAAATAAAGATGCTCTGTTCCTCGACCAAAAGCTCCGCCCGGAGCGCTGGGAAGATTATATCGGCCAGACGCATATCAAGCAGAATCTCGAAATACTGCTCCGTGCCGCGCGCGAACGCTCTCATCCGCCCGAGCATCTGCTTTTCTACGGACCGCCGGGACTCGGAAAAACGACACTTGCCCATCTCGTCGCAAAGGAGATCAAAGCGCAGATCAAAAATACTTCCGGTCCGGCGATCGAGAAAGTCGGCGACCTCGCCTCGATCCTCACCAATTTAAGTTCCGGTGATATTCTTTTTATCGATGAGATCCACCGGCTCAATAAACTCGTCGAAGAAATACTTTACCCAGCCCTTGAAAGCGGCGTACTCGATATCATCATCGGCAAAGGCCCGTCCGCACGGACGATCCAACTTGAACTTCCTCCGTTCACGCTGATCGGCGCCACCACACGCATTGCGCTCCTCTCTGCGCCCTTGCGTTCGCGTTTTTCCGGCGGTGTGTTTCGACTTGAATTCTATACCGAGAACGAAATAGTGGAGATCATCAAGCGCTCAGCGGCGATTCTCGGTGTTCCGCTTGAAGGCAAAGCTGGTCTTGAGATAGCTTCACGAAGCCGTTTTACTCCGCGTACGGCGAATTATTTTCTGAAGCGAGCCCGTGATCTTGCGCAAGTCGAAAAACGCGTGCTTGACGAACATGCCGTCAAAGAAACCCTCAGACTGCTCGAGATCGATGAGATAGGTCTTTCTCAGCCCGACCGGCATCTGCTCACCATTCTTATTGAGAAATTCGGCGGCGGCCCTGCCGGACTCTCCACGATCGCGGCGGCGACCTCGGAAGAGCAAGCAACGATCGAAGAGGTCTATGAGCCCTACCTGCTCAAACTCGGACTCCTCGAGCGCACGCCGCGCGGCCGTACGGCGACAAAAAAAGCATACGAACACCTCGGTTTTGATTATCCCGAGGAGAGCCAGGAGAAACTGTTGTAGTTTTGACTTTCTCATTTCTATTTTCTATCGACCCCGCCTTGTTTTCATGAGACAAACTAGGGGCGGTGCGCTTCGCCCGGCAAAAGACGGCCTGTTCGGCCACGCGCACCACGAGACAAAAAAATATTTGGTGATATATTTACCCTGTAAAGAAATTAACGGTAAAAACAAAGCGGGGTGGCGATTTTTAAGTCGCTTCGCTCGTTAAAAATCAGCCATGTCAGGTCACAGCAAGTGGGCGCAAATAAAAAGACAAAAGGGCGCGGAAGACGCTAAGAAATCAAAGCTGTTCGGCAAACTGGGCAGCTTGATCGCAACGGAATCGCGTAAAGCAAAGGGCGACGTCAGTGCTCCCGGACTTCGCGCTATTATCGAGAAAGCAAAAAAAGAGAATATGCCGAAGGATACGATCGAGCGGGCTGTGAAAAAAGGCGCAGGTGGAGATGTTGATTCGATGGAAGCGCTCATTTATGAAGGCTATGGTCCAGGCGGGTGCGCGCTCGTCATTGAAGCATTCACGAGTAACCGCAACAAGGCAGCCCAAGAGATCAAACACATTCTCGTAAAAGGCGGCGGCTCGCTTGCCGCGCAAGGTGCCGCGCTATGGGCATTCAAAAAAACCGAAAAAGGGTGGGAACCCAATTCAACCATTCCACTTGCTGATGAAGACGGGGCAAAACTTTCCGCACTTATTGAGGAACTGGAAAATAACGACGAAGTGCAGGATGTCTACACGAATGCGGAGTAGGTAGTCCGCAGTTCTTAGTCGTTAGTCGGTAGGTAGTTTGGTGTTTCCTCCTACAGACTATAAACTGAGGACTAATGACTGTCTTAGCAATTGACCCGGGATTCGGGCGTTGCGGAGTTGCCGTACTCGAAGGCTCCGGTACAAAAGCTGCTTTGCTTTATTCTTCGTGCATTGAAACAAAGACGAACGACGAGTTTTCCGAACGTCTACTTTTCGTCGCAAATGAAATTATTCGACTTATTGGCGAATACAAGCCCGAAACGATTGCTCTTGAAGAAATCTATTTCACCAATAATGCAAGGACAGCAATTCACGTGGCGGAGATACGCGGTATGCTTATTTATCTTGCCGCCTCGCACAACATTCCGCTCGTTGAATTTAATCCCCTCGCGATCAAAATCGCTATCACCGGGTATGGTCGCGCTTCGAAAGAACAGGTGACAAAAATGGTGGGAAAACTTGTCACGTTGCCAAGAAAGAAAATGTTAGACGATGAATACGACGCCATCGCCGTCGGCCTCACTGCGCTGGCGCAATCCAAATACAAAAAATAATCCGTTGGTCTTTTTACTCGTCTTCACTTGTGCAAATGTGGTTTCTGTGTTATTCTGTTTTTAGATCGTTCAAAAAACACACAGTAGAGGGAGTAGCCGAGTGATGGACGAAGAGGCCAAACTTGAACAACAGTTCTCTGCTGCGTGCGGGGAACTCTCTATCACCAACACGAACAGGGCGCTGCTCGCATCATTCCTTGCACCACTCCGAAACAAACATCTCGTCACGCGCTTTCATTATGCCCACTCGCTTCGGGTCGGACTACTTGCGCGACAAATAGGTCGCTTCACTTACCATGAAGAAAAACCGCTATTTTTCGCCGGAGTGCTTCACGACCTGGGGAAGTGCCAAAGCCCGATCGAGATACTTGGGAAAACTGATAGCTGGAACGACGATGATCAGCAGACGATGCAGGCGCACGTATTGGATGGGTACCGGTTGCTTCGCGGACGATTTGATGTCTCCGCAGAGATCATGCTGTGGCATCACAAATTTCAGGAGAACGGTTATCCAGAAAAGTTGCCTCCTTATCTGCATAAGTACCGCGAGACAATGAGGCTTCTCATCCGTGAATATGGACGCCTTGTTGCGCTCGCCGATGTCTATGACGCGCTTCATCGCACGGATGCAAAGCATGGTGAAAAAAGAACGCTCACTAGAAAAGAGATCAAAGAAAAAATGTTCGAATTCAATCCCGATCGAACAATCCTCATTGAAGCACTCTACAAAGTAGGGATCCTCACGTAACACATGTGCCCACCAATTCGGTGGGTTTTTTCTCTAAGTGAAGCCTTTCAAAAGAAGAAGCCCGGACGGCACCCTGCCCCGTAGTAGCGCTTCGCTTACTACGGGGTTATCCACAGGAATCTTTCCACCCTCTCCCCAACCCTCAAAAACCATGATACACAGTGGAAAGTATCCGTTAATCAGGATATGGTGGTTGCTAAGACCACTTTAACAGTGAAATTTTTCATAATGAGTGATGATGATCTTGTAACCGGTGGGATCTTGCCCGTTGGAAATATCGGTGCCAACGATGACGATCCGAACACGGTCGAAAGCGATGATTTTCTCGATGACCCCGATGAGATACTGCTGGCGGATGTCGCTGATGTTCCGGTCGACCCCCTTGCGGATGACGACGATGACGACCTGCTTGAAGACGAATAAGCCAGAAAAACAACACCCGCCAGAGGCAGATGTTGTTTTTCAATGACGAGCTCCGGCGTCACTCGGCGACGATCCTAATGAACCGATGTTTTCCGACTTTGAGCACAAGATCTTCAGTGATCTTCATCATAGGATCGGTCAGTTTTTCTTCACCATCTTTTCGTATCGCTCCTTCGCTCATGAGCCGGCGGAATTCACTTTTTGAATCAAGCACATCCTCGTTGATCAGCACATCTGCAAGCAGTGTTCCTTTCGCGACTTTTGCTTCGGGCATTTCATCGGGAAGTTTTTTATTCTGAAAGGTCGCGACAAATGCTGATCTTGCTTCCTTGGCCTTTGTCGGACCGTGATAAATTTCAACGATCTGTTCCGCAAGATCCATTTTGATGTCCCGCGGATGCGCTTTTCCGGCCTGGAGTTTCTTGGTGATCTCTCCCGCCTCTAATACCGGAGTAAACGTGCAGAGCTCAACATATGAAGGGATGAGCGCATCGGGAATGGACATCAACTTTCCGAACATATCGTTCGGCACATCGGTTATTCCTACGTAATTATCCATAGATTTGGACATTTTTTCTTTCCCGTCGAGACCGACAAGAAGATCAATGGAAAGGACGGCCTGCGGTGCTTTTTTGTTCACTTTCATGACCTCACGGCCCATCAGCATATTAAACGTCTGGTCGGTTCCGCCGATCTCAAGATCACAGCCCCCATAGATAAGATCGAGGACGTACGAATCGATCCCTTGAAGCACCGGATACATCACCTCGTGCATATAGAGCTCGCTGTTATTTTTTATCCGTTCCTGGAAAAGATCTCGCTCGAGCAAGCGGCTATGCGTGACATGTTTCAATGTCCACAAAAATCCGCGGAGTGTAATGTCATGGATCTGCGCTCTGTGAAGGTGCGTGACCTGCATGCGGGTATTTTTGAATACTTCGGCTTTCCATGCAAGCGTATTGTGCGGGACTTGGAGTGTTATTTTTTCTTTGCCTTTGGTGATCTCCATCTCAACTTTCGTCTCGGGGTTCGGCGCGATATCGGAAACTCCATAGAACCAGTCTGAATTGCGTATCCATGAAAAGACCGCCGGTTCAAGTTTGAGTATCTTGTCGATCTGATCGAGATACGTCTTCATGTTCGCCTCGATCGCCGCCTGCTCGATCTCCGGACGCGTTCTGCTTTTTCCTGTCGGGTCGCCGATCTGCGCGGTAAAATCACCCACCAAAAAGATCACCTTGCATCCCAGATCCTGCAGCTGACGCAGCTTACGCAAGACGACCGCATGGCCGAGATGAATGTCTGGCCGTGTCGGATCCACTCCGAACTTCACGATGATCTGTTCTTTACTCTTCGGGTCTTTTGCTTTTTTGAGGAGTTTTTCACGAAAGGTATTATCCGGATCGATAAACTCCCCCACACCTCTCGTGAGTATTTCGTCGATGAGTTTTATGAGTTCATTTTCAGCGTTTTTTTCCATAAAACCAATGCTACCACACCGTTTCTTCTTTGTCTTTTTGCTCATATTTCTGTGTTAAGATATAAGGATATTCCGCATGAAAAAAGAGCAACCGAAAAAACATCGGCGGAAATTCACCCATTGGGCGCAGCTTGCGATCGTGAGTATGCTCATCGCGGGAATATTCGCCGTCAGCGCTTTTCTTGTTTGGGCGGCGACGATCAAGATCCCCGATTTCAGTCTTTTTGAAACACGGAAAATTTCCCAATCCACGAAGATCTATGACCGCACCGGAGTGATCCTGCTCTATGATGTGCACCGAGATGTACGGCGAACGGTCGTTCCTTTTGACGAGATCAGTCCGTACATCAAAAACGCGACGATCGCCATCGAAGATGAAGAATTCTATCAGCACAAAGGGATAAAACCTGATGCGATCCTCCGCGCAATGTGGGTGAACCTTTGGAGCGGCGGATTCAGCCAGGGCGGATCGACGATCACCCAGCAGGTGATCAAAAACGCGCTGCTCTCGCAGGAAAAAACGATCACTCGCAAAGTGAAAGAATGGGTGCTCGCGATCAAACTTGAACGAACAATGGAAAAGGACGATATTCTCGGCCTTTATCTGAATGAAGTGCCTTATGGGGGTAGCATTTACGGTATAGAAGAAGCGAGTATGTCTTTCTTTGGTCATCATGCAAGCGAACTCTCGCTTGCTGAAGCCGCTTATCTCGCCTCGCTTCCCCAGTCTCCCACTCGGCTTTCACCATACGGAAACAACATCGAACTCCTCGAGAACAGAAAGAATCTCGTGCTGAAAAGGATGCGTGAATTCAATGCGATCACCGATGAAGAGTACGAGAACGCGATCACCGAGAAGGTGAAATTCGTCCCTCCGTCGGAAAAAGGGATCAGGGCGCCGCACTTCGTCATGTTCATCAAAGAACAACTTGCGAGTACCTATGGCGAAGATGTCGTGAATGAGGGAGGGCTCCGTGTCACCACGACGCTTGATATGACGATGCAGGATAAAGCAGAAAAGATCGTCGAGAAATATGCTGCGCAAAATGAAAAGACATTTAATGCAAAGAATGCATCACTGGTTGCGACCGACCCGAAAACCGGTCAGATCCTCGTCATGGTCGGATCCCGTGACTATTTCGATATCGCCAACGAAGGAAATTTCAACATTGCTCTCGCGAAACGTCAGCCAGGCTCGGCATTTAAGCCGTTCGTCTACGGAGCGGCTTTTGAAAAAGGATATACGCCTGATGCCGTCGTCTTCGATGTGCCGACGCAGTTCTCGACGCGTTGTGACACATTTGGTAATCCACTCTATGGCCTCGATAAGTCCGTGTGTTATATGCCGGTCAATTATGACGGGCAATACCACGGGCCGATAAGCCTGCGTAATGCACTCGCCCAATCGATCAATATTCCCGCCGTAAAAATGCTCTATTTGGTCGGGCTTGATCATGCGATCGAATTCGCCGAACGCGTGGGGATCACCTCTCTCCAAAACAAAGAACGCTACGGCCTGACGCTTGTGCTCGGCGGAGGCGAGGTGTCGCTCCTTGATATGACCAGCGCATACGGGGTGTTCGCGAATGACGGAAAACGCAATCCGTATACCGGCATATTAAAAGTCGAGGACTCGTCGGGTAACGTTATCAGTGAATATACCCAAAAAGAGACAAAAGTGATGGACCCCGAGATCGCACGAAAGATATCGGATGTGCTCTCAGACAATGTCGCGCGTACTCCCGCATTCGGAGCGCAATCGTATTTAAATTTTCCGAACCATCAAGTCGCAGTAAAAACAGGAACAACAAACGACTACCGCGACGCATGGATCTTGGGGTACACTCCCTCACTCGTTGTTGGCGCATGGGCAGGAAATAACGACAATACCCCAATGGAAAAGAAGGTGGCGGGCTTTATTATCGCCCCTCTTTGGAATGCTTTTTTCAGTGAAATTCTTCCGTCTCTTCCTGCTGAAAATTTCCCCGATCCTCAGCCAACGCAAAAAAATATCAAACCGGCGCTTCGCGGAGTCTGGTACGGCGGGGAAATTTATACTATTGACAAAATATCGCGGAAACGTGCGACGGAATTCACTCCTTCCGACCTCGTCGAAGAGCGCGTTGTTCCAAATCCTCACGAAATACTTTACTGGGTGAATAAAAATGATCCCACAGGTCCCCCTCCCGCTAATCCTTACAATGATCCGCAATTCCTCCTTTGGGAAACCCCCGCGCAGCAATGGATAAGCAGTCATGGGCTTCCAGCTAAAGCATCGGCAAATATACCCGCGGAATTCGACGATATTCATAGACCTGAACTTGCACCGTCAGTCTCTATTCTCGAGCCTAATGCAACAACGACATATGCAAGTTCCGAAAAACTTTTTGTGGACACAGCGGTTATCAGCGCATTTATGATCGAACATGTTGATTTCTTCGTGAATGGAGTGTTCCTCGGCTCGGCGCGTTCTACTCCGTACACATTCGCATTTATGCCCGATGCGCTTTCTGGTATCCAAACCATCAATGAACTCCGTGTCGTCGCTTATGACGTCGCCGGGAACAGGAGTGAGGGAATAGTACTCTTTACACTGAGCGATATCTGATCTTTTGCTCACCCAGATATAGCACAGAGGTCGGACTTACGCTCAGAGCATAAGCCCAACCTCTGTGCTATCGGATCCCGTTTATTTTTGTGATCCCATTTTTGTGCAATGCATCAATTATTTGTCCTTTATATAAAAATATTTCATTTTTGACGATCGAATTTCCTGTTATCTGCAATTCCCCGCGCGACACAGTGATCTCGTGCTGAGACAGCTGTACACCTGAAACCTGCGCGATGATCGCACGTATTTTTCCCGTTTCCTCATCTTTATCTGAAATATACTTTCTGTATTGTGAGAGAAAATCCTGAATACGCTCGAAAGACATGTCTTTTACCCTTTCATCGGCATAACCAAATAAGTGAATGTTTGGTCACCGACCCCCTTGATCACTAATGGCCGCCCTGCACCGGCCGCATGAAGTGAAACACTGTCGGTAGGAAGATAAGAAAGTACATCCATCAAAAAACGCTGATTGAGGAGAAATTCCACGTCGTCACCGGTCATGACCGCATCGATCTGATGAGTCGTCTCTCCGATGTCGTCGTTGCGCGATTCGATCTCAAAAAGTTTTTCATGCGGATATTCTTTGAGGCGAACTTGCTGCAGTTTTCCAGAAAAAACCGTAGTGAGCTTGAGACGATCGATAAGATCCTGCCGCAGCACCGTCGTTTCGGTAGTGAATTTTTTCGGGATGATCTGCTGGTAATCCGGAAATACCCCGTCGACAAGCCTTGAAGTAATATGCATATGTTCCGTATGGAACGAAATTTGGTTTTTTGTCGTGCAGATCTTTACCACTTCATCGATACCCTCAAGAGCTCTTGCGATCTCGATAATATTTTTCCCAGGGATAAGGACGCTGAACGGCTCGGGTTCTTTCTTGAGAGGAATACGTTTCTCGGCAAGCCGTGATGAATCCGTGGCGACGAAAACCAGCGACCGTTCCTCGGTATAACAATACACACTCGCAAATTCAGGTTTAATGTCGGATGTTGCCACTGCATAATGGGTTGCATGGAAAGCGGAAAGGAGTGTTTTTGCATCGATTTCTATGGTTATCCCTTTGGTGACGAGCGGCAATGTCGGAAAATCTTCATATCCAAAACCTTTAACGAGTGTTGAATACGTATTTCCCGATATCGCAAGATGCTCACCAACCTGCTCAACGACAACGTTTTTTTCATTCGGGAGATTAGACAGAAAATTGGCCAGTGTTTCAGCAGGAATAGCTACTACTCCTTCTTTTTCCACTCGCGCTGGGATCTCTATTTCAATACCCAGATCGAGATTTGTCGCGCGAAGCTTCAAAGTTTTCTCACCTGCAAGAAGAAGGACATAACGCAAGACAGGGAGAGAAAGATTCTTTCCAACGAATCGTCCTGCGACCATCAGTGCATTTTTCAAATTTAATTTTACACACTCTATCTTCATATTCTTCTTTTAAATACTCATTATAATAATTACGCGTGTGTATATGTGGGTAAAGAATTTTTGTGTTCATACCACACAGTAGCCTCTCTTTTTCTGTTTTAGGTAACTTGTGTATAACAGGTATTTTTCCCCAAACAAATTTTTATAAATAACCTTATGCACTTATCATCCACTTTTTATCTGATACTTTCTCCACAACTATTTACTACTCACACACCTCATTCCACAAACTTATCCACTAAAAAATTAAAAAAGAGCACGGATCTGTTCGATCTCCTGCACGAGCAGCATGTCTGTTTTAATATCCACTTTTATTTTTTCACATGAATGAATGACGGTCGTATGATCGCGCCCACCTAATTTCTGTCCGATCAACGGATAAGAAATATTGAAATCTTCGCGCAGAATATACATCAGCACCTGGCGCGGTTTTACCACCTCCTTACGGCGGGTTTTTTCGTAAATTACCCGTTCATCGATGTTATAGAACGTTGTTACTGTTTTTACAACGTCTTTGATCGATACAGGTTTTGTTGGTTTCGCGTTGTTTTTTATAAGTGTTTTGACTTCATTGAGCGAAAGAGTCTTATTTTTCAGCTGAGCCTGGCAAACGACCAAGTTAAGGGTTCCTTCGAGTTCTCGGATGCTCGATTGGATGGTTTCGGCAATATACTGAACGATCTCATCAGGGATGATCACTTGCTGCTGCTTCATTTTCTCGCGCAAGATAGCAAGACGTGATTCATACTCAGGCATAGTGATCTCAACGATCATTCCCGATCCGAATCGTGATTTGAGGCGATCTTCCAGTCCGTTGATATAGTTCGGATGTTTATCGGACGAAAAGATGATCTGCTTGTTGTTTTCATAGAGTGCATTGTAGAGATGAAAGAGTTCTTCTTGGGTTTTATCTTTCCCAACAAGAAACTGGATATCGTCCATAATGAGCACGTCGTACTTCCGGTATTTTTCTTTGAATTCGTTGACACGATTATTCCCTAACGATGTCACGTAATCAATGGAGAATTTTTCCGAGCTGACGTACTGTATTTTTTTCCCGGGATTCTGTTTTTTCAAGCCGTTTCCGAGTGCCTGGATGAGATGCGTCTTTCCATAACCGGTAGAGCCGTAGATAAAAAGCGGGTTGTACATGATACCCGGCTTTTTTTGGACTGCCTGCGCGGCGGCATGAGCAAGTTCGTTGAACGGACCAATAATGAAAGAATCGAAAATATAGCGAGGATTAAGGCCGTCTTCCTTTCCTATGTAGGTGTCTTGAAGAGGAAGTTCGGGACTGAAAGGAGAAAAAACATCTTTTTTGATCACCGGGGCACTTTTATCTCCGCGGTCATTTTTGGTGATGACATATTCAACACCCCGGACATCAGAAGAAATATTCCTTAAGACCCTGAGGACCGTCGAATGATATTTATTTGAAAGCCAGTCCCGGACAAATTCATTTTGTACGCTTACCGAGACGGTTCCCGCTTCCTGTTTTATGATGTGGGTGTTTTTGAACCACGTACTGAAATTAGCCTTTGATACTTCGAGTTCAATATCAACTAAGGCCTTATCCCACAATTCCTTATTATCCATAAAAGATCCTGGCACGTTACATCAATAACTTACGAACAATTATATCGAACAAGTCACAATGAGCGAAAAAGAAAGAAATGTTCACAACTTGTGTATAATCTGTGGACAAGAGGTTTTCTTATTTTTTGGAGAATTTCTCAGAAATAAAATTTCCTCCCTTTTCATTAACAAACACAAAAGCGATCAATGCTGCCGACCAACCAGCGTACCGAATGTATCATAGCTCATTGAACGATAAAATTATACAAACAGGCTTGCGTTGTGGTTGAACACCCCCTATACTTTGCTCATGTCAACAACATACCAGCCAAAGAAACGCAAACGCCGTAAAACACACGGTTTCCTTGCACGGACAAAGACATCGACAGGTAAAAGAGTGATCAAACGCCGCCGTCAAAAAGGTCGCGCACGTCTATCCGCGTAAAGTTCCACCATGAACGGCAGCCGCCGTTCATGGTGATAACGGATATAAGCGGCTTCAAGTGCTTACCCGGTATTTAATCTCCTATGCTTCCAAGGAAGCGCAAACTTTCCCGAAAAGTATTTCCCCGCCACACCGATCGGAAATTCTCATGGACGGGCCAAATTCTCCGTATTCAGGCGTATAAATCTCCACCGGATGCTGGTAAAGCGGCAAAAGGAGTTGTGCTCAAAAACACACCATGTTTCGCTGTTGTTGTTCCAAAACGCCTAAGCATAAACGCAGTTATGCGAAATACCTTCAAAAGGCGGCTCATGGAGACCATTCAATGGGATATAAGCTTATTTGATCGGCTTCCTTATCAAAAATATGTGCTTATTCCGAAGGAACATCTTTCCGGAGTCACCTTTCTGCAGATAAACAGCGATATAAAAGCATTTCTTGAGCAGCAAACAGCCACAAAAGATCAAAAATGAAAAATATTCTCATTTCAGTTGTTGTGTTCTATCAACGCATTTTTTCTCCTGATAAAGGAATCTTGCGTCAGCTGTACCCTTTTCGGGGAGCATGCGTCATGTATCCGTCTTGTTCGGAATATATGCTTTTGGCAGTAAAGAAGTATGGCTTATTTAAAGGGTTTTTTCTTGGTATTTACCGTATCGGGAGATGTCATCCTTTCCAGAAAAAACTGATCGACCCACCATAAAAAGGATCGCGAAGTCAATAAAATCATACAAGGAGTTTTTTTTGCAAAAAATGGGTCACTCCTATAGGATAGGAGGATGATTTCCTCGTTATGGAATGCGGTTATTTACCAACCGCTCTATAATATTCTCGTTTTTTTGATCGGCATTCTCCCTGGAGCGAGTGTTGGAGGGGCGATCATTGTGCTGACGATCATCGTTAAACTTGTACTTTTTCCGCTTACCGGAAAATCCATCAAAGCGCAGCGTGCAATGAAGGAGCTTGAACCGGAATTGCGGCGTATCAGAGAGGAGCACAAAGACGATCGGCAGAAACAGTCAAAAAAGACGATGGAGCTTTATCAGAAAACGGGGGTTTCACCGTTTTCTGGCTGTCTGCCGATCATTGTGCAGATCCCCATTATCATCGGCCTCTATTGGGTGTTTTGGAAAGGCCTTGCGACGGTCGACGAATCGATACTGTATGGATTTATACAGTCACCGGGAACATTGGATATGCACTTCCTCTTTTTTGATCTTGCGGGAAAGAGTGTTGTGCTTGCTTTTCTTGCGGGGATTTCTCAGTATATTCAAACTCGCATTTCCATGGGTGGGCAGCCCCCTCCTCCGCCTCCGAAAGAAGGAGGGAAACCGTCTTTACAGGATGATTTTGCGCGAAGCATGCAGATGCAGATGCGCTATATCCTTCCGGTCATGATCGCCTTCTTTGCTTATACGACATCCGGTGCGGTTGCGCTTTACTGGACGACGAGTAATATACTGAGCATTGCGCAGGAACTCCTCATGCAAAAGAAACGGAAAACGGATGTTTCGGGCGCAAAAAACATATGAATCCACAAGAACGTATCATTGCCATCCTCCGGACATTGCTCGGCCACCTTACCGTGGTTATTACCGATGTTTCCGTCGAGCATGATGAACGGATCAAATCGTTCCGTTTCGTCATTTCAACACCAGATTCCGCCATCCTGATCGGCGAGCGCGGTGACCGCCTTTTGGCGCTCAATCATCTCGTGAAGCGCATCGTTGAGCGCGACCTCGGCGAAGAAAATGTCTCTTTTCTTGTTGACGTCAATAACTATCAAAAGAAGCGTATCGATGATATTCGCACCAAAGCACGAATGCTTGCCGAACGCGCCCGGTACTTTAAAAGCTCGGTAGAAATGGATCCGATGTCGTCTTACGAACGCATGATCGTACACGCGGAATTTACCGAAGTACCGGATATCACGACGGAATCAGCCGGCTACGGAAAAGACCGTCACGTCGTACTCAAATTTACTGAAGAAAAGTCTCCTGCAACTTCGGAGCAGATCGTTTAAAGTTATTTTATTAATGCGGTCGATGAATCAACCTGCGCTGTTTTTCCGGGGGTCGTATAATTTGTGCAGTACCACGTCGAAAGCGTGTCTTGGCACGCATGCCAGTGATTTCCCTCGTTGGTGAGCCAAAAACCATTCAAATAAACGCGATAGTTTGAAAAAGAGTAGCGTTTTCCTGTTCCATTCGCCAGGATATAGTTGGTCGCGGCGTCACCTTGCCTGAGACGGAGGTCGAAGATCGGCTGGTTCGCTGCGTGAGTTTTATGAAGCCAATATTCTGTTCCTCCGGTGATGATCACGGTGCAATTACAGCCGGCTTGAAGGCTTTTTATGAAATCGATCGCCGATTGAGGAAGCCCGGCCACATTGGTGCATCCCCGAGCACCAACATAAGGACAAGGTTGTGCGTTGATGCCGATCGGTGTTGAACCCACACAAGAGGTATTGCCGCAAAGCGCTTGTCGTACCGCCTGTTCGCTTTGAGATATGACCACGCCCAGACGCGGAACCTCGAAACATATTCGTCCATCATCGAGCGGTATGATCGTTTTTCCGGCGGATTTTGCCGGCTCAATAAGCTTTGCACATAGTTCCGCCGAACTTGTCCCACCCGGGGGATCGTAGTGGGTACCTCGATCGTCACTGTATTTAAAATACCATCCCTGTTTGATCGGATAGGGGTCCGTCACCGGTCCGCGTGGGGCAGCCGCCGCCGGCGCCACCGCGACATCGGTCAGCGCGAGATCACTCGACAGGAGGAGCGGG